>Ga0209479_1000859_pt1 | contig 39243 bp, 41 predicted proteins | sample DewCreD2012metaG_2_FD_184112 | JGI IMG/M metagenome (GOLD analysis project Ga0209479, IMG submission 184112) | Hot spring sediment bacterial and archeal communities from British Columbia, Canada, to study Microbial Dark Matter (Phase II) - Dewar... ...
AGAGGTGGAGCTGATCAGTCCGATTGCGTTGGAGGAGGGGTTACGGTTTGCGATCCGGGAGGGGGGCCGGACGGTGGGTGCGGGGGTGGTGACCAAGATCCTGGAGTAGGGGGGAGGCGACCGTGGCACGCGAGATCATCACCCTGGCCTGCACCGTGTGCAAGCGGCGGAACTACGTCACGACCAAGAACAAGAAGAACGACCCGGACCGGCTGGAGCTCTCCAAGTACTGCAAGTGGTGCCGCAAGCACACGCCACACCGGGAGACGAGGTGAGCCTCCTCATGCGAGAGCGTGACCGCGAACTGCGCCGCCGGCGCCACCGACGGCAGAAGATCCGCAACCTCCTGGCCCGCATCCAGGCCGCCAAGAGCCGCGAAGAGAAGCAGCGGCTCGTCCAGAAGGCCCTCCGGATCGCCCCCTGGCGGTACGCGGAATTCCAGAAGCTCCTCGCCTGACTGTACGCTCCCCCGTGCCCGCGTCCGACCCGCCGGCCTCACGGATCGGCGCACCCGGGGATCGTGTCAACTCCCAGGTCCTGCTCGGGCTGCTCGTCAGCCTGGGGGCGTTCGGCGTGGACGCCATGCTCCCGGCCCTGGCCTCGATGGGCAGGGCGTTCGGTGTGGGTGAGACCCGAGCCCAGCTGGTGGTGGGCGTCTACCTCCTCGGGTTCTCCGCTGGCCAGCTCTTGTTCGGTCCGCTGAGCGACGCGTGGGGGCGGCGGAGGGTTCTGCTGGCAGGCCTGGCGGCCTTCTGGGCGCTGAGCGGCGCCGTGGCGGCCTTCCGGGACTTTTCGTACCTGCTGGCTGCCCGCACCCTCCAGGGCGTCTTCGCCGCGAGCCTCCGGACCGTGGGCACCGCATGGGTCCGGGACCGGTACCGCGGCGAGTCCATGGCACGGGTGATGGCTCTGGTGCAGAGCGTGTTCGTGGTCGCGCCGGTGCTGGCGCCGTGGGTCGGCGCGTACCTCGTCCGGTGGGGCTGGCAGGCGGTCTTCCTGTTCCTGGCCACCACGGGCGCGCTGCTGTGGGTTTGGGCGCTCGCGGCGCTCGAGGAGAGCCTGCCCCTGAAGGCGCGCAGGCCGCTCGCCTGGCGGTCCCTGTGGGAGGCCGTGCGCCTGGTCGGCTCCCGGCGCGAGCTGGTGGCAGCCGTCCTGGCGCTGGGGTCCACCTACGGGATGCTGTACGCGTACCTCGTGAGCGCGCCGCAGCTGTACAAGACGCACTTGCGACTGTCCAACGAGGCGTTCGCCCTGGCGTTCGCAGGTACGGCGCTGTTCCAGCTCGTCGCCATGCTGGTGACCCGCGCCCTGGTGGTACGGGTGGGGCTGAGACGGCTCGTGTGGTCCACCGCCGCGTACCTGTTCGTGGTCACGGGGCTGCTCCCACTGCACGCCAGCGGGTGGTCTTCCCCGTGGGGCCTGTGGCTGCACATCAGCCTCGTCTTCTTCGGAATCACCCTGACGTTTCCGAACGCCACCAGCCTGGCGCTGGAGCCGCTGGGCTCGGTGGCGGGCTTCGCCAGCAGCGCGCTCGGGTTCGCCAGCACCTTCCTCGCGGGGCTGTTGGGGAACGCCCTGGGCCAGTGGTCGGGAGGGGATCCGGTCCGGTTCGCACTGGGCTGGGTCGTCCTGGCCGCGCTGTCCCTCGCCGCCACCCAGTGGGCCGTTGCCGGGGGTAGGGAGGTGCCCGTAAGATAGGCAGCGGAGGGGCGTAGCTCGAACGGCTAGAGCGCCGGTCTCCAAAACCGGAGGTTCCGGGTTCGAATCCCGGCGCCCCTGCCAGCCAGCCCGGTCAGGACAAGGGTTTCGACCCACCTCAGTAGGCGCACAACCCGAGCCGGGCGAGGCGAGCACCAGACTCGGCGCGCGACAAACAGTCCCGGCAGAGGGAGCCACGACAGTTTACGAGCTCCGCAGGAGGTGGCGGCCGGCATGAGGCGGCTGCCGCGCGGCGTGGGAGGCGGCGCGGACGGCGTGCCGCGCTGCGCGTGGTGCCTTGGGGATCCCCTGTACGTGGAGGTGGGGGCTCCCGGTGGCAGACGACCGGGCTCTGTTCGAGAAGATCTGCCTCGAGGGATTCCAGGCAGGCCTCAGCTGGCTCACGATCCTGCGCAAACGTCCCCACTTCAGACGTGTCTTCCACGGGTTCGACATAGAGCGGCTGGCGCGCTGGGGCCCAGCGGACGTAGCCCGGGCGCTCCAGGACCCAGGGATCGTCCGCCACCCGGCGAAGGTGGCGTCGGTGGTCAACAACGCCCGCTGCGCCCTGGCCCTGAGGGAAGAATTCGGCTCTCTCGCGGGCTTCCTCTGGCGGTTCGCGCCCTCTCGGCGTGCAGACCGGGTCACGCTCGCAACCCTGCAGAAGAGGAGCACCGTGCCTGAGGCGGTGAGGCTCAGCGGTGAACTCCGCCGCCGCGGCTGGACCTTCGTCGGCCCCACCAGCATCTACGCGTTCATGCAGGCGGTGGGCTTCGTGAACGACCACCTGGACGGGTGCTCCGTCCGTGCTGAGGTGGAGGCCGTGTGGGCCCGCTTCGTCCCGCCGTCCTGAGCAGCGGCGCCGCCGTCGCTTTACGCACGTGCGACAATGCGGTGGCATACTCGGCGTCGGAGGTGCGCTTGTGGGAGGTGGAGGGTTGAGGACCGCCGCGGTCGCGGTCCTTCTGGCAGCCCTGGCCGGGGCTGGGCTCGCGGACGCTCCCCGGACCGTCGCCGTAGCGCCGTTCTGGGACCTCAGCGCAGACGGCCGGGTGGTGGACGCCGAGCGGCTCAACGTGGCCCTGAGTGCCCTGCTGGCGCGCAGCGGCCGGTTCCAGGTCGTCCCCCCTGAACGCGTGCTGGCATCCATGCGGGCCCTGGGGTACAGCGCTGCGGGCCTGTTCCACCCAGCGCGCGCCCGGCAGGTCGCGCAGGCAGTCGGGTGCGATTGGCTCGTGGTCGGCCGGTGGACGCACCTGGACCTGCTCGGGCCCGCGGACGAAACGGACGTCCCGTTTCCCCGTAGGGGCGGTGGCCCCGCCGTCGCGGTCCTCGAAGTCCACGTCTACACGCCGACCGGGTCGAGGCCCCACTTCGAGGGTGTGTTCGACGCTACCGTCCCGGCCGCAGGCGGCGCCCCTGGACTCCGGCAGGCCGCTCTGGCGGCGCTACGCAAGGTGGTCGCGGCGCTCGCACGCCTGTAGCTTCGAACCTCGGTCCAGAGGTAGCTCATCCCGCCAGCGTCTGGCCCGGCTCCATGACGACGATCTCCAGCCCCTCGATGTCGCGTGCGGCCTCCCGCAGAGCCTCGGGAGTGCCTGTGAGCAAAGGGAACGTGGCGTAGTGCATGGGGATCACGCACTTCACGCCGAGGAGCCGGATGGCGTAGGCGGCCTCCGCAGGACCCATGGTGAAGCGGTCGCCGATGGGCACCATCGCCACGTGCGGCCGGTACAGCTCACCGATCAGCCGCATGTCTCCGAACACGCACGTGTCGCCCGCGTGGTAAAGCCGGAACCCGTCCTCCGTCTCGAGGATGTAGCCGGCGGGGTCTCCCGCGTAGACCACCGAACCGTCCTCGGCCTGGGCCCCTGAGCTGTGGAACGCGTTCGTCATGGTCACCCGCAGCCCTTGGACGGAGATGGTGCCGCCTTTGTTCATCTGCTCGAACCGCTCCAGGCCTTGCCGGCTCAGGAACGCACACACCTCCGGCATGGCTACGACCGTGGCCCCGGTGGCGCGCGCCAGCGGTACCACGTCCGCGGTGAGGTGGTCGAAGTGGCCGTGGGTGATCAGGATGAGGTCGGCGCGGTCCTGCCTGTGGTGCTCCGCAGGGCACCGAGGGTTACCGGCGAGCCAGGGGTCGATGAAGACCAGCTTACCTCCTGGCGTGCCGATCTTGAAGCTCGCGTGGCCGAGGTAAGTGATGCTGAGGCCCTTGGGAAGGTTCATGGCGCACCTCCTTGCTGGTTTGCGGGTGTGTCCGCTTCCTAGGATACTTCCGAAGGGCGCACTGAGAAGCTGTCCAGGGGGTGCGATGGGACAGGGTAGACGGTGCGTGGCCGCCCTCGCGGTGGCTGCGGTCGTGGCTGCGGCAGGCGCCGCGGGCGCTGCGATCCAAACACCTACGGGCCCGGTGCGCGTGGCGGCTGCGGGCGACATCGCCTGCGACCCGGATGTGCCGCGAGCGCGCGGGGAGTGCGCAGACGCGGAGACCGCGGAGTTGCTGGAGGGGGCCGACGCGGTTCTCATGCTCGGGGACGGCCAGTATCCCGACGGTGCCTTGGAACGGTACCGGAGGGGGTACGGTCGCACCTGGGGGCGGTTCTTGGACCGGACATGGCCGGTGCCCGGCAACCACGAGTACGGCACGCGCGGGGCCCGCGGTTACTTCGCCTACTTCGGCGAGCGGGCGGGGCCGCCGGGGCTCGGCTTCTACAGCGTGCGCTTGGGCGGCTGGCGGGTCTTGGCTGTCAACTCCAACTGCTGGGCGGTGGGCGGCTGCGGTCCAGGGTCCCCGCAGTACCGGTGGCTGATCCAGGAACTGGCGGCTGGTCAGGAGACCTGCGTGTTGGCGTTCTGGCACCACCCGCGGTTCTCCTGGGGGCGGTACAGGGGCTACGGGCCAGTGGCCCCCGTTTGGGAGGCGTTGTACCAGCACGGCGCGGAGCTGGTCCTGACCGCCCACGATCACAACTACCAGCGCTTCGCACAGCTGGACGCCGCAGGACGTGCGGACGAGCGGGGCGTAAGGCAGTTCGTGGTCGGGACCGGCGGGCGGAACCTGTACCGTACGCTCCGGCAAGGTGAGGTGCGGCCAGAGCTCCTGCGCGACGACCGGTTCGGCGTTCTGCGCCTTGAGCTGTACCCCGATCGCTACACCTGGGCGTTCGTCACCACCCGTGGCGAGGTCTTGGACCGCGGCGCCTCCCGCTGCAGGTAACCAGGTACCGGTTCCAGGAACACTGCACCATGGACGGGTTCCAGGAACTCGGAGGCTGGCCGCACCCTTCGCTCGGACGCGCACGGGAACTCACCCGTGATCCTCCCGATGATGTGCGGATGAGAGGCGATTGACCGCGGGACCCACGACCGACCGGCTGCGGGCTGTGCACGGGCGCAAATCCCCCTGCGGGCTAGGAGCCGTGGTGTGGCCGGGGCGGTGCCCTGGGGCTACCGCTGGCCGAGGGGAGGGAACGTGTCCAGGCGGGCCTCGGATAAGGTCTTGTTCCCCGGCGGTTTGCGGGGCATGCTGTCGAGCCGACGCGTGCCCTGCTCGCGAGTCCGGTGGCTGGGAAGGCGGTGGGCACAACAAATCGTCCGCGGAACGGTGTACGCCGTTCCGCCCGTAAGTGTCAGGTCCCGGGGGGTCTTTCTGCCCGGGTGGACCGGGTTGAACGTTCCTGTTGCAAATCCTCTCCCTGTCGGCGTGAACGGACGTCTTAGGCCCGCGACGTGAGGCCTTGGGGGAACGGGGGCGGACTCCCCTAGCTCCCCTAGTAGGCAGATCTCGAACCCTGTGAGGAGGCCCCAGCAGGTTGTGAGCCTCCTCTTCGTGGACCAACCCCCACACCCCGGTGGCGTACGCGTGGTAACTGGTCCAGGGATACCCGTCAGGCCGGTCGCACAATCCCGCCTGCAGCGGGTTGTCGTGGATGTAACGGACCAGCGCCCACAGGTAGGCCTCGTCCTCGCAGAGTTTGGCATGATAACGGTCCTGGAACACGTGCCCTCGGACGCCCAGCCGCCGGTTGTGGTACACGGCAAAGCGCCGCTGGATGTGGTACAGGACCTTCGCCAGAGGTACTCTCCCTCGGCGGCACAGCAGGTGGACGTGGTTGGGGAGGAGGGCGTACGCGAGAATGCGCAGGTCGAACCGCTCCACCGCCTCCCGCAGCAGGTCTAGGTAGAACTCATAGTCGCGGGTCGTGTAGAAGATCCTTTGCTGTTGGTTCCCTCGCGCGGTTACGTGGTACACGGCCCCGGGTAGGTCAACCCGCCGTCTCCGCGGCACGGTGGCACCTCCTTCGGGCTTTCCACCACACTGAACGACGGCGGGGAGGGGAATTGTCACGGGGCCACCCGGAACGGTTCTATGGGAACGCACCGAGCCCACGAGCCTGTGTGCCGCTTCCCATCCACTTGCTGGATGCCACCTGGCTTGCCGACGTCTGAGTCCGGAAGGTCACGAACTCGCTCTCGGGCCGTACGATGGCGCGGTAGTAGTCGGCCCGGCCGGTGGTTCCGGATTTGGCCAGTTTCCTGCGCTGGGGCGGCCGGCGGTCCCCCTGGGTTGGGGTGTGGCTGACGGGCACCTTCGGAGCGGGGCTCCATTCGCGCCTCCGGTTGCAGGGACGGCGTCGCTGCGTCCCGGGGGCTGGAGGGGCCAACCGCCTGGCGGTTCCAGGAACCGGTAGCGGGAACGCGTTACCGTGGCAGGTACCAGGAGCCGGTACCAGGAACCAGTACCGGGATGGGCCGGGTCTGGGTCGTGCTGCCTGCCTACAACGAGGCGGAGAACCTCCCGGGGCTGCTGCGCCAGCTGGCGGACCTGCGGTGGGAGTGCCTCCACGTCCTGGTGGTGGACGACGGGAGTGCGGACCGTACCCATGAGGTCGTCAAGGGCTGGCCGGACCTGCCCGTGCAGGTCGTCTCGCACGTGCGGAACCTGGGGCTCGGACGTGCGCTGGCCACCGGCCTCCGCGAGGTCCTCGCGCGCGCTTCGCCCCAGGACGTGGTGATTACCTTGGACGCCGACGGGAGTCACCTTCCGGAGCAAATACCGGCCCTGGCGGACGTCATCCGGCAGGGAGCGGACCTCGCCATCGCATCGCGCTACCGCCCGGGCGCGCAGGTGCACGGTGTGCCCGTCTGGCGGAAGGGGCTAAGCCTCGCGGCGCGTGTAGTGCTGGCCGTGCTCTTCCCCATCCCCGGGGTTCGGGATTACACGTGCGGCTACCGCGCCTACCGGGCGAGCCTCCTGCGCAGGGCTGCGGACCGCTACGGCGATCGGCTCGTGGAGTCCCAGGGGTTCGCGGCCACCGCGGAGATCTTGCTGAAGCTCAAGGCGCTTCGCCCGACGGTCCGGGAGGTCCCCATCGTGCTGCGCTACGACCTCAAGCGCGGGCGGAGCAAGCTGCCCGCCCTGCGGACCATCCTCCAGTACCTGCGGATGCTGCTGAGACTGGCCACCTCCCCCTAAACCACGCAAGAGTCGCCCAGCGCTCTTCGGGGACCCCGGTCCGGCCTGGCCGGCGGTGCTTTGGGTCCTAGGCCCAAATTCTGTGCCGGGCGTGTGTCAAACCGGCGGCGCCCCGACGTTCTTCCAACGGAGAGTGGAGAGGTGCAGCCGTGCGACGTGAGGGAGTGCCTGCCACCGGTTCGAGCTTGCTGGAGGTCCTGGTCTCCTTGCAGCTGGCCGTCTTGCTCCTCGGTGCGCTGTGGCCTGTCCAGCGCATCGTGGGGGCCGCCTTTCAAGAGGGGAGTCTCTCTGCTGTTGCGCAGGCGCGGGCTACCCGCTTCGTCCAGGCCGAGCTCGAATACCTCCGTAGCTTCGACTACGCCCGGTTCCGGGACCCGGCTCGGTGTGCGCTTCCGGCCCCCTCGCCCTTCCCGGCCGTCCGCACGCTGCCCGAGGATCGTGAGTCAGGGGAGCCGGAGCTTCCGGCACCGCTCGTGCGCGCGGAGGTCCGCATCGAGGACGAGATGCACACGGGCGAGGTGCCAGACGGGTGCAGGCCGCGGCGGGTGTGGGTCCTCGTGTACAACGCGAGGTCCGACGAGCCTCTGGCCCGCGGTGCGTTGCTCCGGACGAGACGTTGAGGAGGTCGTTGTGAGACGTGAAAGCGGGGTCACCCTGTTGGAACTCCTGGTGGCGATGGCTCTGTTCGGTGCGCTCGCCGCCGCAGGCGCTGGGATCCTGGGGACCGCTGTGCGCTTAGCCGCCGCGGCGGCTCGGTGGGCGGAGGCCGAGCACCACGCCAGGTCGGTCGTGGAGCGTCTGTCTCTCCAGCTAAGGGCTGCGGGATACGGCTCGGAGGGCACCCGGTTCGTGGTCGCAGACCGCTCCCGGGTCGAGTTCCTGGCGGACTTCGATCCCGAGGTCCCAGGACCTGAACTCCACGGCTTCTACCTCGGTCGCGACGGAGTCCTCCGGGAGCGGTCCGGGGAGGGCCGCTTCGCCCTGACGACCACACAGGATGGATTTCGCGTGGTCTCGTTCCAGCTCGCGTATTTCGACCGCGTGGGTCGCGAGCTCGGCCCGCTCCCGTTGGTTGCCAGTCAAAGGGAGGAGGTGGTCCGTGTGAGGATCCAGATGGCCTACGGGGTGACAGACAACTCCCGCCGCCCTCGGACGCTGGAAACCGAGGCTCACGTGGCGGTCCGTACGGCTGTGGAGTGATGGCCGTGCGCTGGCGGGGAGTGGCGGACGAGCGCGGCGCGGCCCTCCTCTTCACGGTGGCGGTGACGCTGCTTGTGACACTGGCGGTCTACGCCATCGTCGCGGTCGTGGTTCACGAGGGTCGGGCTGGCGCAGCCTCCCGGGACAGCGTCTTAGCGTTCCTGGTCGCCGACGCGGGGTTGGAGAGGGCGGTGTTCGAGCTCCGACGCGACCCCAACTGGGCAGACGGCCAGGGTGCGACGGCACTGCTGAGCGCGGAGGGCGCTGAAGGACCGCTGTGTCTAGATCCTCAAGCGCGGGGAGCATGCCCGCTACCCGCGGAGTCGGTGCCCTTCCCAGCTCAGGAGTCCCTCGGGACGTTCACCGTGCGCGTGGCTCCCCACGGGGATCCTCGCTGCCTTGGGCCGTCCTGCGTGTGTGTGCGGTCCGTCGGACAGGCGGGTGGGGCCGTGCGCAGGGTGGAAGCCGTCCTGACGCGCGAGGGCCCGGAAGCGCCGGTGCGAGTGATGGGGTGGCGAGAGGTGGTCGAGCGGTCCCGCGGCTCCTGTCGTCCCTGACCGCAGCCGGTCAGGGTACAGACCCGCAGAGTTCGCGTCGTTGGGCAGGGAGAGAAGTCGTGCGCTGGGCCGGCCAGAGCGCTCACAGAGAAGCGTGTCGGGGGGCGGGCGGTTACACCCTCCTGGAGGTCACAGTCAGCTTGGCGATCGCGGTGACGCTGCTGGCGCTCGCACTGCCCAGCCTCCGGCACCTTCTGGCGGAGCGAAAGGTTGTCCACACAGCCGCGGAGGTGCAGCGGGCCCTGCGCAGCGCGCAGCAGACAGCGTCGGCCCAAGCTGGCAGGCTGCGCAGGGTGGAGGCACGCTTCCAGGCCGGAGACCGGCCGTGGGTGGAGCTGTGGGGCCTGCCGTGGGAGTCCGCAATCCCAACCCTGCTTTGGTCAGGGCCGGTGGGGCCCTCCGGCGTCCAGGTGCGGAAGGGCGGAAGTTCCGCGTTCACGGTGGGGTTCGCCGCAAGCGGCTCGCTCCTGGCCGGGCACCAGGGCACTCTTGAGGTGCGCAGCGCAGAAGCCGTCCGGTACGTCGTCGTCTCGCCCGTGACCGGCCGAGTGCGGGTTTCCTCCGAGCCTCCTTGAGGAAGTCGCTGCCGCTTGGCGCTTCCGGGAGCCGTCCACGCCTAGGCCCAGTGGCATAAAACTTGCTCGATTCTAGAGCCCGGAATGCGGCCATACGCCGCCGGCGGCCCCTCTGCTGTCCTTCGGCGGGTAGCGGCCTGCTTTACAGGAGGAGACTCTGGTGGAGGCTCGAGACCTGCTGGTGGCTGCGGGCATCGTGATCGCGGCCGCGTACCTCCTGAGCGGCGTAGACGACGTCCTCTCCGACCTGTTCTTCTGGGTCACAGCCCTCTGGCGCCGGTGGAAAGCCCGCCGGTACCCGCGGCTCGACCTGGAGTGGCTCGAGGCCCGGGAACAGCAGGCGGTGGCGATCCTGGTCCCTGCGTGGCGCGAGGCGGGGGTCATCGGCCGGATGCTCCGCCACACCTGCGAGACGCTGCGTTACCGGAACTACGAGATCTTCGTGGGCACCTATCCCAACGACCCCGACACGCGCGGAGAGGTAGACGAAGTGGCGGCCCGCTACCCACGGGTCCACAACGTGGTGGCGAGTTCGGACGGGCCCACCACGAAGGCGGACAACCTCAACCAGCTGGTGGCGGCCTTGCAGCGGTTCGAAGCCGCCACGGACAGGCGCTTTGAGATCGTGGTCACGCACGACGCGGAAGACGTCGTACACCCCCTCTCACTCCTCGTGTACAACTACCTGCTCCCTCGGAAGGACATGGTCCAGCTGCCTGTCTTCCCAGCGCCGGTGCCGCTATGGCAGGTCACGCACTGGACGTACGCGGACGAGTTCGCGGAGCGGCACACGAAGGAACTCGTGGCCCGGGAGAGGCTGCGGGGCTTCGTGCCTTCGGCGGGCGTGGGGACCGCCTACAGCCGGAGGGCCCTGGACCTGCTCGCGGTCCGACACGGGGGAGAGGTGTTCCCCACGCAGAGTCTGACGGAGGACTACCTGATGGGACTCCGGGTGCGCCTGGAGGGCCTGCGCGCTGCCTTCGTCACCCAGCGGATCGCGCTGGGTCCCGGCGAGGGCAAGCTGGGCCGGTGGGTGGCCACACAGGCGATGTTCCCCCGGCGGTTCCGCCAGGCGGTCCGGCAGAAGGCTCGCTGGATCCTGGGGATCGCGCTCCAGGGTTGGGCTGCAGCCGGGTGGCCCGGTCCCTGGACAGTCCGGTGGAACCTGCTGCAGGACCGCAAGGTGCTGGTCACGAGCCTGGTGGGCTTCCTGGGGTACGTCTGGCTGCTGCTCGCGTCGGCGTACGAGGTGGGACGGTGGCGGGGTCTGGTGGCCGGGCCACCGGTCGTCGCCTCGGGGTCGCTGCTGTGGGACCTCATCGTGGGGGCCACGCTGGTGATGGCGTGGCGGCTCGTGCACCGGGCCCTGGCCGTGGCCCGCATCTACGGGTTGTGGGCCGGGCTCAGCGCGCCGCCACGCGCGGTGTGGTCCAACCTGGTTAACTTCGCGGCAGTGGTGTCCGCCCTGGCCCAGTACGCGCGGATCCGCAAGGCCCGCGCGGTTGTGTGGGACAAGACCGCGCACGAGTTCCCCGCCGAGGTGAGCCCGGAATTGCCGCAGCCCGGACAGCCGCCCGTGACCCCACACGCCGAGAGAGTGGTCCTGGAGGACGAGGCATTGGCAGAGGCCCTCCGACGACAGCTCTCCGCGGCCGACCCGCACGTGCGTCGGCGGGCGTTGCGGCAGATCCCGGCGCACCTGGGCCCGCGCCTTCTCTCAGCGGTTTGGGAACGGCTGGGCGACGAGTCCTGGCTTGTCCGTGCCGAAGCCTGCCGGGTGCTCGGGTTCCTCCGGCTGGAGGAGTCTGCTCCGGCGCTGCGGCAGGCCGCGACAGACCCGGTTTGGGTGGTTCGCGCGAACGCGGCCAAGGCCCTTGCCAAGCTCGGGGATGCGGGGAAGGAGGCTCTGTTGGAGCTGCTGCGGGGGCCGGACCGCTACGCGCGGGAGGTGGCGCTGGCGGCGCTGGAGCAGAGCGGGCCGCTGCACCGCAACCTCCGGAGGCTGCGCAGCGAGGATCCGGAGGTGCGCCGCAGGGCACAACAGTTCTTCGAAGCGCTGGAGCGTGACGGCCCGTCCCTCCTGGCGCGCGCTCTTCTGGGAACCGGCGAGAGCACGGAGGCCAGGGCGGGTCGCTCCGGCGCGGCCTGACGGCCGTCTACCCAGCACGGTATAGAACTTGCTCCAAGGTCCGACGACGACGCGGAGCCCTCGGTGGCTTTGTGGGCTGGACAGGGCGAGGTAAAATCTGTGCCAAACAAGCAAGGCCGCGAAAGGGCAAACCCGCGGTGACGCGGGGGCGCAAAGCCACGGGGCTCAGACGAGCCAGCCGGGCTGCCGAAGGCCGGGACAGGGACCACCGGGAGTCGCGTCCACGTCCCGGTGGTCCCTGTTCGTTTCCGGACGGGGAGGGGTTCGTGGTCCGACCTAGCGAGTCTGCAAGGGCGGGGTTCACCCTGCTGGAGACGCTGTTCGTCGTAGCGGTGCTCGGGGTGCTCGTGGCTCTCGCGCTGCCTGCGTACCAGAACGTGCTCACGGAGCGGCGGGTGCAGAACGTGGCGCGGGAGGTCGCTGCGGACCTGCGAGTGGCCCAGCAGGCGGCGGTGGCGAAGTCCGCCGAGGCCAAGTGCGTGGGGGTGGCGTTCCTGTCCAACCGGGTGGCCGTGTACGTAGTCCCGCAGGACGCTTCGTTCAACTGCTCCACGCCCACGGCCTCCGCCCTGGAAGCCTACGGGGTCCTGATGACCTCCCAGGACTACCCGCTGGGCGTGGCGGTGAGCCCGAGTCCCGGGGATGCAGTCGCCTTCCTGCCCTCGGGCAGCCCCTATCCAACCTGCAGGACAAGCGGCTGCACAGGATTCCGGGCCACGGTGTCAAGCGGGGCACACTCGCGCGCTGTGTGCGTCGGCGCCGCGGGCTTGGTCAGCGTGCCTTCTCCCGGGGAGGGCTGCCCGTGAGGGCACGCGAGAGATTCCACCTCCGGTGCTGGCGGGAAGCGGGCCTGTCCATGCTGGAGGCCCTGGTGGCCGCGTCGCTGGTGATCGTGGTGCTGCTGGCGAGCGTCCAGGTGGTGACGCGGACGGTGGCGCAGATCGGCTACGCCCGGACACCCCAGGCGGAACGGGCGGCGCGGGCGAAGTCTGCAGCCCTGCACTGGCTGCAGGCAGAACTGGACTACCTGCGGTCCCGTGGGTACGGGTATCTGACGACGAATTACTTGAACCCCTCCGGCAACTGGACCCGTGTGGACGGCGGCGCGGCCGTAGAGCGCACCATCACGCCGACCACCAAGGAGCCCGGGGAGAGTGCACTCCCGCGCGACTTCGCGAAGGCGGTGGTCCGGGTGGAGGTGGAGGGCTTGGAAGGATGTCCGACGGCCTGCGTGATCTCCGTGATGCGCGCGCGGGTTCGGCTGTACCGAGCGGCGGAAGACTCCGTGCCCTTCGTGGAGGGGGCGACGAGCGTGGTGCGGCGATGAGACGGATCTGGAGGCTGCAACGGATAGACCAGAGGGGCCTGACCCTGGTGGAACTGCTGGTCGCCCTGGTCATGCTGGGGGTGATTTTCGGAGGCATGTTCGCCTCCACCAGCGCCATGGCCCGTTCGTGGGCCCTGGGGCAACACCGCGTGGGGGTCCAGCAGACCGGGCGGGCGTCGCTGGACTGGATGATCCGGAGGATCCGGCTGGCGGGCCAGGGCTACGAGCGCAGCTGGGCAAGCTGCCTTCCCTTCTACAGGGTCGCGGAACCTGCCCGGTTTGCGTTCCGCGCGGACGTGTCCGCGGGGGCGGGGGTCTGCGGCCCCTTCGAAGAGCTGGAGTACGCGGTCTCGGGGGGCCGCCTGGTGGAGACCATACGCGGGGCAGGAGGTTCGTCCACCAGCCGTGCCCTCACCGTGAACGAAGAGGTGGGAATCATCACGGTCACCGACCTGAACTTCTGCTACTACGACATCTTCGACCAGCTGATCCTCGACCAGAGCCTGAGCGTGGTGGGGGGCCAGGAGACCTGCTCGGGCGCCGTGCGCACCACGCGCCTCGCGGACATCTACAGGGTCAAGGTACGGGTCCGGGTGGTGAGCGGCCGCCAGGGCGAGCTCCCCTTCGACATCGCGAGCCAGGCGGTCCGCCGGTTGGAGGTGCTGCCGTGAAGAGGCGAGCCGTTGCGGGGATCGGCCGGCTCCGAGACCAGTCGGGCGCCGCCCTCGTGGTGGCCCTGCTCACCATCGTGGTCATGGTCCTGCTGACCGCGGCCCTGGTCGTCGCCAGCATGACGGAGACCTTCAGCGCCCAGACCGCGGAGGACTCTTCCCGGGCCTTCCTGGTCGCAGACGCGGCGGCGGCCCGCGCCATCGCGTCGCTGCGGCTGGATCCGAACTGGTCGGACGACCGGGCCGGTGGAGCCGAGGGCCAGGTGGGCTGTGCCCCCGAGCTGTACGACGTGTTGTTGGGGGCTTGCATGCGGGACACCGCTTACCCGGCCGCCGGTGCGGTCGTGGTGTCGCCGGCCACCCCCCCCGGCGGGTCCTCGGAGCCAAGGTGCGCCGCTGCACCGGTCTCGGCACCAGCTTCCTCACCGTCCCCGGTCCCCCCCGGTGAGAGCTTCGGCCGTTACACCGTGACGGTGGTGGAGCGCACAGACCCCAACACCGTGAAGCTTCGAGCCGTCGGGCGCGTGGGGCGGGCCAGCCGGGGGTTCGAGTTCACTGTCCAACGGGTCACCCCGGCCGACTTCGTCTCGTACTCCGCGCTCCGGGTGGACGCCACGCGGGTCGGAAACGGTACCTTCCGGATCCACGGGTCGGTCTACGTCCGGGGCAACTGGGAGTTCCACGGGAACTCCCAGCAGCTCAACGACCGACCTACGTCCGAGGGTGATACCTCACCGTATGACAACCAGACCTTCGTGTGCTCGGACCTGGTCCTGAACGGCAACCCGCAGATCGGCGAAGCTCCCCGGCCCATGCTCGGGGTGCACATCGCAGGGTCTGTCATCCCCCGGGGGTCCGCGTACGAGATCCACGCCCTCCTGCAGGACAAGGTCGTCCCCGACATCCGACTTTCGAGCGTGCCCCACGCGGTGGCGTGCATCCGGGGCGGTGGCGGTGGTCTGAACCCGCCGGCGAACAACACGTACTGCGACCAGAACTTCCCGGGTCTGTGGGGTGGCTACACGAACGAGCTGGACCTTTCCGGAAGCCCCGCGCGGCTGGTGGTGCTGAACCGAAGCGACAGTGCGTGGGTGGAAGCCAGAGCCACCGACCTGGCGCTGGGCGGCACCGCCTGGCGGATCCCGAAGCGGGGGCGGACTGCGGCCTGCCGGAGCCACCCGGTGGGAGCTCCACTGAACGAGGTGCTCGCGGACTGCGCCGCGGTCTACGACGGCTCCGCCTTGCTCTACGTGGCGGCACGGCAGACCATCTACGTCCCGGGCGCCCTGTCGGTGGCCCGAGACGTGGACTACCGGGTGGACGACGACCCCAGCCAGGCCTGCAACCCGGCCGCGGGCGAGGAAGCGGACCCCTGTAGGAAGGGCGACGGCTCCCTATTCGTGGTGGCCTGCGAGGGGGGCACCCTCTGCGATCCGACGAGGACTTCACCGGCCTACGGGTTGGACGTACAGGAGATGCTGCGCGCGCACCGATACGCGTCGAACGGGCCGCTGTATCCGGCCACCACGTTCCCCAGCCGGGACCTGCTGGCGATCCTGGTGAACGGCAAGGTCCGCTTCGGCCTCAGCGGCAACCCGGCGCAGCAGGAGATCAACCTCGCGGTGCTGAGCGGCTGCGCCACGAGCCTCCCACCGGACCGGTGCGACCTGACCATGCAGAAGAACCTGCAGCTCTACGGTTCGGTGATCTCCCGGCTGCTGGTGTTCGAGCAGAACGTAGACCTCTATCAGGTCCCAGACCTGCGGCGGTACCTGCCGGTGGCCCTGGACACCTTCCTGAACGCGCCCGGGGGCTCCGCGGTGGTCGTCACCCAGTGGCGCGAGCTGGGGTTCTAGGCTTCCCTGGCACGCAGGTTGCTCCGAAGATCGCGGGCGGGTTGGGGCAAGATTGTCGGAGTTTTGACCGCGAAGGCGAGGAGGAAAACCTAGACCCGGGGGCGAACACGCTTCCGACGAACGGCACGGCAGACGACGCGGCAGACGGGGAGCGCGCATGGCCCGGACCCTCGTAGGGTTGGACGTCGGAAGTCACAGCGTCAAGGTTGTCGAGCTGGCGCGCGCGGGCGGGAAGTTTCGGATCGCCCGCGCCGCGGTGGTGCCCACCCCGCCGGGCGCGGTGGTGGACGGCGCACCCGGCGACCCGAGGTCCCTCGGAACGGCCATCCGCGCGGCCTTCGACCAGTCCGGGATCCGCAACCGCCGTGTCAACACCGCCCTGGGCGGCCGCGCGGTGGTGATCCGTGAGATCCGGCTGCCCACCATGCCCGACGAGGAACTGGCGCAAGCGGTCCGGTTTGAGGCGGAGCGGTACCTGCCCGCGGGCAGCAAGGACGCGGCCGTGGACTTCCAGGTGCTCGAGCGTGTCCAGGAGGGGCAGACCACGCGCCTGGACGTGCTCTTCGTGGCCGCGCGCCGCGAGGTGGTGGACAGTTTCGCCGCGGCCCTGCAGGGGGCGGGCGTCACCCCGGAGGTCCTCGAGGTCACTTCGTTCGCCCTGATGCGACTGTTCCAGGAGGACGCGCAGGAAGGGGCGGTGGTGCTCGCCGACATCGGGGCCGACTCCACCGACCTGCTCGTGGTCCACGGCGGCCGGCTCCGCCTGGCGCGGACGGTCCCGGTGGCGGGCAACGCCCTCACCCGGGCCGTGGCCGGTGTGCTGGGTCTTGAGACTTCCGCGGCACAAGCGGCCAAGGAGGAAAAGGGAGTGGCCACGACGGGCCCAGGGTCGGTGGCGGATCCAGCCTCCGCGCGGATCGCGGACGCCATCGTGCCGGTCCTGGGCGACATCCTGACCGAGGTCCGGCGGTCCATCGACTACTTCCAGTCCCGGTGGACGGGCGAGGCCGTGCGCAAGGTTATCCTGGTGGGCGGGACCGCCCGGCTGCGGAACCTGCCTGCGCTGTTCGCGGACGAGCTGAACCTGCCCGTAGAGGTGGGGGACACGTTCCGAGCCGCGTCCGCGGACGGCCTGGATCCCGCGATGGCTCCGGTGCTGGCTGTGGCCGTGGGCCTCGCGCTCAGGGGGGCGGAGCCATGAGCATTCGGATCAACCTGCTCGCGCCCGAGCGCCGGCGGGTCCGGCGGCGGCCCAGCGCCGTGGGGGTGGGTGTCGCGGTGCTCGTGGTGCTGGTGGCGGCGCTCGCGGTCTGGACCGTGAGCCTGCAGGGCCGGATCGCAGCCCTGCGGGAGGACGTAGCCCGGGTCCAGCAGCTGGTGGCAGGGCTACGGCCTCAGGCCGAGGAGGTGGAGCGGATGCGGGCGCGGCTGCAGGCCCTGCAGCGCCGTGAGGAACTCGTGCAGCAGTTCTTCGCCTCGCAGATCCCCGCCGTGGAGGCCATCGCCGACGTCGGGCTGCTGATCCCCCGAGACTCGTGGATCACGGAGTTCGCGGTTCAAGGCGGACAGTCTGTGCAGTTGTCGGGCGCCACCACGGCCTCCAACGAGTCCGTGGCTGCGTTTCTCGTCAACCTGGAGCGGTCTGCGTTCTTCCAGGGGGTGGACCTGTCCGTGAGCGAGCGGCAGCGCGTCGGCCCACGGGACGTGTTCCGGTTCACCGTGACGGCCCGGTTGGAGGGCCGGCCTCGGGCCTCCGTGCCCGCAGCGCCCGCGGGAGGCGACCGATGAGGCCACGGGAGCAGGGCCTGGCCCTGGTCCTGGTCGCGGCCCTGGTGGCCGTCGGGTTCTACTATGGCGTCTACCGGCCCCGGTCAGAGGAAGCCCGTCGGCTGGAGGCCGAGCTGGAGCGGCTGAACGCGGAACGGCAGCGGCTGGAGGCGATCGTGGCGTCGCGGCCGCAGGTGGAGCAACAGCTGGCGCAGGCCGCCGCACGCCTGCAAGAGCTGGAGACGAAGCTCCCCTCCGCCCGCGACATCCCGGTCCTGCTGGTCCAGCTGGAGGAGGCGGTGCGCCGCTCTCGGGCGCGGCTCACCCTCGTGCGGCCGGGTCCTCTCCAGGCGCCAACCCCGGCTCCAACACCGCAGCCGGGTGCCTCCCCGCCGGCGCAGCAGCCACAACAGCCCCAGTACCAGACGTTCAACGTGGAGCTGGGCGCGGAGGGCGACTACGCGGCGCTGGTGGACTTCCTCCAGCGGCTCCAGAACTTCCCGCGGTTGATGGTACTCTCTGACCTTCGGGTGACGCCCGTCCCGGAGCAGGGGAGGCCTCCTGGAAGCCGGCTCGCCCTGACGGTGCGGGCGACCACCTACGTGCTGCCTCAAGGCGGGGAGACTTCGCGATGAGTGCGGGATCGGGAAAGCAGCAAAGCCGGCTGTTGCCGTACCTGCTGGTGGTGTTGGTGCTGCTGCTGGCGTACGTGGTGTACACGCGGCTCATAGCACCCGGCAGCCCGCCCGCTGCGGTGACGGTGAGCCCGCCGCCTGTGACGGTGACGCCGACGCCCAGCCCTGCAGCGTCCACGCCCGCGCCGGAGGCTTCTCCCGCGGCGGCGTCGCCCGCACCGGCTGCCCGTATCCCTCCACGACCCGTGGGCAGGGCGAACCCCTTCGCCGCTCTCGTCACGGAGCAGGTGGCGACCGCTGCCCGACCGACACCGCCGCCGCCTCCTCCGGCCCCGCCACCGTTCTTCCCCGGGGGACCGACCCCGCCTGCCGCGGCGGCGGGACGCGCGCAGGCAGCGAGCCCACGAGTGGCAGGGGTCTTGTTCCAAGACGGTTCGTCGATGGCCATCGTGGAGTTGGGACAGAAGACGTACATCGTGCGGGAGGGTGACGCGGTGGAGGAGTTCCGGGTGGAGCGCATCGAACGGGGCCGGGTCACCCTCCGGCGCGGGCAGGAGACGGTGCAGCTGAGGCTGGGAGGTGGAGAGTGACCATGAACACGCCACGCGGACGGAGCACGGCCCGCTGGGTCACCCTGGCGCTCCTGCTGGTGGCCTCGCTCGTCGCTCCCGCCCGACCCGCACAGGCGGCGCTAGCCACGGTCACCGACGTGTCCGTGAAGGAGTTCGGCAACAAGGTGCTTGTGGCCGTGGTCGCGACCCGAGCCGTCCGGTACCGGGTGGCGGACTGGTCCGGGAAGCCGGACACGTGGGTCGTGCTGGACGTGCTGGGCGCGGAGCTCGGGGTGCCAGCGGGTGAGCTGCCCTACCGCAGCCGCGACATCGCCCGGGTACGGGTCGGGCAGTTCAACTCCACTACCGTACGGGTGGTGGTGGAGCTGGCGGGCGAGCGTTCCTACACGGTGCAGCCCGTGACCGGGGCGTACGCGGTGGCCATCGTGATCGCGGGCAACGGCCCGAGCCGGCCGACGGCCTCGGCGCAGCCTGTGCCGCCCAGCGCCACCGCGCAGGCACAGGCCCGGCCCGCCCGGTTTACGCTTGAGTTCCGGGACGCCCGCCTCTCCGACGTGATGGCCGCGCTGGCCCGGCTCGCCAACCTGAACGTCGTGGTGGCTCCGGAGGCGGCCGAACGTCGCGTCACCATCCGCCTGGTCAACGTGTCCCTGGACGAGGCCCTGAACCTCCTCACACAGCCCCTCGGCTTGGGCTGGACCCGGGTAGGCGGGAACATCGTGGTCTTACCTGCGGACCGGCTCCCCGGGGAGCCTCTGGAGATCCGCTACTACCGCCTGCAGCACGCCAGTGCGGAGGACGTGGCCCGACAGATCGAGCCCCTCCTGTTCGGGCGGCGCCTGGTGGCCCCGCAGCCCGCCGCCACCCCGGCCCCTGGCCAGCCCCAGGCCCAGCCGCCGCAGGCGCAACCCGCCGCGGCCCCTGTGGTGATCGAGCGCTCGCAGGTGGCGGTGGACCGCCGGACCAACACCCTGATCGTGGTCGCCTCGGCCTCCGACCACCAGCGCGTGGCGCAGATCGTCCAGCAGTTGGACGTGGCTGTTCCGGTGAGTCCCGTGGCGACCCGTATCTACCCGCTGCGCTGGCTGAATGCGGACTTGCGGGCACCGGAAGGCGGACCCGCGCGGGAAATCGGAGCGGAGATGGTGGCACTGCTCAAGGCCCACCTCAGCCCCTCCGCCATCGTGACCTTCGACTATCAGAACAACGCGGTGGTGGTGACAGCCGTGGAGGGGGACCACCAGCGGGCTCAGCAGTTGCTGGCTCAAGTGGACGTGCCCGCTCAGCAAGTGCTGATTGAGGCCAGCGCGTTGGACCTGAGCGTGGATGTAGCCCGGGACCTGGGGCTTCAGTGGCAGATGAGTGTCCTCAACATCGCGGGGAGTACGCCTTCCCAGGGACAGGTCTTCTACAACCCCAGCACCGGAGCCATCGATTTCTTCGTCCAGATCAACGCCCTCATCTCGCAGGGCAAGGGCCGGCTGCTCGCGAACCCGCGGATCGTGACGAAGGACGGGCAGGCCGGTGAGGTGTTCATCGGCGACCAGATCCCGGTCGTCACCGGCGTCACCCCGCAGGGCGTGCCCCAGGTCGTCTTCATCGACGCGGGCGTCAAGTTGAACATCACGCCCAAGATCAACCCGGACGGGATGATCACCGTCCGCGTCTTGACCGAAGTCGGGGTGGCCCGGCAGTTCGCCACCGGTGTAGGCAAGTCCACCCGGAAGGCGGTCACCACCTTGACCGTGCGGGACGGGAGCCCCATCGTCATCGGGGGATTGATCCGCACCGAGGAGCGGACCACCACCATCAAGATCCCGCTGCTGGGAGACATCCCCATCATCGGCTTCCTGTTCCGGCGGGAGCAGACCACCCAGAGCACCAGCGAGGTGGTGTTCGTGGTGACCCCACGGAGCCTGCCGCGCTCTGCCGAGCCGAGAGGCTGAACGCCTCAGCGCATGGAGTTTGCGTCCACGTGGCCGGCCGCCCTGGTTGTCGTTGGGGCGGTCGGCCTCGTTGTGGGCTCGTTCAACAACGTGCTGATCTACCGGCTCCCCCGGGGCGAGTCGGTGGTGTGGCCGCGTTCCCGTTGTCCGGCGTGCGGCCACAAGCTGGGTTGGTGGGAGAACATCCCCCTCCTGAGCTTTGCGATCTTGGGCGGCCGCTGCTCTTCGTGCCGGGCCCGGATCTCCTGGCGGTACCCCCTGGTCGAAGCCGTGACGGCCGTGTGCGTGGTCTACGCGTACCTGCGCCACGGCCTGACGTGGGAGGGGGCGGCGTCGGCAGCCTTCTCGGTCCTCCTCGTGCCCGTGGTGTTCATCGACCTCGAGCACCGGATCATCCCTGACCGCATCACCCTGCCGGGCATAGCGCTGGGGCTGGCCCTAGCCTTCGCGAGGGGCGGTGCCCCGGGGCTGTGGCTGGCGCTCTTGGCGGGCCTCGGGGCAGGCACGTTCTTCCTCGCCGTTGCCATCCTCAGCAAGGGGGGCATGGGGGGAGGGGACATTAAGCTTGCCGCCATGATGGGGGCCTTCACCGACCCGCCGAGAGTCCTCGTGGGCGTTTTCCTGGCCATCCTGGCCGGTGGACTGGTCGGCCTCGCCGCCCTAGCGAGTGGTCGGAAGCGCCGCAAGGACGCCATCCCGTTCGGCCCCTTCCTCGCTTTGGGGGGCTTCGTGGGGGCGGAGTGGGGCCGGGACCTCCTGGCCTGGTACCTGGCTCTCTTCGCGTGAGCGGGTTCCTGGTACCGGTTCCATGAGCAGGTTCCGGGTACCGGCGGGAGCCGCCCGAAGCCGAGACGCACACGTGTTGGACTCCCAGGAAAGAGGCAAACCTTGCCGGTGCCCGTGAAGCTACAGGGTGGGCCGGAATGGCCAGCCGGGCAGGGGGATTTGCCCGGTCGAGGGTGGTAGGAACAGGCTGTTTCATGCCGTAGTCCCATTCAGGAGGGCGTTCGGAGGACGCCGAGCCGCGGTCGGGGGGACGCGGGAGCCCATGGCGCTGCGGGGACGGGGTGCTACCGTCGTAGAGCTCGCCATCGTCCTCGTCATTCTGGGTTTGCTCTTAGCCTTCGCCTTGCCGTACCTGACCTCCCGGCCGATGAACCTCCGGGCGGACACGAACGACCTGGTGGCGAACCTGAGGCTCGCACGCGACTTGGCCATCAGCCGCACCACCCACTACCGCCTGCGGGCCGTGGACTGTTCCTCGTACGTGATCGAGAAGGGCGTGTTGGGGCCCGACGGGGACGCCTGGGAGTTCCGGGAAGAACGCAGGGTGTCCCTGCGCGAGAACGTCCGGTTCCAGGGCCCTCCCTGTGGGGGTTCTGTGGAGTTTGACAGCCGCGGCCGGGTGGTGCGCTCGACCTCCCGTGGAGTCTTCGTGCTGGAAGATCCCAGCCGCGGGGAGCAGAGGACTGTGTCCGTGAGTTCGGTGGGTGGGGTCTCGGAGCCGTGAAGTCTCCGGGCGACGGGGGGCTCAGGTTCTCGCCAGGGATCAGCCCCGGCCTGTCGGTCCTTGAGGTGCTCGTGGCCGTGGCGTTGTTCGCGGTCGTGGTGGCCGCCGTGGCCGCGGTGCTCTCGCTGGCGGGTACGTACGGGGCCCTGGGCAGGCGTAGCACGGACGCGACCACGGTGGCGGCGGCGGAGGTGGAGCGGCTCCGCGACCTGCCCTATGACCGGATCCCGACCGGTCAGCTGGAGTTCACGGTGGAATTCGGAGGGAGCACCTATCACGTTCGCCGGGTCGTGGAGCTCGACACCCCGGAGGCCGGGATGAAGCAGGTGACGGTGGAAGTCACGTACGACCTGATGGGGCCGCGGACGTACCGGACCCAGGTCATCTTCACCGACCTCATGCGCCCGGCTCCCGTTCCCACGCCGTGAGTCGGAGAGAAGGGATGGGATCCCGACGGACGGACGGCCAGTCCGGCGCGACGCTCCTCGAGGTGTTGATCGGCGTCCTCTTAGCCTCGGCGGTGGCGTTGGCCGTGGGCGGGGGCCTCGTGTTCGTGACGCGCACCTGGTACGGGAACCAAGCCCGTCTGGAGGCACAGCAGAACCTACGGATCGCCGTGGAACGCGTGGTGCGCGAGCTCCGGCTCGCGGGCGCCTGCCTGCCCCGCGCGGGGGAGATCCCTGCGCTGCTTCCCGTCCAGGGCACGGACGCGGGCGAGCGAGACGTCCTGGTCTTCCGGACCAACCAGAGCTGCGCGGCCAGCGCGCTGCGCGCAACCTACGGGGGCGGCGGGGGACCGATCCAGCTGGAGCGGGTGGAGGGGTTCGCGGTGGGTATGCAGGCGTACATTTGGAATCCCCGCACGAGGAGCGGGGAGTTCTTCCGGGTCGCGGCGGTGGACGTCGTCGGCCAGTCGGTTACACCCGGAGCGGACACACCGGTGCCGGGACGCTACCCAGCCTCCGAGAGCTCGGTCATGGGGGTCGAGGTACAACGGTACGAGGTGGGGGAGCGCCGGGGAGTGCCGGAACTGCGCCTCCACCTCGACCCAGACCTCCCCGGCGGGGTGCCGGAGCCGCTGGCCCGGGGGATCGAGCGCTTCAACCTCCGTTACGTCCTCCAGCGCCCGTACGCGGCGGTGGAGTGCGTGGCGGGATACACGCTGGGTGGGGGAGAGACGCTGTGTGTGAAGGACCAGCCGTCGGAGCTCGAGTGGCCTCTCGTCCGCCTGGTCCAGCTGGAGGTGTGGGCTCGGTCCACGCGGCCGGTGCCGGGCGGCGGAGGAGACGGATTCTACCGGATCCAGCAGGGCGACTTTTCCCGGACGCCCGTGGTGGTGAGACCGCGCAACCTGCTGCACGGAGACCCTCGTTGGGAGGAACGGCCATGAGGTCCGGTCGTCGGGTAGACTCGGGCGCTGCCCTCGTGCTCGTGTTGCTGGTCCTCCTCGTGTTCCTGGCCGTGGGTGCCTTTGCGTTGGTCGCGGTGGACCGAAACGCGGAGATGCAGGCCGCTTACCAGCGGAGCGTGGCCGGGTTCAACGCCGCGGAGGCGGTGGTGAACTACGGGGCGGCGCGGGTGCGGAACATCTTCCTCGCCTTCAACTTCCCGGGGGACGAGGAGTGTCAGCCGAGGCAGTACACCATCAACGAACGGGTTGTGGAGTACCGGCTGTCGGTGCCCGGGCGCCCTGCGGGCGACTGCCGGCCCGGGGAGCTGCGGCAGGTCCGGATCCCCGCGGGCAACCCCTTCGAGGGGTTGAACGCGCAGGTGTATACCTACGACCTGCGGGCCTCCGCGCGGCACCGGGGGGAGACCGAGGCCGTGGTGAACCTGCGGTTCGACACCTACCTGATCCCCCTGTTCCAGTTCGCGGCCTTCTACGGGGGGGACCTGGAGCTGACCGTGGGGCCTCCCATGGTGGTGAACGGCCGCATGCACGCCAACCAAGACATGTACCTGAACACGGAGGACTGCGATCCAGGCCTGCGCGTGCTCGGCCAGGTGACGGTGCGCAAGGATCTGTACCGTGGCCGCAAGGACGCCAACACCAACTACGGCCGCATCCGGATCTCGCTGGACGGGTCCCCGACGAACTTGAGGCACCTGGGCATTCGGGGTCCGGAGGACTCAGGCTGTGTGGGCAATCCGGGCGTGGCCCGGCGGCGGGTACCTCCCGAGGAGGTCGTGTTGTTCCAGGGGCGTGTCCGCGACGACGCCGAGAACATCCGGTTGCCCGACCCCGGCCTGAACTGCGCGCCGTGGAGCTGTGAGCCGGGGACGCGGGAAGAGGACCGGGTGTACTGGAACCGGGCCGACCTGCGGATCGTTCTGGACGCACGGCCCGGCCAGGAGAGGCAGCTCCAGCCAGGCGTGGGCCCGGCGCTGTGGCCCGTGGTCGTCGTGGACCGGGCGGGGAACGTGGACGGGACGAAGACCGAAGCTCTCCGGCAGCTCATGCTGCGGCGGCCAGGGGTCATCACCTACACCGACGTACCGATCTCAGGTTGGAACTGCGCGAACGAAGCGGGCTGTGAGGCGAACTACGCAGACCCGGACAACTACGCGCCCCGCTTCCCGGTTGCGGCTGAGGTCCGTGACGCGTACGGGTGCCGGGAGGCGCGAGGGCGTAGGCCCCGGGACGCGCTGAACGGGATCCCGACCCGGAGGACCGACGGTGCGCTCGAAGCGGAGAGCAACTACTGCAACGACTACCGGTACGGGGGGTTCTACAACTGGCGCGAGCGCAAGCCGCTGCTCGTGCTCAACGTGGACTGGATGGCGCTGGACGAGTGGAACCGCCAGAACGGAAGCCCCCTCTGGAACCCGGGAGATACCACCGACGGGGGTCTCGTGGTCTTCCTGTCGGTCCGCGGCCCCAACTCCGACAAGGCCAACAACTACGCGGTGCGCATCTACGACGCCCAGCGGCTCACGTTCCACGAAGGGGACTCGGGGGTGACGTTTGCGAGTGATGTGGCCCTGTACGTGGCGGGGAATTTCAACTGCGCGGACCCGGAGGAGTCCGTGCGGGACAGCACCGATCCCATGCCGTGCGGCCCAGGCGACCGGCGGGACCGAACGGTGGGCAAGCGGCCTAGCTCCCTGGTGGGCGACACCCTCAACGTGCTCTCCTGCGCGTGGGTCAGCCAGGTGTGGGAGGAGGGAGGCCCGGGGGACGACCCTTGGAACGCGTCCGGTCCCTGTCGGAGGGAATTCCGATGGGGGCGCTGGGAGCGTATGCTGGCTAGCTGGGGAAGCCCGGACTGCGTAGACCCTGCCCGGGGAGAGTCCGGTGGCGCGTGTCCGTACCGGCCGCGGGACGAACGGAGTACCACGGGCTCCGCGAGCGGTCACCCTTCCCGGCGGACGGTGGTCAACGCCGCCTTTCTGGCAGGCAACGACGCCACCTGGTGCCCCAGCAACCCTCGGGGAGTGGACTGCAACAGCGCGGCGGCCGGGCCGTGGTACAGCGGCGGCCTCGAGAACTACCCGCGCTTCCATGAGTGCTGGGCGAGCTGCAACACGGGGGGCGCAGACTTCAACGGCCGCTTCTGGTACGAAGGTTCTTTCGTCGCCCTGAGCGCCCCGCGCCACACGTGCTTTGCGGTCATCGCCGGACTGCGGCCGGAGGATCCCGGCAGCTCGCCGCGCGCGGTGGACGACCCGGCCTACCCGTGCCTGCCCGCCGTGAGCACCCCGTACCCGGGGTTCTGGAAGGCCCAGCGGTACCAGCCTCCCCAGCGCCGTTGGTTCTACGACGTCAGCTTCGACGACGCCCGCAACCTGCCTCCCCTGACTCCCAGGTTCCTGTTCTTGGTCCAGAACTTCTTCACCGAGGAGTTCCGGTAGCCGCCTGACCCGGGCCCTCCGTCGCCTCACGGCTGCTCTGGGGCACCGAAGTTGCTCCAGGGTCCTCCGGGCGGGGCAAGGGACCCGCCTGGGGGACCCAGAGCATGGCCGGTGAAGCGTACAGAGGTGCCTGCCGGGGGAAGGCCAGGGGGCCTGGGGGCTGGGAGGCGTGGATCCCTCGGGCGAGCCGCAGCCAGGGCGGCTTCACCTTCGTGGAGCTGCTCGTGGCGACGTCGCTGTTCGCCTTCGTCTGCATCTTCCTCGTCTACACCCTGCTGGCCGGCATGCGGTTCAGCTCGCGGTCCAACGAACGGGCCGCGGCGACCACGGTGGCCACCCAGGTGCTGGAGCAGATCCGGGCCAGCGCCAACCCCGTCTGGGAAGTGAACTGGACCCCGCTGCCGAGGACCCCGATCCCCCTCCCGACCCCGTACCAGGGCATCACCAACCCCTCGCCGCACGCCTTCGACGTGGCCGTGGAGATGAACCGGGACGTGGTGCTCACGGTGGTGACCGTCACCGTGACCGTTTGGCGGAACGGTGCCCCGGACAGCCAACCCCTGGTGCGGCTGTCCACCGTGCTGGACGACAAGTGAGGTGCGCCATGGCGGCTGCGGGGTCGAGGGGGCGCGGGCAGGGTGGGACGACCCTCGTGGAGCTGCTCATCGCTCTGGTGTTGCTCGGGATCGTCACCGCGGGGATCTACGGGATGGTGGTGAGCTCCGCCAACGCCGCCAGGACCACGAACGCGTTCCTGCTCACGCAGGCGCAGGTCCGGGCCGCGCTGGACCAGGTGGTGGACGAGGCGCGCTGGGCGAGCGCGGTCAACGCGGCGCAGGCCACCTGCGTGACGCTCAGGATCCCGCAGGACACGCCGTTTTCCGCCCTGAGCCCCTACAGCGTGACGTTTGCGTACGACCCGGCGCAGGACGCGGTGGTCCGGCAGGAGAGCACGAACCCCGACGCCTTGGGGTGTCCGCTTTCAGGAACCGCAGAGGTCTTGGCGTACTCCGTGGTCCGGCCGGACGGGTCAGACGGCCTGGGGTTCGAGTACTTCGACGCCGAAGGCAACTCCCTGGGGAGCACCCCGGCGGTGCTGGGGAACATCGCGCGGATCCGCGTGGTGGTCACCACCACCCGGGACGGGGCGAGCCGGACGTTCGCGGGGGACGTGGCCCTGAGGGCCCGTTAGGAGGCGGAACATGAGGGGGACGGACCAGCGGGGAATGGCGCTGCTGTCGGTGCTGGTGGTGATCCTGGTGCTGGCGTTGCTGGGAGGTCTGGTCCTGTACCTGGCGGGGCAGGAGTCCCAGCTCAGCACGGTCCGGTACCGGGCGGCGCAGAGCCTGAACATCGCAGAAGGCGGGGCGTGGGCGGCGCGGGCGGCGCTCATGGCCCTGATGAACGCCGACCCCACCGACGCCACCGTGGTGGACCCGTCTTTGGACGGCACGACCATGCAGAGCTGGTGGGCGGGTGGCAACCCGGGGAACCAGCAGCCCTTCAAGTTCTTGGACTACTTGATCACGGACAACGAGAGGCTTTCGGTGAACGCGGTGGCGGCGGACGACTGGGTGGCCCTGCGCGTGAACTGGAGCCGGCCAAGCGCCCGACTCAAGCTGGAGTTCCTGGGGAAGGGCTCGGGGACGCCTCCCGCCGACCCCTTGGCGCTCGGAAGCGTGCCTTCGAATCCCCTGGGTGAAGGCGGCTATCGGGCCGTGGTGGTGCTCGTGAAGCGGGCGGTGCCCGACGACTCTTGCGCCGGCGGGCTGCCGTGCTTCATCCACCGCACGGGCCCCGACCAGTACCAAGTCCACCTCGAGTACCGGGTCGTCAGCGACGGCCAGGTGGACCCCCAGTTCCGCCGCCGCGTCACCCTCAGGGGGAACTTCAACGTGGTGCTCGGCAACACCAGCTTCGCCCAGTGGGCGTTGTTCACCCACGTACACCTGACCCCGGACGACCGGGACATCTGGTTCACCAGCCGGACGAGTTTCGACGGCCCCGTCCACACCAACGGGGAGTTCCGGTTTGCGTTCTTCCCCAAGTTCGGCACCCCGGACGCGCAAACGCCGTGCGACCCCGCGCGGATCGCCGCCACGAGGCTCACCAGCACGTCGCAGTACGCATGGTTCAACAACGGTGGCTCCCCGCGCCGGCTGCAGGCCAACGAGAACGTGGTGGGGACGACCCGGGTGGACGCGCCGGTCCTGCCGGACTGCACGCCGGGCAACGTCTCCGACGACAGCGACAACCCGGCTGCCCAGTTTACCCGAGGGTTCGACGCGGACCCCAGCACTCCTCAGATCGACCCCATCACCGTGCCGCCGAACTCGTACAACCAGAAGGGGATCAGCATCGGCCGCGACCCCGCAGATGTGTCCACCGTGACGAACCGGCAGATCCGGCAGGCGGTGCCGGAGCTGCCGGACAACAACAGTTCGGTGCCCAGTGGCGTCTACGTGCCTGTGGCCGACGCCAACGGCAACGGACGGTCGGACGACGGAGAGGCCCTGGCCGGAGGGATCTTCGTCCAAGGCGATCTGGAACGGCTGACGCTGTCGGCGTGCGGACCCGACCAGGACGGAGACGGCGACCCTGACCTCGCCTGTTACACCTTCGTCCACAGTACCGGTCAGACGGTGACCGTGACCGTGGACCGCCAGAACAACCGGACCACGGTGACGAACTCCGACTGGGACCCGAACACGCCCGGCAACCAGTCGGGGACCCGAACCTTCGTGGGCGTGCCCAAGGGGTACCAGGGGCCCGGGTACCCGAATGCGACCTTGATCTACGTGGAGGGGAACGTCGGGAGCAGCGGCGACGGGCTCAGCGGGACCGTGGAGGAGAAGGAGCAGGTGACCATCGCGGCCAGCGGCCGCATCGACATCGTGGGCCACGTGCGGTACGAGCGGCCTCCGAACGTCACCGACCCTCTCGACAACCCACTCAACGTACTCGGCCTGTACTCCGCGAGCCGGGACATCCGAATCCGCAGGACGGCGCCGGCGGACCTGGTGCTGCACGCCGTGTTGATGGCCGGCCAGCCGGGCGTGAACGACGGGTACCGGAGCGTCGTCTTCGTGGAGAACTACGACTCCATCCCGTGCCGGGGAGCCGTCCACCTCATCGGCGGGCTCATCGAGGAGTACTACGGGGCGTTCGGGACGTTCGACCCAACCACCGGAAACTGCCGCAGCGGCTACGGCCGCGACTTCCGGTGGGACCGGCGGATGGGGCGGGGGTTTTCCCCTCCGTACTTCCCGACGACCACGATCCCAGCACTCCAGGCGCAGGAGCTGGCGGGCGTCAAGCCCCAGTGGCGGGAGGGCAGTCCGCCGTGACGGTCTTCCTGGCCGACCGCAGGGGGATGAGCCTGGTCGAGCTGGTGGCTGCGCTCCTGATCCTGGGGGTGTTGCTCGGCCTTGCGTACCCGTCGTGGCAGCGTTTCCAGGCACACCAGAGCCTTCGGTACGGGGCCGCCCAGGTGGCCACCGACCTCCGGGAAGCCCAGGAACGCGCGAAGGCAGAGCGCCGGGAGTACCGGGCGACCTTCACCTCCGGTTCGTCCCAGTACCGGGTGGAGCGGACCGGGGGCGGGTTCTCCCACCTGGCGGAGCTACCCCGCGGCGTGACGAGCGCCGCCGACGCCACGGTGACGTTCTCGGCCTTCGGCAGGCCGGACAGCGCGTATACCATCAGCCTCCAGAACTCCTACGGCTCCGCGACGGTCACCGTGACCCGCGGGGGCGGAATCCGCTACGTGGCTCCCTGACCCGAGCAGTCCGGGGCGATCCTGCCAAGACCGAGCCGGTTTCTGCGAACATTCGGCCGTGACGGAAGGACCGGAGGGGACCGGGCGGCGAAACAATACCCGGTGGTGACGACACCGACCGGAGGAGGGTCCATGCGCGGTCTCGGCGCAGCGGCCTTGGTCTTGCTGATGCTGTTGGGCGTAGCCCCTGCCGGGGGTGGTCAGGACCTCTCCGCCGTCTACCCGTCTGAGCAGGCGTTCGCCGCGGCAACCGCCGGGCTGCGCCAGCGGGCCCAGGAGAACCCCCGCGACCCAGACGTGCGGTACCGGCTGGGTCTCGCGTACTTCTCCGTCTGGCGGCAGTTCGAGGCCGGCCTCGTCCCGTACGGCCGTGGCTACGACCGCGCCGCGGAGGCGGAGTTTCGGGCTGCGTTGCAGGCAGCCCCAGGCCACCTGGGGAGCCTGTTGGCCCTGTACTCGCTGCTGCGTTTGCGAGGCCAGTGGGAGGAGGCGGAGGCCCTGCTGAGGTCAATCGTCCGGGCCGCGTTGCCGCCTTCTGCGACCGGGGGCGCGGCCCGCTAGACGCCTGTTCTGGAGAGGCCGCGGTAGGGAAGACGGACCGGGTCCCCGAACATCGCGCCGCGATCTTTTGGGTGGTTTAGGCCCCGGTTGAGGCGCGCAGAAGAGAGGGTAGCCCGGCCTATGAGGCCGTTCCGGTCGGGCGGCAGTGCTCAGGAGGGAAGGCGTGGGACCGCAAGCCGACGGGTTGACCAGGCTGGACCGCGACCGGCGGGCGCGGATCCTCGACCACTGGGTGGCCGGGGTGGAAGCAGGTGGGTCGGCTCGGTCCAGGGCGGTGCTCCAGGCCCGGGGCCAGGCCCTCCTCGAGGGCGTCGAGGGGCTGCTCACGGGGGACACTCGGGCCCTGGTGGACCGGCTGCGGCGCGACCCGCAGTGGGGGCTTTCCGCCATCCAGTCCCTGGCCGAGGAGCTGCGCCAGCTCTTGCTGTTCCGCGCTGCCGTGCTCGAGTCTCTGCCTGACCTCACGGAACCGGAGAAGGAGTTGATGCACCAGGGGTTCGACCGGGCAGCCGTGGAGCTCGCGGCCTGGTTCGAGGCGCTGGCGAAGTCCGCGGGGGACGCCCGGGCCGAGGCGGAGCGGATCCGCGACCCGCTTACCGGCCTGTTCAACCGGCGTTACTTGGAGATCTGTCTACCCGTGGAGGTCATGCGGTCCCTCCGCTACGGGCACCCTCTGTGTCTCCTGGCGGCTCGCCTCGACTCCTACAGAGACCTGCTGGCGCGGTGGGGCCAGGGGGTGGCAGAGGACGCGGTGCGGGCCGCCGCGGGGGCGCTGGAGCGCGTCACGCGGGCGGTGGACACGAAGGTCTACGTGGAACCTGACGTGTTCTACGTCCTTCTGCCTGAAGCGAACCCCGATTACGCGTTCCTCATCGCAGAGCGGGTCCGCGAGGCCGTGGCCGACGCCGCACCCCACGGTGCCACCCTGAGCGTGGGCGCCGCCTGCTGTCCTGGGCACGCGGAGGACTCCCGCACGCTCCTGGCCTGCGCGGAGCAGGCCCTGGAGGTGGCGGAGCGGCTCGGGGGCAACACCTCGGTGGTCTACGAGCCCCCGTGAGCGCCCGGTAAAATGAGTCCCGTAGACTACCCAACCGCGAGGAGGGTCGTCCTTGATCTCCACGAACGACTTCCGGCCCGGTGTGCACATCCAGCTTGACGGTGAGCTGTACACGGTCGTAGAGGCGCAGCACGTGAAGCTCGGCCGGGGCTCCGCGTACGTGCGGGCCAAGATTCGGAACATGCGTACGGGAGCCATCGTGGAGCGCAAGTTCAACGCAGGCGAGCGGGTCCCGCAGGCGTTCCTCGAAAGCAGGGAGATGCAGTACCTGTACAGCGACGGGGAGTCTTTCCACTTCATGGACACCGCGACCTACGAGCAGATCGCTCTGCCCGCGGCGGTGGTGGGAGACGGCCGCCGCTTCCTGAAGGAGGGGACCACCGTGGAGGTCGTGTTCCACGAGGGACAGCCTCTCGAGGTGGAGCTGCCGAACAGCGTGGAGCTCGAGGTGGTGGACACCCCGCCCGGCGTGCGGGGCGACACCGCCACGGGCGGCAGCAAGCCGGCCACCCTGGAGACCGGTGCGGTGATCCAGGTGCCGCTGTTCGTGGAGCGCGGGGACCGGGTCCGGGTGGACACCCGCACCGGGCTGTACCTGGAGCGAGTCCGTTGATCTGTGCACGGAGGGAGGGAGAGGGATGAGGCGGACGCGTGCTGTGGCGGTGGTGCTGGCGCTGATCTGCGCCCTGGCGGTTCTATCCGGAGGCGCCCTGGCCCAGGCGCAGCAGGTGATCGTGCTCACGTCGTTCCCCCGGGAGCTGTTCGAAGCCTACAAGGCGGCCTTCGAGCGGGCGAACCCCGGGTGGACCATGGTGGTCGTCTCCAAGCCCACCACAGCCGGGATCACCCAGATCCGGGAGCGGGCAGGGCGGCCGGACGTGGACGTGTTCTGGGCCAGCGCGGTGGACGCCTTCGTGTACCTGAAGGAGAACAACCTGCTCGAGCGCTACACGCCGCCTGCGGAGCTGCGGCGGGGCATCCCGGAGCGGGTGGCGGGCTTCCCCATCAACGACCCGGACGGCTACTTCGTGGGCTTCGCGGTCAGCGGCTACGGCATCATGTGGAACACGGCCTACCTGGAGCGCCGACGGCTGCCCGAGCCGAAGGAGTGGGAGGACCTGCTTCAGCCCGTTTACTTCGGGCACCTGATCATGTCCACGCCGTCCCGGAGCGGGACCACGCACCTGACGGTGGAGACCATCCTGCAGGGCTACGGGTGGAACCGCGGCTGGCAGCTCCTCGTGCAGATGGCCGGCAACATGGGGGCGCTCACGGAGCGGTCCTTCGGCGTCCCGGAGGCGGTTATCGCGGGCCAGTACGGGATCGGGATCGTGATCGACTTCTTCGGCCTGTCTGCCATCGCCTCGGGCCAGCCCGTACGCTTCGTCTACCCGCGGGTCACGTCCCTCGTGCCAGCCAACGTGGGGATCGTGCGGGGCGCGCCGAACCCCGAAGGGGCGCGGCGGTTCGTGAACTACCTACTGAGCGACGACGGCCAGCGGCTGCTGTTCCGACCGGAGATCGGGCGGCTCCCGGTGCGGGCGAGCCTGTACGCGCAGGCACCCCGAGGCTTCCCGAACCCCTTCCGGATGAGCCCCGGGGTGCGGTTTGACGCAGACCTGTCGGCCGCGCGCTACCAACTGGTGACCCGCCTGTTCGACCAGGTGGTCACCTTCCGGCACGCGGAGCTCCGGCGTGCTTGGGAGGCCATCTACGCCGCGGAGCGGGCGGTGGAAGAGGCACGGCGACAGGGGCGAGACGTGGCGGAGGCGGAGCGGCTGCTCCGTCAGGCGCGGGCGTCTGCGCGGCTGGTCCCGGTGAGCGAGGCGACGGCCATGGAGATCGCCCAGCAGGTGGACCGCGACGCCGCGTACCGGGCCGCGAAGGAACGGGAGTGGGAGGCCCTGGCCCGGCAGTCCTACGGGCGGGCGCTGCAGCTGGCCACCGAGGCCGCCCAGGCGGCACGCGGCCGCTAGGTTCCGGTGGCGTCTCCGGCGGTCGCGTCCCCTCCCGCGGTCCCCGCGCGCCGGTCCCTGCGCTGGCGGTACGACCCGGCCCAGCTGGCCCTGTACGCGGTGCTCCTCGGCGCGGTGTCGCTGCTCGTCGTGCTCCCCATGGCGTCCGTGCTGCGGGGTGCCTTCGTGGACGCGAGTGGGTTCACGGTGGCGCACGTTGCACGGTTCTTCTACACCCCCCTGTACCTCGAGTCGCTGCGGAACAGCCTGGTGGTGGGGGCGGCGGCCACGCTGGTGTCCAGCGTCCTGGCGGTCCCACCGGCGTTCCTGCTGGCCCGCTACCGCTTCCCCGGCCAGACGCTCCTCCTCACCTGGCTGACGGTGCCGCTGGTGATCCCGCCCTTCGTCGGGGCCATCGGTCTCAACCAGACTCTCGGCCGCGCAGGCGTCCTGACGCTCCTCCTGGAGGACCACCTCGGGGTATCCTTCGTGGCCGCGGAAGGGCTGCGGGGCGTGGTGCTGGCGCACGCGCTGCACTACTTCCCCTTCGTCCTCCTCACGGTCACGGCCGCACTGGCGAACCTGGACCCGAGCCTGGAGGAAGCGGCCAAGGTGGCGGGGGCGCGGGGGGTACGGTTGCTCCGCCGCGTGACGCTGCCCCTCGTGGCGCCCGCGTACGCCGCCGGCGCCATCCTGGTGTTCGTGCGGGCTACCGACGACCTCGGGACCCCGCTCATCCTGAACGTCAAGAACATGCTGGGGCCCCAGGCGTACTTCCGGATCACCACCATCGCCCGAGACGACCCGGACGGGTACGCCATCTCCGTGGTCATGCTGGCCCTCGCCCTGGCGGCGGTGTGGGCCGCCACCCGCCTGGGCCGGCGTCGCGAGGTGGCCACGCTGGCCACCGGCGGACGCCGGCCGGGCCAATCGCTGCGCGGGCCGGGTGCTTGGGTGCTGCTGGCCTTCTCGGCCGTCGTAGGGTTCCTCGGCCTGCTGCCGCACCTGGGCGTCCTCCTGCTGTCGGTGAGCCGCGTTTGGAGCCTCACCTACCTGCCCACGGGTTACACCCTGGACCACTACGCGGAGATCCTCTTCCGGGCGCCCCAGTTCGTGCAGAACACGCTGCTGTACAGCGCCACGGCGGCGGTGCTGGCGGTGGCGCTGGCGCTGGGGATCGCCTACCTGCAGCACCGGGGTCGCGTGCCCGCGCCGGGGCTGGTGGACTTCGCGGCCACCGCACCCATCGCAGTCCCCGGGGTCGTGCTCGGCATCGGCTTCCTGCGGGTGTTCGACCGGTGGGCGCTGCCGTGGGTCGGCGCACCTCTGACGGCCCTTTGGGTGGTGTTCCCCCTCCTGTACGTGGCCCGGCGGTTGCCGTACGCGGTGCGGGCGACCTCTGCGGCCATGGCCCAGGTCCACCCGGCTTTGGAGGAAGCCGCGGCCGTGTGCGGGGCGCGACGTTGGCGGACCTTCCGCCGGGTGACCTTTCCCCTCCTGTTGGGCGGGGTGGTGGCTGCGGGCGTGCTCGTGTTCGTGACGGCCGCGGTGGAGTTCAGCGCCACCGTCCTGCTGATCAACCGGGTGGAGCAGAGCCCCCTGAGCTACGGCATCTACCTGTACGCGCAGAGCCCGCGGGGCCGGGGAGCCGCGGCGGCCCTAGGAACCGTGGCCGTGCTGCTCGTGGCCGTGGGGACGTACGTGGCGAATCGCATCGGCGGCAAGCGGCCCGCGCTGGCCCTGTAGCCGGAGGGAGGTCGGATGGCGGAGGACGGCACGCAGGCGGTGTCCGTGGAGCTCGACCGGATCGGGAAGCGGTTCGGGAACGCCCAGGCGGTGCGGGACCTCTCCCTGGCCGTGGAGCGGGGGGAGTTCTTCACCCTCCTGGGGCCCAGCGGGTGCGGGAAGAGCACCACGCTGCGGATCGTCGCCGGCCTGTTGGACCCGGACGAGGGGGCGGTGCGCTTCGACAGCCGGGACGTGACGCGTCTGCCGCCGTGGGAACGCCACCTCGGCATGGTGTTCCAGAACTACGCCCTGTGGCCCCACATGACGGTGTTCGACAACGTGGCCTTCGGCCTGGTGGAGCGCCGCGTGCCAGGCCCGGAGGTACGTCGGAGAGTCGCGGAGGCGCTGGAGAAGGTGGGGCTTGCGGGGATGGAGGGACGGTTCCCCTCGCAGCTCTCGGGCGGCCAGCAGCAGCGGGTCGCTCTGGCCCGGGCGCTGGTGGTGCGGCCGCGGCTGTTGCTCCTGGACGAGCCGTTCAGCAACCTGGACGCCAAGCTCCGGGTCCAGATGCGGGCAGAGCTCGCCCGGCTGCAGCGCGAGCTGGGCATCACCACCCTGTACGTCACCCACGACCAGGAGGAGGCGCTGGTGCTCTCCGACCGCATCGCGCTCCTCGAGTCCGGACGCCTGGTGCAAGCCGGGTCTCCGCGGGAGCTGTACGAGCGTCCGCGCGAGCCGTTCGTGGCGGACTTCCTGGGCGGCGCGAACCTCCTCGACGGTGTGGTGAGACGGGCTGGCTCCGGGGAGGCGGAGATCCAGGTGGCGGGGACCACCGTCACACTCCCTGTGGACGGTCCCCTCGCCCCGGGTGCGCGGGTTTGGGTGTCGGTGCGCCCCGAACACCTCCGACTGTCCGCGGACGCAGGCACGGGAGCCCTCTCGGGAGTGGTGCGCGCCACCGACTACCTGGGCTGGACCCTGCAGGCCGAGGTGGAACTGCACAACGGCGCCTGCGTCCAGGTGCGCGGCCTCGACCCGGCCGTCGGTCTGCAGCCTGGCGAAAGGGTGGTCCTGCGGCTCGACCCGCAGCGGGTGCGGGTGTTCCCCCAAGCGTAGCGGGGTTCCGCGGGCCGGCCGTGCGCCCGCCTCCGAATGTAGTCTATACTCTACACGTGAGTAGAGAACGTCCTACAAGTGCCGGGCCCATCGTCCTGTCCCCTACCCCCGCGGCCCTGCACGTGCGGGTCGAGGGCTCGCCCGTGTACGACTTCCTCGCGGCGCTCTTCGCGGTGTCCCGGCACGGCCGCGGGCTCCAGTTCGACGTGGGGGACGGGTGGGTCCAGGCGGCCCGTCGGGCGCTCGGCCGCACGCTGCTGCAGCACCTCGCGGACTTCGCAGCGGGCCGCGCTCTGTTCGTCTCGCTCGTGAGCCTGCTGGAGCGCCAGGCCCGGGACCGGGGGGTTGTGGGGTTCATCCGACAGGTGGAAGACCTGCCCGCGGACGAGCTGGTTCTGGTGCTGCTCACGAGCACCCGGGCCGCGCGGCCGGCCCGGGAAGCTCTGCGGGCGGTGTTGGCCGAGCGGGGCCGTGCCCGTGCAGCCGCCCTGCGGCGCTTCGCGCAGGTGTTCCCGGAGGAGCTCGGGCGGGTCGGGGCCGTGCGGCTGGCCCGCCGGGACCCGCAGGTCCTGCGCGAGCAGTTGGTGCAGCTCCTCACCGCGTTCTACGAGCGGGTGTACGCCGCGCACGAGGCCGAGGCGCGGCGGCGGGTGGAGCGTGACGTGGTCACCCAGCGCCGGCTCGCGGAGCGGCTGCCGCCGGAAGCCTTCGTCGAGGAAGCCACGGGAGGGCTCGTCCCGGACCCCACGGTGGTGGCCGAGGTCGTGGTGGCCCCCTCGTGGTTCGTGCGGCCTTACACCCTGGTGGCGGATCACGTAGGGGTACGGACCTACGTCGTGCCGACGAAGGAGGAAGCCCACCGGGGGGAGGAGGAAGCGGTGCTGCGGGTGGCCCGGGCGCTGTCCGACGAGACGCGGTTGCGGATCCTCCGGATGCTCGCCGCCCGGGAGATGTACGCGCAGCAAGTGGCCCAGGCCTTGGGCACGAGCCACGTGACAGCCCTGCACCACCTGGCGGCCCTGCGGGCAGCCAGGCTGGTGCGGGTGGTGGAGCGGGGGCCCCTGCGTTACTACGTGCTGCGGCGCGAGGCGCTGGAGGAGGCGGCGGCGGCGCTCGCCCGCTTCCCGGAACCTAGCTCCGCCCGGCCGGAGGGGGTTTGAAGTGTTCCGGGCCCTGCGGCACCGGACGTTCCGCGTGTACTGGACGGGCATGCTCGTATCCCTGGTGGGGACCTGGATGCAGAGCACGGCCCAGTCCTTCCTCGTCTACGAGCTCACGGGGTCCGCCCTGCGCACAGGGCTCGTGGTGTTCGCCTTCAGCCTGCCGTCCCTCCTACTGGCGCTGCCGGGCGGTGCCGTAGCGGACCGGTACGACCGGCGCCGCCTGCTGCTGCTGGTGCAGGCGGCGTACATGCTTTCCGCCGCCGCCCTGGCGGCGCTGACGTTCGCGGGGGCAGTCCGTTACGAACACGTGGTGGCCTTTGCGTTCTGGAACGGGGTGCTGATGGCCGTGGACGCGCCGACCCGCCAGGCGCTGGTCCCCAGCCTGGTGGGCCGCGAGGACATGGCCAACGCCATCGCCCTGAACTCTGCTGCCTTCAACGGGTCTCGGATCTTCGGGCCCGCCCTCGCGGGGTTCGTGTACCAGGGCTTCGGGCCTGCGTGGTGCTTCGCTGCCAACGCGGTGTCCTACCTGGCCGTCATCGTCCCCATGTGGCGGGTGCGCCTCCCCCAGGAACCGGCCTCCGCAGCCAGCGAAGGCACCATGCTCCAGCAGATCGCGGACGGCGTGCGGTACGTGCGCAGCCACCGGCCGGTGCGGGCCATGCTGCTCCTGCTGGCTGCGGTCGGCACCTTCGGGTTCGCGTGGATGGTGGTGATGCCCGCGTTCACGGTGCGGGTGTTGGGCGGCGGGCCTGCGGAGAACGGGATCTTGCTCACCGCGGTGGGGGTCGGCGCCACCCTGGGGGCTCTGGCGGTGGCCGGTCGGCGGGCCGCACCGCCCGGGCGCTTCGTGCTGGGCTCCGCGGCCCTCAGCGGGTTGGGTTTGGTCGCCTTCTCGGCCACCCGGACCCTCCCGGCAGCCGCCGGCGGCATCGCCGTGGCCGGCTTCTTCCTCATCGCCTACATGTCCGCCACGAACGCGACCATCCAGTCGTTGGTGGAGGACCGGTACCGGGGCCGGGTGATGAGCCTGTACACCCTGGCCTTGATCGGGAGCGGCCCGGCAGGGAGCGTGTTCGCGGGGTGGCTCGCGGACGCGCTCGGGGTGGCGGCGAGCCTGGCGGTGAACGGGGCGCTCGTGGTGGCGAGCGCGGCCACGGCCTGGATCGTGGCGCCGGGCCTCGCGCGGGTGGGCGAACCGACCCAGGCGGACGAACCTGGCGGGGCGGAAGGCTGGTCCGTTCGGGAGGTGGCGGGTGAGTAGCGAGAGCGTCCGCCAGCACCGGGAGCAGGGACGGGGTCCGGTGCGGTGCGCGGTCCTGACCGTGAGCGACACGCGCACGCTGGAGACAGACCAGGGTGGCTCGTTGATCGTAGAGATGCTGCGTTCAGCGGGCCACGAGGTCGTCCGGCGCGGGCTGGTGCCGGACGAGCCGGAGCAGGTGCGGACGTGGGTCCAGGAGGCGCTGGAGGACCCCGCGGTCCAGGCGGTGCTGACCACGGGCGGGACGGGGATCGCACCCCGGGACCGCACCTACGAGGTCATCTCAGAGCTACTCGACAGGCGGCTGGATGGGTTCGGGGAACTCTTCCGCATGCTGTCCTACCAGGAAGTGGGCCCTGCGGCGATGCTGAGCCGGGCGGTGGGCGGGGTCGCCCGAGGGAAGGTGGTGCTGTCCATGCCGGGCTCGCCGGCTGCCGTGCGGCTCGCCATGGAGAAGTTGGTCCTGCCAGAGCTGGGCCACCTGGTCTGGGAGGCCACGCGGCCCGGCCGCAGGTAGGCCTGCCGCACTTGGGGGCCACGGCTTAGAATAGCGGCAGGGCGCCCGTAGCTCAGAGGACAGAGCGGCTGCCTTCTAAGCAGCATGTCGGGGGTTCGAATCCCTCCGGGCGCGCCAGCCCCTTCCTCCCGTGTGGGAGCTAGTGTCCTGAGTCGAGATTGCGATTAAGAAATCTGGCCAAGCTCGCCAGGATCTGGTCGGCGCTCTTGGTCCAGACGAAGGGCTTGGGGTCGCGATTGCGATGGTCGATGTACCGGTAGATGGCCTGCTCCAGTTCGCGGGTGCTGCGGTGGGTACCCCGGCGGAT
>Ga0209479_1000912_pt1 | contig 36501 bp, 39 predicted proteins | sample DewCreD2012metaG_2_FD_184112 | JGI IMG/M metagenome (GOLD analysis project Ga0209479, IMG submission 184112) | Hot spring sediment bacterial and archeal communities from British Columbia, Canada, to study Microbial Dark Matter (Phase II) - Dewar... ...
TAGGCACCATGCGAGACCTCACCCTCCCGTAGCTCGGGGTAGGTGGTCCCTCCCACGAGGGACAACCTCCGGGTGAGGTCTCGTTCGTTTTAACCCTCCCGGTCGCCTACCGAAACTTTACTCAGCCGCGTCGTGCAGGATAGCCGAACGGCGTGCTTGTGCCCAGAGCCCGCTCGTGTTACGCGAAGGATGGCCACACCGCCTGTGGTCCGCACCGGAGGCAGCACTCGTGCGACGCAGCGCCGACTACAAGCGGGAGATGGCGCGGGTGGGGACGGACCGGCTGCTGCGGCGGCTGTCGCAGGGCGAGACCCCGTGAGGACGCGCGAGAAGCCTGTCCACGAAGACCTTGGGTGATACGGAGACCGGGGTGTGGTGACGGGACAGGAACTCGGGGGAGGAGGTGGCGGTCGTGCGGGGGAGGTGGGTGTGGTTGGCGATCCTGACCGTGGTGGTGACCCAGGCCGCTTCGGGTCAGGACCTGGTGGCGGCCGCGAAGCGCGAGGGCCGGCTGGTGTTGTACGGTTCCCTCACCACCTTGGACGTGGTCAACAAGATCTTCGAGAGCCGGTACGGAGTCCCGGTGGAGTACTGGCGCGCGGCGTCCACAAGGGTGTTGGACCGTGTGCTGAACGAAGTACGGGCGGGCCGGCCGCAGTTCGACGTGGTGCAGACCAACAGCAGCCCGATGATGGTGCTGCGGGAGGCGCAGGCCTTCGTCCGGTACCCCTCGCCCTCGTATGAGTTGTTCGGCCGGTCCACCCGGGACCCGCAGGCCCTGGTGTCTCCCCAGTTCCTCGTGATCCCCATCGGGATCGTCTACAACACCCGCCTGGTTCGGCCCGCGGACGCGCCCCGTAGCCTCACGGACCTCCTGGACCCGCGGTGGAAGGGACGGGTGGTGATGGCGGACCCGACCCTGCACACCACCACCGCGCAGTGGCTCATGGAGCTGCGCGGGGTGTTGGGCGGTCAGTGGCGCGGGTTCCTGGAGGGCCTCGCGGGGCAGGTGGGCGCCTACGTGGAGTCTTTCATCCCCGTGGCGGACCGCCTGGTGCGCGGTGAGTTCCCCGTGGGGCTCACGTACATCCGGTACGTGTACCAGTTCGGCAAGGAGGGCGCCCCCCTCGACTACGTGCGGCTGCCGGTGTTCCTGGCCGACGGACACCGGATCGCCCTGGGCGTCCGCGCGCAGCACCCCAACGCGGGCAAGCTGTACATCGAGACCCTGCTGTCCCGGGCCGGCCTGCTCGCCCTGGCCCAGGACGGAGATTTCGTCTCCCTGCCAGGGGTCCTACCGCCGCTTCCGGACGCGGACAAGATCCGGATCGTGGCCATGCGGGACTACGACGAGGCGGCGCTGGCCCGCGCCCGGGAGGAGCTGGGGAGGATCTTCCGCCGTCGGTGAGGGGACTACGATGCGCTCGTGGACCGGCGCCAGCGCGTAGCCTCCTCGAGTTCGGAGTATCCGAGCCGGGAGGAGACCTCCCGACAGGCGGAGACGATGGCGCGCCGCAGCTCGTCCTTCTGGCGGTGGAACCGGTAGGCGGGCACGGAGAGGCTCATGGCGGCCACCACGTGTCCCCGGTGGTCCCGGATGGGGGCCGCCACGCAGCACAGCTCCAGCACGGCCTCTTCGATGTCGAAGGCATACCCCCGCTGCCGCACGAGCTCCAGCTCCTCCCGCAGGCGACCCAGGTCGGTGATGGTGTTGGGGGTGAGGGCCGGCAGGCCCTTTTGCACGGCCATGGCCGCCACCTCCTCCCACGGTCGGAACGCGAGCAGCACCTTGCCCACCGCGCTGCAGTGGGCCGGCAGCTCGACCCCGACCCCTGTCACCGACACCTGCACCGCGCGCGTACCCTGCAGCTTGTCCACGTACAGCACCCGCCCGGACTCCAGGCTCGCCAGGTGGACCGTCTCCCCGAACCGGGCCACCAGGTCCTCCATGACCGGCCTCGCCTCGGCCCGGTACTGGGTGGTGGCGAGCAGCGTGGTGGACAGAGCGAGGATCCGCCAGCCGAGCCGGTAGCGGCGCTCCGCGGTGCGCCGCAGCAGGCCGATCTCGCACATCGTGCACAGGAGGGCGTGGGCGGTAGACTTGGGGATCCCCAGGAGGGTGGCAACTTCGCTCACGCTGCGCTCGGGATGGTCCATCCCGAACAGCTCCAGCACCTGCCCCACCCGTTGGACCGTGCTGAGCATCCCACAGCATTTTAGGCGCCGGGATCCCGAGCAGAAAGGGCCTTGTTCCGGAATCGTGAACAAAAGTTCCAGATAGACGAATTCGGGCCTTGCCCGCCCAGAGTCCCCGTCGGATCCTAGTACCGATCCGGACACCTTTTTGGCACCTCAGGGGGGACAGCCGACGAGATACGAGATGGCCGTGGAGGATCCCGTACCCTGGAGGGGGCTTGTGCCGGTCTGGGAGGAGGAGGGGCTAGCGGAGACGGTGGGGGTCAAGAGCTACCGCCAAGAGCTCGTGGCGCTGCTGCGCCGGCCGCAGCCTGCCTGAGCGACACCCCGAAGGAGGCGAGAACATGGCCGACCCGTTGCCCGAGCGCACCATGAGCAGCGAAGAGCTGGATCGGCTGCGGTCCGTGTACGTGGATCTGGTGGGCTTCGTGCCGCCCCGGATCCAGGCGCGCACCGACCTCCTGAGCCGCCTGGACCCCGAGGGCCTGCGGCTGCAGGAGGAGATGCGCCGTCACTTCATGTACCCCAAGTGCTTCGATGTCAAGACCGCGCAGCTCATGCTGTTCGGCATGCTCCTCATGAACCTGCAGGACGCGGCGAAGCTGCACGCCATCGCCGCCCGCCGCGCGGGCGCCACGTGGGAGGAGCTCACCGCCGTGGTGGGCCTGGCGTTCCTGTTCCGGGGGCTGTCCGCGGCCAACTACGGGTCCCAGATCCTGCAGGAGCTGGCCCAGGCCGAGGCCGGCGAGGTCGGGGCCGCCCACAGGAGGTGAGGGACGGTGGCGGAACCGCCGGTGGTCCAACTCGCGCACGTGGAGATCACCACGCCCACGCCGGAGCGGACGTACTGGTTCTTCCACGACCTGCTGGGCATGGAGGAGACCACGCGGGCCGGGCAGTCGGTGTACCTGCGCGGCTACGAGGACTGGTACCACCACACCCTCAAGGTGACGGAAGGGCCGCAGGCCGCCCTGGGGCACGTGGCGTGGAGGGTGGGTTCTGAGGCGGACCTGGAAGCACTGGCCCGCCGGCTGGACCACGCGGGCTACGGCCGCGGGTGGGCGGACGGCGACCTCGGGCACGGCCGCACCTACCGGTTCGTCACGCCGGACGGCCACCCCATGGAGCTGCTGTGGGAGGTGGAGTACTACCAGCCCCCGGAGGCCATGCGCACGGTGCTGCGCAACCGGCCGCAGAAGCGCCCCCTGCGCGGGATCCCCGTGCGGCGCATCGACCACGTGAACCTGATGGCGCGGGAGGTGGGGCCCGTGCGGGACTTCTTCGTGGAGCACCTCGGCTTCCGGCTCCGGGAGGAAAAGATCGGACAGGGCGGCCAGGTGGTGGGTGCCTGGCTCAGCGTGAGCCCTCTGGTGCACGAGGTGGCGGTGATGCGGGACGCCACCGGCGCCCGCGGCCGGTTCCACCACGTGGCCTACTGGTACGGCTACCCGCAGCATCTCATGGACGCCGCGGACGCCCTGGTGGACTACGGCATGCGGATCGAGTCAGGCCCAGGCAAGCACGGTACCACGCAGGCGTACTTCCTGTACGTGTTCGAGCCGGGCGGGGTGCGAGTGGAGCTGTTCGGGGACACGGGTTACCTCATCTTTGACCCCACGTGGAAGACGGTGGTGTGGGACGTGTCCAACGAAAGCGACCTGGAGCGGAGCAGCATCTGGTTCGGGGGCCGCCTGCCGGAGACCTTCTACACGTACGGGGTGCCCTCCACCGCCTGGGAGGCCGCCGCAGCCCGGTAGCCTGGAGGTCAAGGATGCCGCGGACCCAGGTGGCCATCGTGGGGGCAGGGCCCGCAGGCCTGCTGCTGAGCCACCTCCTGCACCAGGTGGGGATCCGCAGCGTGGTGCTGGAGTCCCGCAGCCGCGCATACGTGGAACAGCGGGTTCGGGCCGGCGTGCTAGAGGACGGGACGCGGCAAATCCTGCTTCGGTGCGGGGTCGGAGAGCGCATGGCCCGCCAGGGCTTGGTGCACGAGGGCGTCAACTTCGCCTTCGAAGGTTCCCTGCTGCACTTCGACTTTCCGGCCCTCACGGGCGGGCACACCATCACGGTGTACGGGCAGCAGGAGGTGGTGAAGGACCTGATCCGCGCCCGCCTGGAGGCAGCAGGCGAGGTGTGGTTCGAGTGCGAGGCGGTGGCGGTACAGGGTCTGGAAGACCGCCCGCGGGTCGTGTACCGGGCTCCCGACGGTTCCCAGGACGCCCTGGAAGCGGACTTCGTGGCAGGCTGCGACGGGTCCCACGGCGTCACGCGCGCTTGCCTGCCGGCCTCGGTCCGCCGCGTCTACGAGAGGACCTACCCGTTCGCGTGGCTAGGGATCCTGGCGGAGGCGCCTCCCGCGTCCCACGAGCTCATCTACGTGAACCACCCGCGGGGCTTCGCGCTGTTCAGCATGCGTTCCCCCACCCTTTCCCGGAACTACCTGCAGGTGCGGGCGGACGAGTCCCTGGACGGGTGGCCGGACGATCGCATCTGGGAGGAGCTGGCGCGGAGGGTGGACCGCGCCGCTTCCCTCACGCCCGGGCCCGTGCGGGAGAAGGGCCTCACGCCCCTCCGCAGCCTGGTGGTGGAGCCCATGCAGTACGGGCGCCTGTTCCTGGCAGGCGACGCCGCGCACGTGGTGCCGCCCACGGGTGCCAAAGGGCTAAACCTGGCGGTGTGCGACGTGGTGGTGCTGGCCCGCGCGCTTCAGGACTACTACCGGGCCGGAGACGAGACAGCACTCAGAGCCTACACGGAGCGTTGCCTGGAGCACGTCTGGCAGGCCGAGCACTTCTCGTGGTGGATGACGAGCATCCTCCACCGGCTGGACGACCGGTTCGAGGAGGGGATGCAGCGCGCACAGCTCCGCGCCCTGCGCCGCAGCGAGGCCGCCCGCCGGTACCTGGCGGAGAACTACACCGGCGTGCACACCAGCGTGCGGTACGTGGAGTGGGTGCCCCTGACCTGACGCTACGCTTCGCGCTCCACCGCCACCGCCACCGCCTCGCCACCCCCCAGGCAGATGGCCGCAACGCCCCGCCGGGCGCCGTGCCGCTCCATGGCGTACAGCAGGGTGGTGAGGATGCGCGCACCCGAGGCGCCGATGGGGTGGCCCAACGCTACCGCGCCGCCGTGCACGTTCACCGGTTCGAGGGACAGCCCCAGCTTCCGGCACACGCCCAGCACCACCGCGGCGAACGCTTCGTTGACCTCGTACAGCTCCACGTCCGTCTTGCGCCAGCCTACCCGCTCCAGCAGCCGCTCGATGGCCGCGGCCGGCGCGATGGTGAACCACTCCGGCGCCGTGGCCGCCTGCGCGTAGCCCACGATGCGGGCCAGCGGACGCCGACCGAGTCGCTCGGCCACCGGTCGGGCCGCCACCACCACCGCGGCCGCGCCGTCGCTGATGCTGCTCGCGTTCGCCGCGGTCACCGTCCCCTCGGGTTCGAAGGCGGGCTTGAGGGTGGGGATCCGGTCGAACCGCACCCGCCGGGGCTCTTCGTCCTCTTCCACGCGGCCGCCGTCCGCGGCCACCGGGACCGTCTCCGCCCGGAACCAGCCGCGGTCCAGCGCCTCCAGGGCGCGGCGGTAGGACCGCTCCGCGTACGCGTCCTGGTCTTCGCGGGAGATGCGGTACTCCGCGGCCAGCAGCTCCGCGCACGACCCCATGTGGCAGTCCCGGTACGGGTCCCACAGCCCGTCCAGGATCATGGAGTCCTGGACTTCCCCGTGGCCCAGCCGGTAGCCCGTGCGGCCCCGGGGCAGCAGGTACGGCGCGCGGCTCATGTTCTCCATACCCCCGGCCACGTACACCTGACCGTCGCCTGCGCGGATGGCCTGCGCGGCCATCACCACGGCCTTGAGCCCAGACCCGCACATCTTGTTCACCGTCACAGCACCCACGGAGTCCGGAAGCCCCGCGTACCGCGCCGCCTGCCGGGCGGGCGCCTGGCCGAGCCCCGCGGACAGGATGTTGCCGAGGATCACCTCGTCCACTTCCTCGGGCTGGACGCCGGCCCGTTCCACCGCCTCCCGGACCACCACCGCGCCCAGCCTCGGGGCGGGCACCTCCGCGAGCCCACCCAGGAACCGTCCGATGGGCGTCCTCACCGCGCTCAGCACCACCGCCTCCGTCATGGCGCACCTCCTCACGCCCATTCTACGCCCCTCGCGGCAGGTTTCCGGCCGCCAGTGTGGTCTGTTATCCTGGCGGCGGCCACAGCGAGGAGGTGAGGCGTGCGCGACGAGTACCCACGCGGTGCGGACGGGCGCTTGATGGTGGGCGGCTGCGACGCGGTGGAGCTGGCCCGGCGTTTCGGCACGCCGCTCCACGTGATCGACGGCGACCGCCTGCGGGCGAACCTCCACGCGTACCGGGAGGCTTTTGCACGGCACGCGCCCTCCGGGCAACCGGTGTTCGCGTCGAAGGCGCTGTGCGTGGTGGCCACCTGCCAGCTGGCCCATGAGGCCGGGTTCTGGCTGGACGTGGCGTCCGGGGGCGAGCTGTACACCGCGCTGCGGGCCGGGGTCCCCGCCGACCGCCTGGTGTTCCACGGGAACTACAAGACGCCAGAAGAGTTGCGCTGGGCGGCGGAGGTCGGGGTCGGCCGCGTGGCCGTGGACAACCTGCACGAGCTCGAGGAGCTGGACAGGATCGCCCGGGCGGCGGGGCGGGTGGTGGACGTGTGGCTGCGCGTGACCCCGGGGATCGAGCCGCACACCCACCGCGCCATCCAGACCGGAGGCGTGGACACCAAGTTCGGGTTTGGGATCCCCGACGGCGCCGCGCGCGGCGCGGTGCGGAACACGCTGGAACTCCCGGGCCTGCGCCTGCGGGGCTTCCACAGCCACATCGGCTCCCAGATCCTGGAACTGGAACCCTTCGAGGAGAACGCGCGGGCGGTGCTGGACTTCGCCGCAGAGGTGCGGGCGGAGACGGGCTTCGTCGCGGAGGAGGTGAACCTGGGCGGTGGGCTCGGCATCCGGTACACGATCGCCGACCGGCCACCGTCCATCGAGGAGTACGTAGCGGCCGTGGCCGGGGCCCTGCAGGCGGCGTGCGCGCAGCTCGACTACCCGGTCCCCAAGCTGTTCCTGGAGCCCGGCCGGTCGGTAGTGGGCCCCGCCGGGGTGACCCTGTACACCGTGGGCCCGGTCAAGCGCATCCCGGGCGTGCGGACGTACGTGGCCACGGACGGCGGCATGTACGAGAACCCGAGACCCGCGCTGTACGGCGCGCGCTACGAAGCCGTGCTGGCCGCCCGCCCCGACGACCCGCCGGCGGAGGTGGTGGCCCTCGCGGGCCGGTGCTGCGAGTCGGGCGACGTGCTGATCTGGGAAGCGCACCTGCCGGCGGTACGGCCCGGCGACGTGGTGGCGGTGTTCTCCACGGGCGCGTACACGTACTCCATGGCCAGCAACTACAACCGGTTCCCGCGGCCCGCGGTGGTCCTGGCGGAGGGAGGCCGCGCGGCGGTGGTGGTCCGGCGGGAGACGTACGAGGACCTGGTGCGGCTGGACGTGCCCTTCGCCGAAGCGGTACGGGTGTGAGGCGTGCTCGGCCTGGAACCGCTTCCGCTCCTGTACACCGCGGTGAGCCTCGTGGTGGCCGCCACGGTGCACGAGTACGCCCACGCCTACGCGGCCGTACAGCTGGGCGACCCCACGCCGCGGTGGCTCGGCCGGCTCACGCTGAACCCGTTGGCGCACCTGGACCCCTTGGGCTCGCTGTTGCTGCTGCTGGCGGGCTTCGGCTGGGCCAAACCCGTCCCCGTCAACCCCAGGCACTTCCGCGACCCGCGCCAGGGCATGCTGCTCGTGGCCCTGGCAGGCCCGCTGGCCAACGTCACCCTGCTGGCGGCGCTGGGCCTCGTGTACCGCCTGGGCCTGCTTCCCGCCGGAGGCTGGGTCGCGGAGCTGTGGTTGCGCATGCTCTACGTGAACGCGGTGTTGGCGGTGTTCAACCTCCTGCCGATCCCGCCGCTCGACGGCTCCCGCATCCTCGGGTCGTTGCTGCGGGGAGAGGCGGAGGCGGCGTTCAACAGGGTGCAGCCGTACGGCGCCCTCGTCCTCCTGGTGCTGGTGGCCGCCGGCTGGCTCGGCCCGCTCCTTCGGCCTCCGGTCTTCTGGCTGATCCGGTGGGCGGTGGGCGCGTGAGGTCGCATCGTTCGGAGGGTGTCAGGTGACGGAACGCCGGGGTCCTGTGGTGCGGGTGGCGGGCTTCGAAGGCCCCATCACCGAGCTCGTGCAGAAGGCCCACGCGGGCGAGGTGGACCTGCGGGACGTGCACCTGGGGGAGATGGTTCAGAGGTACCTGCAGACGCTGCGCCAGCCCCTAGACCTGGAGGAGGTCACGGAGTTCCTGTGGGCCGCCTCCGCCCTCGTGGAGATCAAGAGCAAGAGCCTGCTCCCGCCGAAGCCGCAGCCCGAGGAGCCCGCAGCCACAGAAGAAGGGGAAGACCTGGCCCGGCGGCTGGAGGTGCAGTTGGAGGAGTACCGGGCGTTCCGCGAGGCGGCCGAGGCGCTGGCGGCCCTGGAGGCCGTCCAGCGACGGGTGTTCACGCGGCCCGCGGACGAGGCGTCGGCGGGCGAGCTGCCCCTCGTGGGCGTCACGGTGGAAGACCTGTTCGCCGCCTTCCGGCGCGTGCTGGAGCGGGCGGAACAGAAGGTAGAAGAGATCCCCGCGGAAGGGGTCACGGTCGCGGACCGGATGCAGTTCATCCTCAGGACGTTGCGGCAGGCGCCGGGAGGCGTGGAGTTCGAGGCGCTGTTCGAGCCGGGGAGCTCCCGGCTTGTGATCATCGTCACCTTCCTGGCGCTGCTGGAGCTCGTGCGGCACAGGCAAGTACGCGTGGCCCAGGCGGAGCCCTTCGGCCCGATCCGCCTGTACGCGGGTAGCGCGGATCCGTGAGCGAGCCCCGGGCGGACCAGACCCTGCGGTGCGCGCTGGAGTGCCTGCTGCTCGCAAGCGGCGGGCCGGTGCCGGTGCGCCGGCTCGCAGATGCCCTGGGCGTCAGCGAAGCCGAGACGGAACGGTTGCTGGAGGAGCTGGCGCGGTCGTACGAGGGCCGCGGGCTCATGGTGCAGCAGGTGGCCGGCGGCTACCAGCTCTGCACGCGGCCGGAGTACGCGGAGTTCGTCACGCGCCTGGTTTCCGCGCAGGCCGAGCCCCTGTCGCGGGCCACCCTGGAGACGCTGGCGGTGGTCGCCTACCGGCAGCCGGTGACGCGCGCGGAGGTGGAGGCGGTCCGGGGAGCCCGCAGCGATCACCACCTTCGCAAGCTTCTGGAACGCAACCTGATCCGCGAGGTGGGCCGTAGACCAGGGCCGGGTAGCCCCATCCTGTACGGGACCACGGACCTGTTCCTGCGGCACTTCGGCCTGCGCGACCTGAAGGACCTGCCGCCCCTGGCCGGGCGGAGGGTGCAGGACGCGCTGGCAGCAGGTGCGGCCCGGCAGGGCGAAGCTGAGTCGGACGGGGAGGGGCGGTGAGCTGGATCGCCCTACTCCTGGCGGTGCTGACGGTCGCGGTCCGGGCGGAGGCGGCTCCGGACCTGCGAGCGCGCGCGTACGTGCTGGTGGACGCCCGGACCGGGCGTGTTCTGGCGGAGCGCGACGCCCGCCTCCCCTGGGCTCCTGCGAGCACCACGAAAATCCTCACGGCCCTGCTGGTGGTGGAGTCTCTGGACCTGTCCGACGAGGTGGTGGTGAGCCGGAGGGCCGAGGCGCAGCGCAGGGGCGCGGTGGTGGGGCTGCGCAGCGGCGAGCGGCGGACGGTGGAGGAGCTGCTGTACGCGGTGCTCCTGCACTCCGCCAACGACGCCGCGGTGGCGCTGGCGGAGGCGGTCGCGGGAAGCGTGGAAGCCTTCGTCGCGCAGATGAACCGCAAGGCGCAGAGGCTCGGCGCGCGCCACACGCACTTCGTGAACCCTCACGGGCTCGACCACCCCGAGCACCGCTCCACCGCCTACGACCTGGCACTCCTGGCCCGGGCCGCTCTGGGCAACCCCACCTTGGCCAGGATCGTCCGCACCCGGACGTACGCGTACCGGACCGCGGACGGCGTGCGCGTGCTCGAAAACCGCAACCGACTGCTCGCGACGTACCCCGGTGCCAACGGGGTCAAGACGGGCTGGACCGCACGCTCCGGGCCGTCCCTGGTGGCGTCCGCGGAGCGGGGCGGCCGGACGCTGGTCGGCGTGGTCCTGGACTCTCCGGACGTCTTCGGGGACGCGGCCCGGCTGCTGGACTTCGGGTTCCAACTGTACCGCCTCCGCAGCCGCACACAGCCCGGAGGGGGGCGCCTGACCGCTCCGCCCGAGCGTTCGGCGCAGCGGCCTTTGGATTCGCTGTGGTGAGCCGAGCCGTTTCGGTCCTTCTGGCCCTACCCCTGCTGGCGGCGGCAACGTGGCCACTCGTGGTCACCGACGCGATGGGCGCGCGGGTGGTCATTCCACAGGCCCCCAAGCGGGTGGTCTCTCTGGCACCCAGCGTCACGGAGGTGCTGTGGGCGGTGGGCGCGGGCGCGCAGGTGGTGGGAGTTTCGTCGGCGGACGACTACCCACCCGAGGTCCGTACACGGCCGAAGGTGGGCGGGGTGCAAGTGGACGAGGAACGGTTGGTGGAGTTGCAGCCGGACCTCGTGGTGGGCCTGAGGAGCCTGCAGGAAGGGGTGTTGCGGCGCTTGCGCGAGCGCGGGCTACCCGTCCTGGCATTGGACGCCGCTTCCCTCGAAGAGACGTACGGTCTGATCCTGATGATCGGCCGGGTGACCGGCCATCCCGGGCGGGCCGAGCAGGTGGTGGCGAACATGCGGGAGCGAGCTAGGGCGGTCGCGGTGCGGGTGGCCGGCCGGCCTCCTGTGCGCGTGTTCGTGCAGGTCTGGGACCAGCCGTTTCTGACCGCCGGGCGCGGGACTCTCCCGGACGACCTCGTGCGCAGGGCGGGCGGCCGCAACGTGTTCGCAGACCTGGCTGGCTGGCCACAGGTATCAGAGGAGGAGGTGCTGGTCCGGGACCCGGAGTGCGTGCTGGTACTCGGCAGGGGCCGGGAGCGCGTCCTCGCGCGGACGGCGTGGAGGAGGACGACGGCGGTGCGGAGGCGATGCGTGGCGGAATTGGAACCTTCCTGGGTCGTGAGGCCAGGGCCGCGCTTGGTACTCGGCCTGGCGCAGGTAGCGAGGGTCCTGCATCCGGAGGCCAGTCGGTGAGGCTCGAGGCGGTGGGCGCCGAGGTGCGGTTCGGCCCTAGACCGGTGCTCCAAGACGTGAACCTCGCCGTGGAGAGCGGGGAGCTCGTGGCCGTGTGCGGCCCGAACGGCGCAGGCAAGAGCACGCTCCTCCGTTGCCTCGCAGGGCTGCTTCGGCCGTCTGCGGGTACGGTCAGGTTGGACGGTGTGGAGGTCTCCCAGCTCCCACCCCGGGAGCGGGCGCGGCGCGTGGCCTACCTGCCCCAGGACCCTGCGGTCCCGACAGGGTTCCGCTGCCTCGAGGTGGTGCGGATGGGGCGCTACGCCGCGGGCAGGGGCTCCTCGTGGCGTCCGGAGGAGGACCGCGAGGCCGCCCGGATCATGCGCCTCGCAGGTACGGAGCACCTGCGAGACCGCAGGGTTGAGGAGACGAGCGGAGGGGAACGGCAGCGGGTGCTGCTGGGACGGGTGCTGGCCCAAGGGGCCCGGGTGCTCCTGCTGGACGAGCCAACCGCGCATATGGACCTCGCAGCCCAGGTCCAGGTGATCACGCTCCTGCGCGGGCTCCGCGACGCGGGGTACGCGGTGGTTGCGGCCACGCACGACCTGAACGTGGCCTCGCTGTTTTTCGACCGGGTGGTGCTGCTGTCCGGGGGGCGGGTGCTGCGGGACGGCCCGCCCGAGGCGGTGCTCGTGCCCGAGACGGTGCGCGCCGCGTACGGGGAAGCGGCGTTGCTGTGGCCGCACCCGCAGATGCGAAGGCCAGTGGTGTTGCCCCGGGTGGACGGCCCGTGAGCCGCAGACCGGTGGTCGCCATCGACGGCCCCATGGGTTCCGGCAAGGGCACCGTGGCCCGCCTGGTGGCCCGCGCGCTGGGCTTCCGTCATGTGGACACCGGCGCGATGTACCGCGCGGTGGCGTGGAAGGCCCTGCGGGAAGGGGTCCCCCTGGACGACCTGCAGGCCGTGGCGGAGCTGGCACGGCGCACCCGGGTGGACCTCGACACCGAACCCGAGGGGAACCGGGTGTGGTGCGACGGCGAGGACGTCACGGACGCCATCCGGTCCGTGCAGGTGAACGCCGCGGTACGGCGGGTGGCCGCCAACGCCGGCGTCCGGTCGGTCCTCACGGAGCGGCAGCGGTCCCTCGCGCGTGAGGGCGGGGTGGTGGTGGAAGGACGCGACATCGGCACCGTGGTGCTCCCCGACGCCGACTTGAAGGTGTACCTGGTCGCCTCCCTGGACGAACGCGCCCGCCGCCGCTGGCAGGAGCTGAGAGCCCGGGGCGAGGATGTTTCCCTGGAGGCGGTGCGGGAACTCGTCCGGGAGGACGACGAGGCGGCGCAGACCCGAGCGGTGGCACCCCTGCGCCGCGCGGAGGACGCGGTGGTGGTGGACAGCACGTCCCGCTCACCGGAGGAGGTGGCCGAGGAGATCGCCCGGCTGGTGCGCAGCCGGGTTGCGCGAGGAGGGTGACGGGTGGAGGTCGGCGACGCGGTCTACCTGGCGAGCAAGCTGGCCATCGCGGCGGTACTGAAGGGCTTCTTCCGCCTCGAGGTCCGCGGTCGCGAACACGAGCCGGCGCGCGGGCCGTTCCTCGCCGTGTCGAACCACTGGAGCGCGTTCGACCCGCCTGTGCTCGGGGTGGCCCTGCGCCACAAGGTGCACTTCATGGCGAAAGAGGAACTGTTCCGGATTCCGGTCCTGCGTTCGTGGATGCGCTGCATCGGCACCTTCCCCGTGCGGCGCGGGGAGCCCGACCGACAGGCGATCCGCACGGCGCTGGAGGTGTTGTCGCGCGGCGGAGTGGTGGGGATGTTCCCGGAGGGCACCCGGAACCCGCGCGGCTACCTTTTGCCCGCCGAACCGGGTGCCGCCTTCCTCGCCCTGCGGGCCGGTGTCCCCATCCTGCCTGTGGGGATCCTCGGGACGCTGGAGGTGCTGCCAAAGGGTGCTCGCTTCCCACGCCTGCGCAAGATCCGGGTGCGCATCGGCCCTCCCTTCCAGCTGGACGACCTGCCGCGTGGACCCGACCGCATCGCCCTGGCCAGCGACCGGATCATGCGGGCCATCGCAGAGCTCTTGGGTGTTCCGCCGCCGCACCACGAATCGTCTCGGGGCCGGGTGGGCACCCGTGGGCTGTGATATCCTGGACCCAAGCCATGCGGGTCCTGGTCGCAAAGCACATGGGGTTCTGCGGTGGGGTCCGCCGCGCGGTGGACATGGCCCTCAAGGCCGCCCGCAACGGCCCCGGCGGAGCCGCCACCTGGGGCCCGCTCATCCACAACCCGCAGGAGGTGGCGCGCCTCGAACGCGAGGGCGTACGGGTCGCACAGAGCCCGGAGGACCTCGGCGGCGGGGTGTTCGTGGTCTCGGCGTACGGGGTAAAGTCCGCAGTTTTGGAGGCGGCGCGGCAGCGCGGCATGGAAGTGGTGGACGCCACCTGCCCGGTGGTCACGCGTGCCCACGAGCTGGCCGAGCGCCTGGCGGAGGAAGGGTACTTCGTGGTGGCGGTGGGCGACCACGGACACCCGGAGATGGTCACCTTGAAGGAGAAGCTCGGCGACCGGGTGGCGGTGGTGCACACACCCGAGGAAGCCGCGCAGCTGCGCTTGCGGGGCAAGATCGGCGTGCTGTCCCAGACCACCCAGTCCCTGGAGAACTTCCGCCGGATCGTGGCCGACATCGTGACCCGGGTGAAGGAGACCAAGGTCATCAACACCCTCTGCCCCGCCATCACCGTGCGCCAGGAGGAAGCGGAGCGGATGGTCCAGGAGGTGGACGTGCTCCTGGTCGTCGGCGGCCACGGCAGCTCCAACACCACGCGCCTGGCGGAGATCGGGCGGCAGCGCGGGGTGGCCACGTACCACGTGGAGACCGCAGACGAGATCCAGCCCTCGTGGTTCTCCGCGGACAGCACCGTGGGCGTGATGTCCGGCGCCTCGACCCCCGACTGGATCATCGAGGGAGTCCTCCTGCGCCTGGACGAGATCCGCAACGAGCTGGGCGGCTGACCGGTTCGGGTCGCTACCCCGCCGGGCCACCGCGCGGAGCAGCCGGCTACATACCTCCACGGCCCGGTGTGCACCTTCACGGGCCCGCCGGGCGTGTTCCTCTGTACTCCAGGGTGGGGATGAAGTCGGCGTCCCCGTAGAAGGGGAACTCCCGTGCTTTCCACAGCCACTTCGAGATGTAGGCCAGCTCGTCCAGGTGGCCCCGTACCTCTGGGGGGAAGCGGTCGCGGTGTTCCACGAGGACGGCCCGTCGGCGCTCCCCGTCTGGGCAGGATCGGGTTCCGCATCCCGCAACCCGGGTCCACACACTCCAGCCCGGTATGAGACGCCTGGCGTGAGAAGCGGCGACGAGTCAGGCGCCGCCGCTCCGGTGCTGGTAAGATGGAAAGCCGCAGTGAGCGCACGGAGACTCCCCCTCGTGGCCCTCGTGGGGCGGCCCAACGTGGGCAAGTCGGCCCTGTTCAACCGCATCGTGCGCCGGCGGCTCGCCATCGTGGAGGACACTCCGGGAGTGACCCGGGACCGGCTGTACGCGGAGGTGGAGTGGTCGGGCCGCCACTTCGGCCTGGTGGACACCGGCGGCTACGTGGCGCGCGCCGGGGATCCCCTGGTGGAACAGGTGCGGTGGCAAGCGGAGCAGGCCGTGGCCGAGGCGGACGTGGTGGTGTTCGTGGTGGACGCGCAGACGGGGCTACTGCCCGCGGATCAGGAGGTGGCGGACGTCCTGCGTCGGTCGGGCAAGCCGGTGCTGGTGGCGGTGAACAAGGTGGACACGCCCGGGGACGGAGCGGTGCAGGCCGCCGAGTTCTCCGCCTTGGGGCTCGCGGACGTCCTGCCCGTCTCTGCGCTGCACGGCCTGCGCGTCGGAGACCTGCTCGACCGCGTGGTGGAGTTGCTGCCGGCCTCCGGCCCCCCTGAAGAAGAGGAAGAGCCCGTGCGGGTGGCGGTGGTCGGCCGGCCCAACGTCGGCAAGTCGTCGCTGGTGAACGCCTTGTTGGGTGTCCCGCGGGTGGTGGTGGACGAGCGTCCCGGCACGACCCGGGACGCGGTGGACACGTGGCTGCGCCACCGGGGCCGGCCCGTGGTCCTCGTGGACACGGCAGGCCTACGCCGGCGCGCCCGGGTGGACGAGGCCCTGGAGTTCTACAGCGCCCGGAGGGCCGAGCAGGCGCTGGAGCGGTCGCACGTGGCGGTGCTGGTGGTGGACGCCTCGGAGGGTGTCACCGACCAGGACCAGCGCATCGCGCGGCGTGCGATGGACCTGGGCCGGGCGATGGTGGTCGTCGCCAACAAGTGGGACCTGGTCAGAGGTCCTCTGGCAGAGGAGCGGGCCAAGCAGCTCTACCACGCCCTCCGTCACGTGTCGTTCGCCCCGGTGCTGTTCGTGTCCGCGAAGACGGGCCGCAACGTGGCCCGGGTGCTGGACGCAGCCCTGCGGGCGGACCGCGCGCACGCCCTGCGGGTCCCCACCGGGCCGCTCAACCGCGCGCTGGAGGCCGCGGAGGCGGCGCACCCGGCCCCTTCGGACGCGCGGGGCCGGGCGCTCAGGATCTACTACGCGACGCAGGTGGACGTGCGGCCGCCGACCCTCGCGCTGTTCGTGAACGACCCGGAGCTGGCCACCGACGCCTACCTGCGCCACCTGGAGGCGCGGCTCCGGGAGCGCTTCGACTTCGAGGGCACGCCCGTGCGGCTCGTCCTGCGGGCCCGCAGGCCCAGGAGGGGGCAGGAGAGGTGACGGGTCCGCTGGTGGTCGCGATCGCCTACCTCGTGGGCTCGGTGCCCACCGGCCTGTGGCTCGTGCGCTGGGTTCGGGGGCTGGACGTGCGGGAGCACGGGAGCGGCAACATCGGCACCGCCAACGTGTACCGGGTGGCCGGGCCGTGGCTCGGTGCGGCCGTGCTGGCTGCAGACGTGCTGAAGGGCCTGCTGCCCGTGATGGCGGCCCAAACTCTTGGGCTGGGGCCTGCGTGGGCCGTGGCCGCGGGTGTAGCGAGCATCGCGGGCCACAACTGGTCGGCGTTCCTGCGCTTCCAGGGTGGGAAGGGCGTGGCCACCAGCTTCGGTGTCCTCGTGGCCCTGTCGCCCACGGCCGCCGCGGTGGCCGCCGCGGTGTGGGTCCTGGCCGTGGGCCTCACCCGTTACGCCAGCGTCGGCTCGGTCCTGGCACTTCTGTCCGTACCGGCCACCATGGCCCTCCTGCGCGAACCTACGCCGCACCTGGCCTTCGGGCTCGCGGCCGCGGCCCTGGGGGTCTTCCGGCACCGGGCGAACCTCCGGCGGCTGCGGGAGGGCACGGAGCTGCGGATCACGGACCGGCCCCGCGGGCCCACAGGACCGTCCGGCCTTTGACAGGTGCCGGGTACGGTCCCTATAATCAGCGAGGCGCCCGAAACCGGGCGCCGTCTTGCGTTTGGACGATCCCGTGCGCAAGGAGGCCGCATGGCCCGGGTGAGCAACTTGATCCGGAGGGCGGAGCGGGCCACAAAGCCAGCTCCGAGAACCGTGGCGCGGCGGGGGCCGTCGCCCGTGGAGCGGGCGACCCGGTACCTCCGGGAGGTGCGGGCGGAGCTGAACCGGGTCACGTGGCCGAGCCGCCAGGAGCTCATCGCCGGCACCGTGGTGGTGCTGGTGGTGGTGAGCGTCACGGCGGCGTACCTGGGCGCGTGGGACGCGGTGTTCACCTGGCTGTTCCAGCGGGTGCTGCGGTAGGGGCGAGATGGACGAGGAGCGGCGGGAAGTGGTGGAGGCCGAAGAGGCGGCGGTAGCCGCACCGCCCAAGGACCCCCGTCGCCAGTGGTACGTGGTGCACACGTACTCCGGCTACGAGAACAAGGTGAAGACCAACCTGGAACGCCGCGTCCAGTCCATGGGGATGCAGGAGAAGATCTTCCAGGTGCTCGTGCCCACGGAGGACGAGATCGAGATCAAAGAAGGCAAGCGGCGCATCGCCAAGAAGAAGATCTACCCCGGATACGTGCTGGTGGAGATGGTGCTGGACGACGACTCCTGGTACGTGGTCCGCAACACGCCAGGGGTTACGGGGTTCGTGGGCTCGGGCAACCGACCCATTCCCCTGGCGGAGGAGGAGGTCAAGGCCATCCTCGGGCAGGTCACCGACGAGGCGCCCAAGTTCCGCATCCACTACCACAAGGGCGACACGGTGCGGATCGTCTCGGGGCCCTTCCAGGAGTTCACGGGGATCGTGGACGAGATCCTCCCGGAGAAGGAGAAGGTGCGGGTGCTGGTGTCCATCTTCGGCCGGGAGACTCCCGTGGAGCTGGACTTCACCCAGGTGGAGCAGACGTAGGTGAGGTGAGACCTCCATGAAGAAGGTCGTGGCGCAGGTGAAGCTCCAGATCCCGGCGGGCAAGGCCACCCCGGCCCCCCCGGTGGGCACGGCCCTGGGGCCCCACGGGATCAACATCATGGAGTTCTGCAAGGCGTACAACGAGCGGACCGCGTCTCAGGTGGGGATGATCGTCCCCGTGGAGATCACCATCTACTCGGACCGCTCCTTTACCTTCGTGACCAAGACGCCTCCGGCCTCAGTCCTCCTGAAGAAGGCTGCCGGGCTGGAGGTGGCGTCCCCGGAGCCGAACAAGAAGAAGGTCGGACGCGTGACCCGCAAGCAGGTGGAGGAGATCGCGCGGCTGAAGATGCCCGACCTCAACACCTCCTCCCTGGAGGCGGCGGTGCGCATGATCGAGGGCACCGCCCGCAGCATGGGGATCGAGGTGGTCGGTTAGAGGAGGAATGCCATGGCGCATCGGGGCAAGCGCTACGAGGACGCGGCCAAGCTCGTGGACCGCTCCCGCCTCTACGATCCGGAGGAGGCGGTGCGCCTGGTCAAGGCGGTGGCCCGGGCGAAGTTCGACGAGACCGTGGAGGCCGCCCTGCGGCTCGCGGTGGACCCCAAGCACGCGGACCAGGTGGTGCGGGGGACCGTGACCCTGCCCCACGGGACCGGCCGGTCGGTGCGGGTCCTGGTGTTCGCCAAGGGCGAGAAGGCCAAGGAGGCGGAGGCCGCAGGTGCGGACTTCGTGGGGGCCGAGGACCTCGTCCAGAAGATCCAGGAGGGCTGGACCGAGTTCGACGTGGCGGTGGCGACCCCCGACCTCATGGGCCAGGTGGGCCGGCTCGGGCGGATCCTGGGCCCCCGGGGGCTCATGCCCAACCCGAAGGCGGGCACGGTGACCTTCGACGTGGGCCGGGCCGTGCGGGAGATCAAGGCCGGCAAGATCGAGTTCCGGGTGGACAAGTTCGGGATCGTGCACGCGCCGGTGGGCAAGGCGTCGTTCTCCGAGCAGGCCCTGTTGGAGAACTTCGCGGCGCTGGTGGACGCCGTCGTTCGGGCACGGCCGGCCGCGGCGAAGGGACAGTACATCCGCAGCATCGCGCTGAGTCCCACCATGGGGCCTTCGGTGCGGGTGGACCCCGCCCGGGCCGTGGCGCTGGCCGCAGGCCGGGCGGCCTAGACCACCCCAAAAATCGCTGCGCGATTTTTGGGGACCCCGGTCTCCCTCCGTAGCAGGGAGTTTTCCGGGACACGCGCCTAGCGCATGTCCGAGAGATCTTAGCGGGACCCCCGGGAATCGCGCCAACGATGTTGGGGTGGTCCAGGCGTTGACCCTGGGAGGTGGAGCTGGTAGCATAGCCGCCACAGCGGAATCGAGCCCCGGGCTCTCCCGGGGCGGGCGTCCGTAGACCGCAGGTCCCGGCCTATGGCCGGGTGAAAGGCCTGTCCGCCTGCCGAGGAACGCCGACCGACCGGCCTGGCCGGACCGGCGCTCCCGTGCTGCGGGGCGCCGTTTGTTTTGGGGACGAGGTGTGAGGATGCCGAAGCCGGAAAAAGCGCAGGCCGTCGAGGAGCTCAAGGAGAAGCTGCGGAAGGCCCGGGGACTCGTGCTCACGGACTTCCGCGGCCTGAGCGTGCCGGAGATGGAGACGCTCCGCCGCAGCCTGCGCCAGCACGGGGCGGAGTACCGGGTGGTGAAGAACACGCTGCTCGGCATCGCCGCCTCCGAGCTGGGACTCGGTGGGCTCGAGCCGTTCCTCGCGGGCCCGACCGCGGTGGCGGTGGGCTACGACGACCCCACCACCCCGGCCCGGGTGGTGCACGAGTTCATCCGGCAGCACCGCAAGCTGGAGGTCAAGGGCGGAGTCGTGGAGGGTCGGGTACTGGACGCCGCGGGCGTGCGGGCCCTGGCCGAGCTCCCCGGGCGGGCGGAGCTGCTGGCCCGGGTGGCCGGCGGGGTGCAGGCGCCGCTCGCGGGCCTGCTCGCGGTGCTCGTGGGCCTGCAGCGCAACCTGGTCTACGCCCTGGACCAGATCCGGCAGAAGCGGGAGGGTGCAGGCGGTTCGTGAGACGACCCCAAGCGTGGGTGGATGACCCCGGCAGACCGAACGGACGGAGGGAACGCAATGGCGAAGCTAGGGACTGCAGAGATCGTGGAGGCCATCGGCAACCTCACGGTGCTGGAGCTGGCGGAGCTGGTGAAGGCACTGGAGGAGAAGTTCGGGGTGAGCGCCGCCGCCCCCGTGGCGGTGGCCGCAGCACCGGCCGCGGCCGCGCCGGCCGCCCCGGCGGCGGAGGAGCAGACGGAGTTCGACGTCATCCTGAAGGCCGCGGGCGCGAACAAGATCCAGGTGATCAAGGTGGTCCGGGAGCTCACCGGACTCGGCCTCAAGGAGGCGAAGGACCTGGTGGACGGCGCGCCGAAGCCTGTCAAGGAGAAGGTGTCGAAGCAGGAGGCGGAGGCGATCAAGGCCAAGCTGACCGAGGTCGGCGCCGAGGTGGAGATCAAGTAGGGGCCGTGGCCGCCCGCCAAGCCCGCTCCCCGTTGACGGAGGACCGGGCGGGGTGGTATTTTGTTCGTTGATTTGCAGAAACGGCAAGCAGTAGCCGGCCGAATCCGACCCCCGGGAGTGGCGCGCGTGCGGTGGTGCCGCCACGGGGGTCAGGACGCAGCGGTGAGAAGCGCGGCGGAGCCCGGACGCCCCGCTTCTCGCTGTTTTCTTGTTCCGGCCCGGAAGGCGATCCCCGTGGCGCCGGGAACCCCCTGTTGAGGGGGAGCCGCCCGGGGCGCCGGCCGGTCCCGCAGGCCCGACGGATACCTAGAGGCCTCGTGTCCCCAGAGTGGTTCCAGCGCACGGGTCGACCGCGGACGAGATGGGGGTGACCGCTACGAAAGCGCCTGCCGCACCGAGGAAGGAGTACGCCCTGGGCCCGTTCACCTTCGAGCGGGCCCCACGCCTGGGAGTGGGCCGCGTGGTCAAGCGCGGCCGCCGGGAGCGGGTGAGCTTCGGCAAGCTCCCCGACGTGCTGGACCCGCCCGACCTGGTGGAGGTCCAGCGCCGGTCGTTCCGGTGGTTCGTGGAGGAGGGGATCCGGGAGGTCTTCGAGGAGATCTCGCCCATCCAGGACTTCACCGGGAACCTGGAGCTTTACTTCGGGGTCGCGGACGAGCGCAAGCGCCGTCGCGCCCCGGAGGGGGTGGACGTGTTCCACTTCACCGAGGGCGTGCTGGACTTCGGCGGCTACTACTTCGAGACACCCAAGTACAGCCCCGAGGAGTGCCGGGAGCGGGACGCCAACTACAGCGCGGCCCTCAAGGTCCGCGTCCGCCTGGTCCTGAAGGACACGGGCGAGATCAAGGAGCAGGACGTCTTCATGGGCGACTTCCCGCTCATGACCCGGGAAGGCACGTTCATCATCAACGGCGCCGAGCGGGTGGTGGTGAGCCAGCTGGTGCGCTCCGCGGGGGTGTACTACAGCCACATCACCGACAGCAGTGGCCGCCGGCTCCCCGCGGCCACCGTGATCCCCACCCGGGGGGCGTGGCTGGAGTTCGAGATCGACGCCACGGGTGGGGTGTACGTGCGGATCGACCGCACGCGCAAGCTGCCCGCCACGGTGTTGCTGCGCGCGGTGGGTTACGAGACGGACGAGGTGTTGCGGAAGCTGTACGGGGGCGACAGGGTCATCGAGGCCACCCTGGAGAAGGACCCCAGCCGGGACCGGAATAGCGCCCTCGTGGAGATCTACCGCCGCCTGCGGCCCGGAGACCCGCCCAACGTGGAGTCCGCCACCACCCTGCTGCACACCCTGTTCTTCGACCCACGGCGCTACGACCTGGGGAAGGTGGGCCGGTACAAGCTGAACAAGAAGCTGAACCTGGACCTGCCCTTGGACCAGCGGATCCTGACCCCGGAGGACATCGCCCAGATCGTCCGGTACCTGATCGCCCTGAACAACGGGGAGGGGCAGGAGGACGACATCGACCACCTGGGCAACCGCCGGATCCGGGCGGTGGGGGAACTGCTGCAGAACCAGTTCCGCATCGGCATGCTCCGCATGGAGCGGGTGATCCGGGAGCGCATGACCATCCAGGAGACCGACCAGGCCACGCCCCAGGTCCTCATCAACATCCGCCCGGTGACCGCGGCCATCAAGGAGTTCTTCGGCAGTAGCCAGCTGTCGCAGTTCATGGACCAGACCAACCCGCTGTCGGAGCTGCGGCACAAGCGCCGGCTCAGCGCCCTGGGCCCCGGCGGGCTCAGCCGCGAGCGGGCGGGCTTCGAGGTCCGGGACGTGCACCCGTCCCACTACGGGCGGATGTGCCCCATCGAGACCCCGGAGGGGCCTAACATCGGCCTCATCTCGTCCCTGGCCACGTACGCGCGGGTGAACGACCTGGGGTTCATCGAGACCCCCTACCGCCGGGTGCGGAACGGGCGGGTGACCCGAGAGATCGTGTACCTGACCGCGGACGACGAGGAGCGGTACACCATCGCCCAGGCCAACGTGCAGACGGACGAGCAGGGCATGCTCCCGGAGCGGGTGGTGGCGCGGCAGGCGGGCGGCCACCCGGTGGTGGTGCCCCGGGAGCAGGTGGACTTCATGGACGTGTCGCCCAAACAGATCGTGTCCGTGACCACGGCCCTCATCCCGTTCCTCGAGCACGACGACGGCACCCGGGCCCTCATGGGCTCCAACATGCAGACCCAAGCGGTCCCCCTGATCCGGCCCGAGGCGCCCCTGGTGGGGACCGGGGTGGAGCACCGGGTGGCGGTGGACTCCGGGGCCGTGGTGCTGGCGGAGGAGGACGGGGTGGTGGAGTCCGCGTCCGCGGACGAAATCGTGGTCCGCGGCCAGCGGCGCATCACCTACAAGCTGACGAAGTTCCGCAGGAGCAACCAGGGTACCTGCATCAACCAGCGCCCCCTCGTGCGCAGCGGACAGGAGGTGAAGAAGGGACAGGTGCTGGCAGACGGCCCCTCCACCGACGGCGGGGAGCTGGCTTTGGGCCACAACGTGCTGGTGGCCTTCATGCCGTGGGAGGGTTACAACTACGAGGACGCCATTCTGATCAGCGAGCGGCTGGTGCGGGAGGACCTGTTCACCAGCATCCACATCGAGGAGTACGAGGTGGAGGCCCGGGACACCAAGCTCGGCCCCGAGGAGATCACCCGCGACATCCCCAACGTGGCCGAGGACGCCCTGCGGGACCTCGACGAGCGGGGCATCGTGCGCATCGGTGCGGAGGTCCGCGCGGGCGACATCCTGGTGGGCAAGGTCACCCCCAAGGGGGAGACGGAGCTCACGGCGGAGGAGCGGCTCCTGCGGGCCATCTTCGGAGAGAAGGCCCGGGAGGTGCGGGACACCTCCCTGAAGGTCCCCCACGGCGAAAAGGGTAAGGTGGTGGGGGTCAAGGTCTTCAGCCGGGAGAACGGGGACGAGCTCCCGCCGGGGGTGAACCAGCTCGTCCGGGTGTACGTGGCGCAGAAGCGGAAGATCACCGTAGGCGACAAGATGGCCGGCCGCCACGGGAACAAGGGCGTCATCAGCAAGATCGTGCCCGTGGAGGACATGCCCTACCTGCCCGACGGCACACCCGTGGACATCGTGCTCAACCCCCTGGGGGTCCCCAGCCGCATGAACGTGGGACAGGTTCTGGAGACCACCCTCGGGTGGGCCTGCGGGCAGCTGGGCTTCTGGGCGGAGGTTCCGGTGTTCGACGGCGCCCGGGAGGGGGAGATCGAGGCGCTGCTGGAGCGCGCCGGGCTGCCCCGGGACGGCAAGATCACCCTGTACGACGGCCGCACGGGACTCCCCTTCGACCAGCCCGTGGTGGTGGGCCAGATCTACATGATGAAGCTGCTGCACTTGGTGGAGGACAAGATCCACGCACGGAGCACAGGCCCCTACAGCCTGATCACCCAACAGCCCCTGGGCGGCAAGGCCCAGTTCGGCGGGCAGCGGTTCGGGGAAATGGAGGTATGGGCGCTGGAGGCGTACGGAGCGGCCAGCACCCTGCAGGAGCTGCTGACGGTGAAGAGCGACGACGTGGTGGGCCGGGTGAAGACGTACGAGGCGATCGTGAAGGGCGAGAACATCCAGGAGCCCGGCGTGCCCGAGTCCTTCAAGGTCCTCATCAAGGAGCTGCAGGCCCTGTGCCTGGACGTGAAGGTGCTGAGCGCGGACCGTCGGGAGATCGAGCTGCGGGAGATCGAGGAGGACGTGGTGGAGACCCAGCGGTCGCTGGGGATCAACCTGGAGGGCGAGGAGGCGCTCCTGGAGGAGCCCATCTAGCGAGCCGCGGGGGAGGGACCCATGCAGGACGTGAACCACTTCGAGGCGGTCAAGATCGGGCTGGCCTCGCCCGAGCAGATCCGGATGTGGTCTCGGGGCGAGGTGAAGAAGCCCGAGACCATCAACTACCGGACCCTCAAGCCCGAGCGGGACGGCCTGTTCTGCGAGCGGATCTTCGGGCCGGTGAAGGACTGGGAGTGCCACTGCGGCAAGTACAAGCGGATCCGGTACAAGGGGATCATCTGCGACCGGTGCGGGGTGGAGGTCACCCGGGCGAAGGTCCGCCGGGAGCGCATGGGCCACATCGAGCTGGCAGCCCCCGTGGTGCACATCTGGTACCTGAAGGGGGTCCCCAGCCGCATCGGGCTTCTGCTGGACATCTCTCCCCGGGCCCTGGAGCGGGTGGTGTACTTCGCCGCCTACATTGTCATCGACCCCGGCGAGGTGAAGGAGCTGCAGAAGAAGCAGATCCTCACCGAGAACGAGTACCGGGAACTTCGGGAGAAGTCCGGCGGCCGCTTCCGGGCCGGCATGGGCGCGGAGGCGGTCAAGGAGCTCCTCATGGAGCTGGACCTGGAGGAGGAGTCCAAGCGCCTGCGGGCTGAGCTGCGGGGCAGCAGCGGGCAGAAGCGGATCAAGATCCTCAAGCGCCTGGAGGTGGTGGAGGGCTTCCGCAAGAGCGGGAACCGGCCGGAGTGGATGGTGCTGGACGTGATCCCGGTCATCCCGCCGGACCTCCGCCCCATGGTGCAGCTGGACGGCGGCCGGTTCGCCACCAGCGATCTCAACGACCTGTACCGGCGGGTGATCAACCGGAACAACCGACTGAAGCGGCTCCTGGACCTGGGGGCGCCGGAGATCATCGTCCGCAACGAGAAGCGGATGCTGCAGGAGGCCGTGGACGCCCTCATCGACAACGGCCGCCGCGGCCGGCCCGTCACCGGCCCCAACAACCGGCCCCTCAAGTCCCTGAGCGACCTCCTCAAGGGCAAGCAGGGACGGTTCCGCCAGAACCTGCTGGGGAAGCGGGTGGACTACTCCGGCCGGTCCGTGATCGTGGTGGGCCCGAAGCTGAAGCTCCACCAGTGCGGCCTTCCCAAGGAGATGGCCCTGGAGCTGTTCAAGCCCTTCGTGATGAAGAAGCTGGTGGAGCGCAACCTGGCCCAGAACATCAAGAACGCCAAGCGCATGGTGGAGCGCCAGCGGCCGGAGGTGTGGGAGGTTTTGGAGGACGTGGTGCGGGAGCACCCGGTGCTGCTGAACCGGGCCCCGACCCTGCACCGGCTGGGGATCCAGGCCTTCGAGCCCGTCCTCATCGAGGGCAAGGCCATCCAGATCCACCCCTTGGTGTGCACCGCGTACAACGCGGACTTCGACGGGGACCAGATGGCGGTCCACGTGCCCCTGAGCGCCGCGGCCCAGGCGGAAGCCCGCCTGCTGATGCTGAGCGCGTACAACGTGCTCCTGCCCGCCTCCGGCAAGGCGGTGGCGAGCCCCCAGCGGGACATCATCCTGGGGTGCTACTACCTGACCCTGGAGAAGCCGGGCGCCCGCGGGGAGGGGAAGGCGTTCAGCACCCCCGCGGAGGCCGTCCTGGCCTACGAGCACGGGGTGGTGGAGCTGCATGCCCGGGTGAAGGTGCGGCTGGCGCCGGGCACCGAGCCCATCGAGACCACCGTGGGCCGGATCCTGTTCAACGAGGCCATCCCGGAAGAGCTGCGGTTCGTGGACCAGGTGTGCGACCGGAAGGTCCTGAGCCAGATCGTGTCCGACGCCTACTACCGACTCGGGCCGACGAAGACCGCACAGCTCCTGGACGCCCTGAAGGACCTGGGCTTCCGGTTCGCCACCCAGTCCGGGCTCAGCCTGGCCATGCGGGACATCGTGGAACCCCCGGAGAAGGAGCGGATCCTGGAGGAGGCCCAGAAGCGGGTGGACGCCATCGACCAGCAGTACCGCCGCGGCCTCATCACCGACGGGGAGCGGTACCAGAAGACCATCGACGTGTGGATCGAGGCCACCGAGCAGGTCACCAACGCCATGCTGAAGCACTTCGACCCGTTCAACCCGCTGTACATGATGGCGCAGTCGGGCGCGCGCGGGAACATCCAGCAGATCCGGCAGCTGGCGGGAATGCGGGGCCTGTTCACCGACCCCTCGGGCCGCATCATCGAGATCCCCATCAAGAGCAACTTCCGCGAGGGACTCACGGTGCTGGAGTACTTCATCGGCATGCACGGCCAGCGGAAGGGCCTGGCGGACACCGCCATCCGGACGTCGGAGTCCGGCTACCTGACCCGGCGGCTGGTGGACGTGGCCCAAGACGTGATCGTGCGGGAGGAGGACTGCGGGACCTCGCGATTCATCGTGGTGGAGCCCGTCCGGGAGGGCAACGAGGTGGTGGTGCCCCTGCGGGATCGGATCGTGGGTCGCGTGGCCGCCCAGGACGTGGTGCCCCCGCGGCACCGCAGGCCCCTGGTGGAGGCCGGGCAGGAGATCAGCGAGGAGCTGGCGGACGCCATCGAGGCCGCGGGGATCGAGAGCGTGCCGGTGCGGTCTGTGCTGACCTGCGAGACCCGCTACGGCGTCTGCAGCAAGTGCTACGGCCGCAACCTGGCCACGGGCAAGATGGTGGAGATCGGGGAAGCCGTGGGGATCATCGCCGCCCAGTCCATCGGGGAACCGGGCACGCAGCTCACCATGCGGACCTTCCACACGGGCGGGGTGGCGGGCTTCGACATCACCCAGGGCCTGCCGCGGGTGGAGGAGCTGTTCGAGGCCCGTAAGCCCAAGGGACAGGCGCTGGTGGCGGAGATCGGCGGAAAGGTCCGGATCGTGGAGGACCGGCGGGCCCGCCGCATCGTGCTGGAGGGCAAGGACCAGACGGTCGAGTACGTGGTGCCCCACGGCCTGCGGATCGTGGTCCAGGAGGGCGAGCGGGTGGAGGCCGGGCAGCGGCTGACGGAGGGCAACCTGAACCCCCACGACATCCTGCGGATCCAGGGGGTGGAGGCCGTGCAGCACTACCTGGTGCAGGAGATCCAGAGCGTCTACCGGTCCCAGGGGGTGGAGATCAACGACAAGCACATCGAGATCATCGTCCGCCAGATGCTGCGGCGGGTGAAGGTGCGGGACGAGGGCGACACGGAGCTCCTGCCCGGCGAGGTGGTGGACGTGTTCGCTTTCCGCGAAGAGAACCGTCGGGTGGAGGCCCGGGGCGGCCGGCCCGCCCAGGCGGACCCGGTGCTCATGGGGATCACCAAGGCCTCCCTGGCCACGGACTCGTGGCTCTCTGCCGCCAGCTTCCAGGAGACGGCGCGGGTGCTCACGGACGCGGCCACCAAGGGGAAGGTGGACCCGCTCATCGGGCTGAAGGAGAACGTGATCATCGGCAAGCTGATCCCCGCGGGGACGGGCATGCCCCGCTACCGCCAGATCCGCGTGGCCGCGGAGCTGTAGGGCCCGCCACGAGGGGCGGCCGTGTCCGCCTCCCTCGGTCCCTGGGACTGGGTTTGGGACGCGCCCCTCGCAGCTGCCCTGGCGGCGGTGGCGGTGCTGTACCACCTCCACCCCCGGGTGCGCCCGCAGCGGCGCCACCGCGTCTGCTTCTGGGCGGGGATGAGCTGCGTGGTGGTGGCTGCGTTTTCCCCGCTGGAGGTCGGTGCCGCCTACCTCCTCTGGCTTCACATGCTGCAGCACATGCTGCTCATGCTGGTGGCGGCCCCGCTGCTGGCCGCTGCGGTGCCGCCGGCCCTCGTAGGGTGGCTGTCGCGCCGGCCCTGGGTGGGGCCTGTGGTGGAGGCGCTGTGGAACCCGTGGACGGCTACCGCACTCTACAACGCCGTGGTGGTCCTGTGGCACGTGCCCGGGGCGTACGCGTGGGTGCTGCGCTCGCAAGCGGCCCACGCGCTGCAGCACGCCACGTTCCTCCTGAGCGCGGTGCTGTTCTGGAGCGTGCTCCTGAGTCCCGCCCGCTACCCCTCGCCCGGCCAGCGGCTGGTGGCGGTGGGGGTCACCGCGGTGGTCCAGTTCCTTCCCGCCTTTACCCTGTCGGTTTCCGACCGGGTGCTGTACACGCCCTACCTGGAGGTGCCGCGGCTGTGGGGCTGGTCGGCGCTCGATGACCAGCGTTGGGCGGGGGTCCTCATGTGGGTGGGGACGAACCTGGCGTACGCCGTGGCGGCGCTGTGGGTGGCCCGGCCCCTGTTGCGGCCGGAGCCGCCTCTACAGGGCGTGGAAGATCCTCGCGTCTAGGGCCAGGGCCACGAACAGCGCCACCAGCAGGATGGCAATGGGCAAGCTGAACAGGGTGGCCACCACCCGCCGCTCCCACCGCAGGTGCATGAAGTACGCCATGATGAGGGCGGCCTTCGCCAGGGCCAGGACCACCAGGCTGAAGATCAGCAGCCCGCGGGGCATGTGCACCAGCGTCACCCAGATCTCCGCCAGGGTGATCACCAGCAGCCAGAACCACGTGACCGCGTAGACTCCGTACCCGTGCTGTGCGTGCTCGTGCTCCGACACCGCGTCCCTCCTAGTGCGTCACCGCCACCGGCACCGCGGGCGGGATGAGGTACATGAGGGTGAAGATGAACACCCAGACCAGGTCCACGAAGTGCCAGTACAGCCCGGCGTTCTCCACCCGCTCCGCCCGTGTGGGGCCGTGCACCGGGCTGGGCGGGGCCTCCCGCTCCTCCACGGCCTCCACCGCCTCCACGGGCAGCATGGCGGCGTTGTTGGCCGCCTTTCCGGGCACCAGCACCACCACCTTCCCGATCCGCGGGTGGGTCCGCTCCACCACCGTCTCGGGCTGGTCGGGCAGTGCCAGCAGCCGGACTCGCGTGCCCGGGTAGAGGGCGATCCCCCGCCGGTCCCGCAGGGGGTTCTGCCAGTCCTCCAGCGCCCGCCGCTCCGCCCGCGCCTTGAAGAACACGTACATCAGGTAGAAGACCCCACTGGTCACGTGGCCACCGTGGAAGCCGGTGGTGATGAAGAAGCTGGCGCTGAAGGCGGGCACGCCCCACGGGTTCGTGTGAAGCCGCGCCCCCTCCTGGATGAAGTGGGTCCACTCGTACGCCTGCATTCCCAAGAACGTCAGGCCGCCGGCGATGGTGAGGAGCAGGAACGTCTCCACCCGCCGGTGGTCGCCGAGCTTCGCCGCGTGCACCGCCACCGCCATGGTGGCGCTGCTGCAGATCAGGATGAAGGTCATGGCCCCCACGAGGCCGATGTTGAAGATCTCCGTGGCGTTGGGCCAGGCCGGGGCGGTCATCCGGACCGCGCCGTACGCGCTCAGCAGTCCGCCGAAGGTGAAGGCGTCCGACAGGAGGAAGATCCACATCATGAACTTCCCCCAGCTCATGCCGAAGGGCGACACCCCGCCTCCCCAGACGCTTGCCCGACGCTCCAGGACCGCTTCCGCCATCCCGCGACCTCCTGGCTAGAGTGCGAACAGGACCGCGAACAGGTAGATCCACAGTCCTGCGAGGAAGTGCCAGTACACCGCGTAGCCGTCCACCGCCCCAGGTTCCAGGTCCTGCCGTCCCCCGCGGACCCACAGCGCCAGCCACCACCCGAGCCCACCCAGGACGTGCGCCAGGTGGGCGCCCGAGAGCAGGTAGAAGTAGGAACTCGCGGGGCTGGTGGCGAGCCAGACGCCGCCGGAGGCCAGGGACCACCAGGCGGCCAGCTGCCCCACGAGGAACAGCAGCCCGAGCGTCCCCGTGGTGGCCATGGTTCGGCGGAAGCCGGTTCCGTCTCCGTGCCGGAGGGAACGCCGCGCGAACTCCAGCGCCACGCTGCTCAGCACGAGAGCCGTGCTACTCCCCCACAGCACTCCCGGAGGAGGGACGCGGCCCCACCCGCCTGCGCCCATGCGGGCCAGCAACGCGGCGCTGAGCCCCACGAAGAACATGGCCACCGCGGCCACCACCAGCCACACGAACACACGCAGCGCAGACGGCTGGCCCCGGCCCCGCCACCCCCCGGAGCCGGGGTCAGGCGGCACCGGAGGGGCGGGTGGCGCGGGGCGTTCCAGGGTGACGGCCATCGGCCCCTAGTGGCCCGCGGTCCTGGCTCCCGCGGGCGCAGGCTCCCACTGGGGGAGGTAGTCCTGCGGCGCTCCCGGCACGCTGTACTCGTACGGCCCGCGGTACACCTCGGGGATCTCCCCGTGCCAGTTGTGGTGGGGCGGAGGGCTGTCCGTGGACCACTCCAGGGTCGTCCCCCGCCAGGGGTTCCGGTCCGCCCGCGGCCCCGCGGCGATGCTGCGCAGCATGTTGTACGCCATCACCAACCCGCCGAGGAAGATCAAAAAGGCGCTCAGGGTGATGAAGACCTGAAGCGGTTGAAGGTGGGCCAAGTAGGGAAACGCGCGGTAGTCGTAGATCCGGCGGTGCATGCCGGCCATGCCCAGGTAGTACATGGGGAAGAAGGTGCCGTACACCCCCAGCAGGGTGAGCCAGAAGTGGATGCGGCCCAGCCGCTCGTCCATCAGGCGTCCGAACATCTTGGGGAACCAGAAGTAGATGCCCGCGAAGATCCCGAACACCGCCGCGGTTCCCATCACCAGGTGGAAGTGCCCGACCACGTAGTAGGTGTCGTGCAGCGGGATGTCCACGGGCGCGTTCCCCAGGTGGATGCCTGTGAGCCCGCCCGCCACGAACAGGGACACGAAGCCGATGGCGAACAGCATGGCCGTGGAGTAGTACAGGCGGCCCCGCCACAGGGTCACCAACCAGTTGAAGGTCTTCACGGCGGAAGGGACACCGATGAGCAGGGTGGTGAGGGCGAAGCCCGTGCCGAGCAGCGGGTGCATGCCGCTCACAAACATGTGGTGGCCCCACACCAGGAAGCTCAGGACGCCGATGGCCAGCATGGACGCCACCATGGCGGGGTACCCGAACACCGGCTTGCGGGCGAAGTTGGCGATCACGTCGGAGACGATGCCCATGGGCGGCAGGATCACGATATACACCTCGGGGTGACCGAAGAACCAGAACAGGTGCTGCCACAAAAGCGGGTTGCCGCCCGTATGCTGGACCACCTGCCCGCCCACCACCAGCCCCGCGGGGACGAAGAAGCTGGTCCCCGCCAGCCGGTCGAACAGCAGCAAAATCCCCGCGGCCATGAGCACCGGGAAGCTCAACAGGGCCAGCACCGCGGCCACGAAGATGCCCCAGACGGTGAGGGGCATCCGCATGAGGGACATGCCGCGGGTCCGCAGGACCAGGATGGTGGTGATGTAGTTCAGGGACCCCAGCAGGCTCGACACGCAGAAGATGGCGATGGAGACCAACCACAGGGTCTGGCCGGGCCCGCTGCCCGGCGCGGCCTGGGGGAGGGCGCTCAGGGGCGGGTAGGAGGTCCACCCGGCGTTGAGGGGCCCGCCCGGGACGAAGAAGCTGGCGAGGAGGGGCACGATGGACAGGGCGAACACCCAGTACGACAGCATGTTGACGAACGGAAAGGCCATATCCCGGGCACCGATCTTGAGCGGGATCAGGAAGTTGGCGAAGCCCCCCAAGAGCGCCGGGGTCAGGACGAAGAAGATCATGATGGTGCCGTGCATGCTGACCGCGGCCAGGTACTGGTCCGCGGCCAGCACCCCGGACTGCGGCCACGCCAGCTGGGTGCGGAACAGCATCGCCAGGGCGCCGCCCACCAGCGCCATGAACAGCGAAGTGAGCAGGTACTGGAGGCCGATCACCTTGTGGTCCTGGCTGAACACGTACCGGGTCCAGAAGCTCTCCCGGTGGACCTCTGCGTGCACGTGGGCTTCCGCGGCCGCCGCCATTGGCTTCCCTCCTACCGCCCGGCCTGCTGGCGCATCCAGCGGTCGAACTCCTCCTGGGTCACCACCCGCACCTTGCCCGCCATGGTGTAGTGTCCCACGCCGCACAGCTCCGCGCACGCCAGGTCGAACTCACCCGTCTGGGTGGGGGTGAGCCACAGCTCCGTGGTGGCCCCGGGCACGAAGTCCTTCTTGAGCCGGAAGGCGGGGACCCAGAAGCTGTGCTGTACGTCGCGGGTCCGGAGGAGGATCCGGTTCGGCCGGCCCACCACCAGGTAGATCTGGGAGCTCGTGATGTCGTCCCGGCCTGCGGGGTCTTGCGGGTCCACGTTGAACGGACGCGCGACGCGGTTGTCCACGCGGCCCAGCCGGCCGTCCGGTCCCGGATACCGGGCAGACCAAGAGAACTGCTCGGCGCGGACCTCGACCACGAAGGGGTCCCCCGGCGGGGGGGTGTGGACACGGGTCCACAGGCTCATGCCCGCCACGCTGAGGGCCACCAGCACCACCGCGGGGATGAGGGTGTAGGTGAGCTCCAGACCCGTGTGGTGGGGGAAGTACGCCGCGGGACGGTCGCCGCGGGTCCGGTATCGAATCACGAAGTAGCCCAGCAGCCCGTGTACGAGGACGAACGCCACCAGGAGGATGGCGAGGATCACGTCGAACAGCTGCTGGATGGGCACGCCCTCACGGGTGACGCTGGCCGGCGTCCACGCCCAGCGGGCGTACAGAGCGCCGAGCACGCCCACCAGGGTGAACAACCAGAGCACCAGGCCGAGGCCAAGCCCGGACCGTTCGACTTCCTCTAACGGGCTCCGTGCCGGTTGCGACTCCATCCGCTTTGGCCCTCCGGACCCCGCGCCGTGCCTCCGGTGGCGCGCACCACTGAAACGTTCGGGAGGACGGCCGCCGAACCCTGCCGGAAAGCGAGAGGGGACGTCGCACCGACGCCCCCTCGACGCCGTCGCTCGCTGCAACCCCTCCCACCTGCAGAGTATACGGCCCTCCCTGGGTGCTGACCAGGGCCGGTCCGGCCTGGACCGCCGCAAGCTCGTTTGACAGCCGGGGACCGATTGTCTATCCTCTGGAAGGTTGCCTGGAGCCCGGACGATGAGGGGCGGGTGCTCCGAGGGAGGGAGCCGGTGACCGAGCTGGAGGCGCTGCGACAGGCGGCGCAGCGCGCGGTCGGTGCGAACCAGACCACCAAGGCCGTCCGCAAGGGACGGGCCAAGGTGGTGTTCGTCGCTCAGGATGCGGACCGGAGGGTAGTCGAGCCGGTCCTGCGGGCGGCCGAAGAAGTGGGCGTGCCCGTGGTGGAGGTCCCGTCCGGCAGGGAGCTGGGTCGGCTCTGCGGGATCGCCGTGGCGGCCTCCGCCGCGGCGATCCTCCGAGCGGAGCCGTCGTAGCCGCGGCAGGCCCCGCGGGTCCCGCGGGGCGCACACCGCGCCGTAGGTGCCCGAGCGGTCAAGAGCCCCGGTCCCCATCCGGGGGCTCCGCTGACGTGGGCGGTCGGGCTCCGGAGGGCGCGGACGGGTCCAGCGACGCGTACGCAACGGCACTCGTCGGACGAAGTGGGGTCGAGTGCCCTGCCGTCCGGGAGGCGTGGAGTTCTCGGGGAGGGAGGCGGATGCCGACCATCAACCAACTGGTGCGCAAGGGCCGGGAGCCCCTGGAGCACAAGAGCAAGTCCCCGGCGCTGCAGGGGAACCCCTTCAAGCGCGGGGTGTGCATCCAGGTCAAGACCATGACGCCGAAGAAGCCGAACTCCGCGCTGCGGAAGATCGCCCGGGTGCGGCTGACGAACGGGATCGAGGTGACCGCCTACATCCCGGGCATCGGGCACAACTTGCAGGAGCACTCCGTGGTGCTGGTCCGGGGCGGCCGGGTGAAGGACCTGCCGGGAATCCGGTACCACATCGTGCGGGGCGCCCTGGACGCGGCCGGGGTGGCGGACCGCCGGCGCGGCCGCAGCAAGTACGGCGCCAAGCGGCCGAAGGCGTAAGGGGGGAGCGCGATGCCGCGCAAGGGACCGGTGCCGCCGCGGGTCATCCCGCCGGACGTGGTGTACGGGAACGTGATGGTGCAGCGGCTCATCAACAAGGTGATGACGCGGGGCAAGAAGAGCCTGGCGGAGCGGATCGTGTACGGCGCGCTGCGGCAGGTGGAGCAGCGCGCCGGCCAGGACCCCGTCCGGGTCCTCGAGAAGGCGCTCCAGAACGTCATGCCGGTGCTGGAAGTGAAGCCGCGGCGGGTCGGGGGCGCCAACTACCAGGTGCCCGTGGAGGTACGGCCGGAGCGGCGGGTGTCCCTGGGGATCCGCTGGCTGGTGGAGTACGCCCGCCAGCGCTCCGAGCGGGGGATGGTGGAGAAGCTGGCCCGGGAGATCCTGGACGCCTCGCAGGGTCAGGGCGGGGCCGTCAAGCGACGGGAGGAAGTGCACCGGATGGCGGAGGCGAACAAGGCGTTCGCGCACTACCGCTGGTAGGCGCGGGGAGGACCGATTTGGCCGTGAAGGTGCCGCTGGAGCGGATTCGGAACATCGGGATCGTCGCCCACATCGACGCGGGCAAGACGACGACCACGGAGCGCATCCTGTTCTACACCGGCCGGGTGCACCGTCTGGGCGAGGTGGATGAGGGTTCCGCCACCATGGACTGGATGGTCCAGGAGCGGGAACGGGGGATCACCATCACCTCCGCGGCCACCACCTGCTTCTGGCGGGACCACCGCATCAACATCATCGACACCCCGGGCCACGTGGACTTCACCATCGAGGTGGAGCGGTCCTTGCGGGTGCTGGACGGTGCGGTGGTGGTCCTGAGCGCGGTGGAAGGGGTGCAGCCGCAGTCGGAGACCGTGTGGCGGCAGGCGGACCGGTACCGGGTGCCGCGGGTGGTGTACGTGAACAAGATGGACCGGGTGGGTGCGGACTTCCTCCGCGTCGTGGAGATGGTCCGCGACCGGCTGGGCGCGCCGGCGGTCCCCATCCAGCTCCCCGTGGGCTCGGAGGACTCCTTCCAGGGGGTCGTGGACCTGGTCCGCATGCGATCCATCCTCTACCTGGACGACCTGGGCACCCGCTCGGACGAAACCGCCATCCCCCCGGAGATGCGGGAGCTGGTGGAGACCTACCGGGAGCGGCTACTGGAGGCGGCGGCGGAGTGCGACGACGCGGTGATGCTGAAGTACCTCGAGGGCCAGCCCGTGCCCGAGGCCGACCTGCGCAGGGCCATCCGCAAGGGTACCCTCTCGGGGAAGTTGGTCCCGGTGCTGGCCGGCTCGTCCTTCCGCAACAAGGGGGTCCAGCCGCTGCTGGACGCGGTGGTGGACTTCCTCCCCTCCCCGGCGGACGTGGGCGCGGTCCGGGGCACCAACCCCCGGACGGGCGCTGTGGAGGAGCGGCCCGTGGACGAACAGGCGCCCTTCTGCGCCCTAGCGTTCAAGATCATGAGCGACCCGTACGTGGGCAAGCTCACGTACTTCCGTGTGTACTCCGGCACCCTGCGGGCGGGCTCCTACGTGTTCAACGCCACCAAGGGCGTCCGGGAGCGGGTGAGCCGCATCCTCCTCATGCACGCCAACCACCGGGAGGACATCCCCGAGGCCACCGCGGGCAACGTGGTGGCTGCGGTGGGGCTGCGGGAGACCACCACCGGCGACACCCTGTGCGACGAGGCGGCTCCCATCGTGCTGGAAGCCATCCAGTTCCCGGAGCCGGTCATCTCCGTGGCGGTGGAACCCAAGACCAAGGCGGACTCCGACCGGCTGAGCGCGGCCCTGGCGAAGCTGGCGGAGGAGGACCCGTCCTTCCGGGTGCGGTTCGACCCCGAAACGGGGCAGACCCTGATCGCGGGGATGGGCGAGCTGCACCTGGAGATCATCACGGACCGGCTGGTCCGCGAGTTCAAGGTGGAGGCGCACGTGGGCCGTCCCCAGGTGGCCTACAAGGAGACCATCCGCCAGCCCGCCCGGGGGGAGGGCCGGTTCGTGCGGCAGACCGGAGGCCGCGGCCAGTACGGCCACGCGGTGATCGAGGTAGAGCCTCTGCCGCGCGGGGCCGGCTTCGAGTTCGTGGACCGGATCACGGGCGGGGTCATCCCCCGGGAGTACATCAAGCCGGTGGAAGAAGGGATCCGGGAGGCCATGGAGTCCGGCGTGCTGGCAGGTTACCCCGTGGTGGACGTGCGGGCGGTGTTGGTGGACGGCTCCTACCACGAGGTGGACTCCTCGGAGCTCGCCTTCAAGATCGCGGGGTCCCTGGCCTTCAAGGACGCGGCGCAGAAGGCAAAGCCGGTGCTGCTGGAGCCCGTGATGAAGGTGGAGGTGACCACGCCGGAGGCGTACATGGGCGACGTCCTGGCGGACCTGAACGCCCGACGGGGCCGGATCCAGGCCATGGAACCGCGCCAGGGTCTGCGGGTGATCACCGCCTTGGTGCCCCTGGCGGAGATGTTCGGGTACGCCACGGAGCTGCGGTCCCGGACGCAGGGCCGGGCGGTGTACACCATGGAGTTCTCCCACTACGAGGAGGTCCCGGCAACGATCGCGGACGAGATCCTGAAGGGCCGCCTGAGCGTGGCCCGGGCGTAAACCAGGAGCGGGAGGCGGAGGAGGATGGCGAAGCCGAAGTTTGAGCGGCGGAAGCCGCACGTGAACATTGGGACGATTGGGCATGTGGATCATGGGAAGACGACGTTGACGGCGGCGATTACGCATGCG
>Ga0209479_1000914_pt1 | contig 36411 bp, 30 predicted proteins | sample DewCreD2012metaG_2_FD_184112 | JGI IMG/M metagenome (GOLD analysis project Ga0209479, IMG submission 184112) | Hot spring sediment bacterial and archeal communities from British Columbia, Canada, to study Microbial Dark Matter (Phase II) - Dewar... ...
AGGTACCGATCAGTGGGAGTGAGGGAGTGTACCGAGCGGATGTGAGTGGCTTGCCGTCGGGCGTGTACACGGTGGTGGTGCGCCAAGGCGAGCAGATCGTCCGGCAGACCGTTACCGTCGTGCGGTAGGCAGAGGCCAAATGCGAGACGCGGTCGGGGCGCGGCATGCAGCCGTGCCCCGATTGCATTTATTAGTGCGATGGTGGATTGGCGTTAGAGGATTCCAGCGCGGAGAGGAAGGCAGCGAGCAACTCCGGGGGCAGTGTTCCCTGCGAGCCACGTTCGAGCCGACCGAGCAGCACCTTGAGCGGATGCTGCTGCCGGAGGATGAGACAAGCTGGTTCGGTCTTGGTTTCGATTTCCGCCAGGAGCGTCGCTTCCGAGTACGATCAGCAAGCGTTTGGAGCGCCGCAGAGGCTCGATTGCGCTTTCGACGCTCTGAACAAACGGTTCGTCCCAGCGATGCTTAGAGCGGAGGATGTGCACGTTCTCTTGTGGCGCTTCGTTTGCCCAATTTCCCTCTCCATCGGGGCAGGCCCGCAGGAGAAACACGTCTCCATGGAACGCTGGAAGGCACAGCGCTATATCGGCCAGCAGCCATGCTGCAAACACACTTTTGCCACTGTGTGGCGGACCGACAACCGCAACGACCATGCACTTCGGCACTGGCGCAGGTGGTGAGGAGGGTGGTTCTGCTGGTGATAAGGTGAGCAGTTCAGGTGCCAATGGGATGACTGTCCCAAGCTCGGGTGCAGTAGAGATGGTGCTGTACCACGACAGCGGAGCCGATGGCGAAATCCGAGGCTTGGAATTTCAAGCTGTACGTCAGCGTCGTCATCGGCAGTCAAGAAAACTTCGAGCACAGCTGGTTCGTAGGTGCCAGGTTTCTCCGGATCTCGTTCGCGGAAATTTTTCATGAAGCAAAGCCAAAACTCGGTGCCCTCTGAGGTAAGCGTGCGAGTTATCGCTGTGTCGGAGGGGATGTTGATCTGCTGACGTGCCGATGCTCCGCTGCTCGAGAGCGCAACTGCACAAATCACACCGCCGAGCAGCAGGATACGGTTCACTTGCCAATGACGCATGGTGCGATGAGGATGTGCGGCCCAACTTGCATACGGAGGTAGTACACGCCAGCAGCAGTAGCCATGCGCTCAAGTTCCAGCGCGATCGTGTGCGGTCCTGCCGACTGAGGGGGTGCGTTCCACCGGCCGTATTCTCTGCCGACTGGATCGAAGAGAACAAACGATGGCTGCTGTCCATCTTCCCCAAGCCAGTACGCAACCTCAAGGCGTGGCTCGTAGAGCGGCTGCGGACGGAGTGGGCCGAGCGATGCTCTTCCTTCTACCGTGAGCGCTTGCGCAGGCAGCAGTGTTATCAGGCTACCGTTGGTAGAGAGTAGTTGCGCGCTGTGATTGATCTCCAGAGCGCTTACGGTCACCGATGCAGGCGACGAGCCGCTCCAGAGCACGCTGCAGAGGATATCAAGTTCCAGGTAAGGCAACATCTTCACTGCGATTGCCTCGACTGTAGCAGTGCCGCGCTCAGCGCTCGGTGCTGTGTTGACAGCAGAGCGCAGGATCCGCAGCTCGCCGGGGAACCTCGCGGCAATTTGCTCGATACGCAGTGACGCTTGCGAGTACTCGATAGTGATCGTGACAGTATCGTCCTGCAAAACAGCCCGGTCTATCCGAACTGGAAGACTCAGCACCGACCCGCGATACGCCGTAGTATCGGGGATGCTGATGATAGTCTGGGCGATGAGTGCGTTAGTCAACACGAAAACGAGCAGGTATCCGATGCGTTGCTCCATCGAGGCGAAACGTAACGTCGAGCAAAAATACACCCTGCCTGCTGCGGGAAGGAATCCGACTCGTTGGAGCAGCATGATAGTTTCCGTGATGGAACCACACGATTTGATTGCCAATGAGTAACTTTGTACAACTACAAGGGTTGTCTCATGCGTAGCGTGATCGCCACAGGTGTGCTCTTGGTTGGATGCACTGCGGGACTGTATGCACAGGCTGTGCGGGTTAGTGGCTCGCTTGGGAGCTCAGCAGACATCTATCGTGCATATGGAAATGCAGCGCGTTTACCATCGGAGACGTACCGTGCAGTTGCACGGTTGAACGTAGTGCTCTTCGATCAAATTGACCTGCCATTCGAGTTGTACCTCAACAGTGGCCAGATTGGGTACCAGCAGCCATTCAACCAATTTGGGGTCACACCACGTATAGGGCAATGGCTGCAACTGTTCGGCGGGTGGTATTCCACACGCGTGTCGGATTTCACTTTCGGTGACTTGCGCATTCTCGGTGGTGGTGTTGAACTCAGCCCGGGTAACTTTCGGTTTGCTTTTCACTACGGCTACACGCGCCAAGCCCGGAACCCAGATAGTGCGCTGGCGTTTTGGGGTGAATATCGGCGGCGCATCGTGCTTGGTAAGCTCGGCTACGAATCAGCAGACGGGAGCTTTGTGACGCTGCAAGCAATGGCATCCCAGGATGAGCCAGGCACAATCCGACGGGATAGCCTCACGCCTACGCCACAAGCAAATGCTGTCATCTCTCTGGCTGGAGGGAGTAGCTTGTTCGGTGGTGCAGTCCGGTTGCGAGGAGAACTTGCTACTGGACTATTCACCAACAACACTGGTGCAGGAACCGATAGTGCACTTGCTGCGAACATCCCTTCGCTCCTGCAACAGATTGTTCCAACCAATGCCACCTCAAACATTGATGGTGCTGCACGGCTGAATCTCACCATCACACCGAGCACGACCTGGGGTCTTGTGCTCGATGGGCAGTGGATTGGACCGGGCTTTGTCACGCTGGGGTATGCGCAGCTGCTGAGCGACGTGCTCGATCTGGCTGCCTCCCCGTACCTACGAATCCTCGATGGCAAGCTCTCCTTCCGCGCAACAGTCGGACGACGCACGAATAACCTCCGCCAAACGCGAATCGCAACGATCGAGCGCTGGACTGTCAATACCGGCGTGTATTGGAAGGTTAGCGACGCCATCGGCATTGACGTCCAAGTTGGCCAATACACAATGCAGTCAAACCACACAAACGACACACTCCGCGCCGATAACGTTATGCAAACTGTGACTCTAACCCCGACGTGGCAGTGGAGTAGCGGGGGCACAAGTCATTTCGTGTCCGCATCGCTGACCTACCAACAGACGCGTGATAACAACATCATCACTGGACGGTACGGCAACAACTCTATGCTCAGTGCTGCAATCACGCATTCGATGCAACTACCGTCGAAGCTTGGGTTGAGCAGTTCTTTGACCTATAATCGCACTGAAACCGCGTTGCAGAATGTCAGTTTCGCAACGCTCAGTGAATCGGTGACCTATCCTTTCGCCGAGCGTTTTACGCTGCGCGGGACTGCTGGCCTCAACATGACTCACACTACACAGAGCACCTTCCAGCTGCTCCTACGAGCTGCACTGAGCTACTCACTGGAGCAGTGGGGGTCATTGACGCTGCAAGTGATGAATAACACCTTCGACCTGACCGCACAGCAGGGTAACCGATACAGTGAACTGTTCGGAAGTCTGCAGTACGCGGTCAGTTTGTAGAGCATATTCCTGCCTCAGCAGGCACCATACCCATGCATATGGTGCACACTGATCAGGAGCAATGTTGTTACACAACTTGTGGAGGCGCCCATGCGTGGGGTGATCGTTGCGTTTGTTGTGCTTGCAGTTGCAAGCTCCGCACTTGCACAACCTCTGAGCATCGCTGTGCAGGTGCGTAATCCTGCACCAACCCTGCTCGACGAATGGCGGAGAGATCCATCGGTGGTTCGCGTCTTGCTTACCAACACCAGTAGCAGTTCGCAGGAGGTGGTCCTGGGGATTGTGTTGACCAACACTACCACGAACCAAACTGTGCGAACGAATAATTCCCACCCATGCATGCCAACGTTTAGGCTTGCACCAGGCGAGATGCGGACGATCGTAGGGCCGGACCTCATCTGTGAGAATGCGTTGGAGATAGATGCTGCGCTCCGAACCAGTGTGCTCACAGCCGGTGCTATTCCGGAGGGTGACTACGAATTCTGCGTAACCGTTCTCCGTGCAGACGATCGCAGGAGCGAACTTGCTACTACCGGTCTCCGCTGCGCAACCTCGCGGGTCATCTGGCCTGAGCCTCCCGTGCTCATCCGCCCACTCAGTAGCGACCCTGCCCAGCGCTGTGACCAAGCAATCCTGCTCCAATGGCAGCCGCTGACGCCACCGCCCGCCGATGGGACGGTTGAGTACCGCGTCCGCGTCGTCGGGATCTTCGAGGGGCAGCTCCCGCGCCAAGCGCTGGAATCTGCCACCAGAACAGAAACGGTCGTGGACGAGCGCACGAGTGCAACAAGCTATACCATCGCGCCGAATAACCCCGTGCTTGTGGATCTTGCCCAGCGCCGCTCTCCCCGATGCATCGGGCTTGCCTGGCAGGTGGAGGCACTCAACAGTCGGGGAAATCCCATCGCCACGCGGGGCGGAACACGGGGCAAAAGCGACATCGGTACCTTCAGCATCGAATGTCCGGGAAGTACCACCACCAGTTCGTGCAGCGCACCGATGACGCTCGTGGCGTACTATCCCCATCCCGGTGATACTATCCCGTGGCTGCCACCGCACTTGATCGTCCAGTGGGGACCGTACTGTGACGATGTCATTCGGATGGAGTACACTGTTCGGGTCACAACGGAGGGAACACCGCTGGGAACGAACAATCGCACACTCAACTGGCCCCGCGGTCCCATTGAAGGGCAGGACCTGAGTGGGTACAGCAACGCCGCAGAGCGCGCACGCCTGATCATCGTCAACCAATGGGATGCAGCAGGAGGAAGTGTTGCCTGGAATGACCGCTTCCGCCGCGGTGCATCGTACACCTGGAGCGTGGATGCGACGTTGACTCGCCGCGAAGGACGCAACGAACGGTTGTACTCCCTAACCAGCGGTGCGCAGACGTTCTCTCTCGGCTTGCGCATGCCAACAGATCCAAGCCCTGCCGATGGTGCCACCCTCACTGATGGCAGTGGGATAACACTCTCGTGGACGATCCCTGCCCCCGAGCAATTGACCTACGACCCACCCGACCTCGTGACGCTCCGTGGTCGCAGTTCCACTGGCATGATGTTCGGTGCAGCCGTTGAATTCATCCGCGTCACGCTCGCCCGCGATACAGCATTCCGTGATCGCGTGGCATCGCGGAGCTGGAGAATTCCCGCCACCGACCTGTTCCGCACCAACGATCTGAGCGCCCGGGAGCTTTTCGGACGAAAGAACTTGTCTGGGCTGAATCTTCCTGCGGGCACGTACTATTGGCGTGTCGAATATGCCGACCCAGCAGACACCGCCCGTCCGTACCGCCGCGGACCGATCTGGCGCTTCACAATCGGCGGGGCAAGCCCGGAGGAGTGCTTTGCCCTCAACCCCCTCGTACCCGAACACCGCTCCACCGTCACCAATCCCTCTGATGGGCGGATTGTCTTCTCCATCCGCACCAATCCGGAGATCAACCTGGCAGCACTCCGCAGTTGCCGCGTGCGGATCTGGCAAATGAGTGGTCCCAACGAAGACCCCGCCACCGTCCGCAGCCGATCGCCGATACTCGATGCGACCGTCACACCCACAGGCGGCTCAATCCCGATTCGAGAAGTTAGCCGGAGCGGCAGCAGCGTAGGCTACCAGCTCGACTTCATCAACGGAGCAGGGGCGCTCTACAGCTTCACAGCAACCAACGGGCAGACCTACCTCTGGGAATGTACGCTGCAATTTGCAAGCGACCGCATCCGCAGCGACGGCACCGCGTGCACCATCACGGAAAAACAGTGCAGCGGCGTTTTCACGTTCCGGGTCGGGGAGTGCAACGACCCCTGCGAAGCACCGGAATCGAGCAACCGGACGCCCTTCTCCGGCGAGCTCCGCGTGGGGGACGTCATCCGAATCGGGCATTTCGAAGCTGAATTGACGAGCGTCTCCGGTACCCCCAGCAATCTTAGCGGCGAAGCGCTCGTGCGGTTGCCCTGGTTCGGCATACGAGTGCGAACGCGCTTTTCCGGCATCAGCGTCAATACGGACCGGCAGGTGTATTCGGGTGAGCTCCGCGCTGTGCAGGCAAGCAGTTCACCCCTGTCGGAAGACCTCGCAAATCAGCTCGGTTCAACGCTTGGTCTGTCATCCGACCAACTCCAAGCAGTGCACGCCTTAGCCAGTGATGTCAGTCGGCTGGTCAGCAGCTTCACTGCGAATCAACCGGTCGAGATGCCCGTTGGTTTCGACCGCGTCATTGAAGGGCAGCGCATCACGGTCGGCATCATTGGCATGGTGTTCCAGCCAACGGGGGCACGGTTCAATGCCGTCTTCGTCGCGCCCCTGCCGTGGCTCGGTCCGGGACAAGCGCTCGGCTTCGGGGTGCGAAATGTGTGCTTCTCGCCGAACGGTTTGGGACGCTCGCTGGACATCTACCTGGCGAGCGATCTCGGCTACCGCCCCAGCGACGAGAGCTGGTCGTTCAACTTTATCGCACCACGAGAAGCACGTGGCGGTCTGCCGGCGGACTCAGGCACCTACGTCCGCATCACCTGCGGGGGATTCGACCACTTGCGGATTGCCGCCGAGGTTGAATTCCCACGGACTTGGCTTGTTCCCTCGCCCGACGATGGGCGCAGTAAGGTCACACTCCGCTTCGCCACTCGCATTCGCCGGACAGGCGATTTCATCGCCGACGCCACCATCACACCCTTTAGCCCAGCCGGTGCTCCAGGTTTTGTCCTCTCCTGTGAACGAGTGACCGTGGACCTCTCGGACCGTGACAACCCCGCAGGGATTGTGTTCCCGCCAGGGTACACAGGTACCACAGACAACAGCTGGCGCGGCTTCTTCCTCGGACGGCTCCGGATGACGTTACCGGAAGCGTTGCAGACGTTCTCCAGCGGACCGCCGATGGTAGAGGTGACCAATCTGCTCATTGACGGAAGCGGTCTAACATTGGATGCACAAGTGACCAACGTCATCCGCTACCCGGAAGGCAATTTCGGTTCCTGGGGTGCGAGTATTGATACGCTCGGGCTCCGGCTGGTATCCAGCTCACTCCAGCGTGGGTGGATGTCCGGGCAGATCAAGGTGCCGGTCAGTGACTCGTCGCTTCTGTACCGTGCCATCCTGCGCGACACCGTCGGCGGCATCCGCTTTGAATTTGCCATCCAGCCACGGGCGGCGATCAACATGCCTCTGTGGGCAGCATCGCTCCAGCTCGAACCGAGCTCGTGGGTGCGTCTGGAAGCCGGTGGGAGCAGCGGCTTTGTTGCCCAGGCAAACTTCACTGGGCAGATCACGTTCGGTGGGACACGCGACATACCGCTCTCGCTCGGTGGAATTCGGTTCCAGGACATGCACATCCAAACGCATCAGACGCCCTACGTCTCGGTCGGGAGCTGGGCGTTTGCATCGCCACCGCATAGCATCCTGGCTCCGCCGGAGCCCGATGGGGGAAGTAGCTCGTCTGGCGGCGCGCAGAGCGCGGGCGGCTTCCCGGTGAGCATCCGCGAATTCACCCTGACGAGCGGTTCTCGCTCTGAGGGTCCCGGCGTTGGAGTCCGAATCGGCGTGGATGTCAACCTCCAGGGTGGTGGAAACGGCATCAGTGGCGGAACGACAATCACCGTCTGGGGTGCCTTCCAAAGTCGTAGCGATGGTCCACCCTCCTTTGTTTTCAGCGGCATTGACCTTGATTCCATCGGCGTCCGCGCCGATCTCGGCGCAGTCGATATCCGCGGCTCGGTTGTGTTCTACCGCAACGATCCCACCTACGGCTCTGGCTTCCGCGGCGCGGTGCAAGCGACATTTGTGCGGATGGTCGAGGTGAGTGCAACAGTGCAGTTCGGCTCCATAAGTGGTCCACCCGCCTACCGCTATTGGTACGTGGATGCACGGGCACTCATTACCTCGGGGATCCCCGTGTTCAGCGGGGTTGGGATCTACGGCTTTGGTGGCGGTGCCTGGTATAACATGCGAAGGGAAGGGGAGCCGACAAGCATTGCACCCACCGGCAGCGACGAGCGTACAACGACGGCAAGCACGGGTTCTGCCGGCTCAACAAACTCCGGTGCACGATACATCCCGACGTATTCACCCAGCGGTGAGACTTTCGGTTGCTATGCCAGCATAACAATCGGAACGTATCCAAGTCCGAATGCCTTCAACTGCGATGTGCGCTTGGAAGTGCAATTCGTCGGTGGAGGCATCCATGAGATTCGCCTGCGGGGTGATGGTTGGATGATGGCCGGTCTGCTCGAGCGCGCCAGTGCCCCGATTCGACTCACTGCAGACATCTCGTACAACTTCCCCGCAAGAACATTCCACGGAGACTTTGGGGTGAGCGTTCGGCTCGAGGCAGTGACCGCCACCGGACGCATGGTCACGCACTTTGCACCTGACCTTTGGTACATCAAAATTGGCGACCCTGAGGGCGAACGGATCGCCATCAATGTGCTGAACTTCATTCAACTCCAAGCGTACTTTGCCACGGGGATGAATCTGCCGTCCCTGCCTCCAATCCCGCCAGAGGTATTGGAGTTGACCGGTCCGATTCCAGCCCCTGTGCGTCCAGAAGCCCTTGGGCGGGGGGATGGCTTTCTCTTTGGTGCCCGTGCCGATTTTGCTCCCCCAGAGCTCCGTTTTCTGGTCTTCTATGCCTCAATCCGCTTCCTGATCGGCTTCGATGTCGCGCTGCTCAACTACGGGGCAATGGCACAGTGTACCGAGGGTCGCCCGATGGGAGCAAACGGCTGGTACGCCACCGGACAGATGTACGCGCGGCTGGATGCCTCGATCGGTCTCTTCGTTGACTTGTGGTTCACCTCGGGCAAATTTGAAATTCTCGGACTTCGGGTCGGTGCAGCCTTACAGGCAAGGTTACCCAATCCGACTTGGATTGCCGGAGCCTGCGGCGGGGAGTACAGTATTCTCGGTGGCGCAGTCCGTGGCTATTGCAACTTCCGCTTCACACTCGGGGAGCGCTGCACGCCACTGACCGAATCCGCACTTGCCAGCCTTGAAATGATCAGCGACATCGCCCCCGACGATGGCTCTAGGGACATCTCGCTCTTCGCTGAGCCGACCGCATTTTTCAATCTGGAGCCCGATCGCCCCTTTGCACTGGAAGAAATGCGGGACGATGGCTCAACGGTCACGAAAGTCTTCCGCATTCGGGTGGGAAGCTTTACGCTCAGCAAGCTTGGTGGACGGAGTCCCCAGAACGTTCCTGGGACAACGGTCAACCGCTCGACCCGTGAAGCGCCGGCAGTAGCGTTTGTCCCAAACCAGCCGCTTGAACCGCTGACACCCTACCGTGCCGAGGTCATGGCATATGGGCAGGAGTATACCGGGAGCTTTACGCGTCGCCCAGGCGAAACAGTCGAACAGGCAAGCCAACGTGCTGCCCGCGAACTCAGCAGTACGACTGCATGGCGGGATGTTCAGCGCCGAAGTGGCGGTGGACGCATCGAGCAGCGCGTGAGCACAACCTTCACAACGCAAGCCTTACCCGATACAATCCCACACGAGTGGGTGTACGTTGCCTATCCACGACCGCGGCAACGCTTCTTCTTGCAGGATGAATGCCGGGAAGGACAGATTTGGCTTTTCAACAACACCGCATGGCTGTTCCCGCCACGGATGAGCGAACTCGCGCGCGGGACGGTCGCCGATACGCATCGTCTCTTCCGTGTACGCTTCATCAATCTCCAGACCGGCGAGCGCGTGGAGGTACCGCTCAGATACCGTGCTACCACCCGCCCTGGCGAGACCAGCGGTCAGCGGGGTGGGGAAATTCAGTTCACCATCCCACGCCTTGCGAATGGAGCGATCTACGCGGTCCAAGTCATTCGCCGAGATTCTGTCGTCCAGAGGGGCAGCACGAGCAGTGGTCTCAATGTCCGTTTTCGCGTAGCATCCCAGGAGCTCGGTGACCCCCGGCTCTCCGGCACGATACACCGCCGGTTGTTCGAGCGCGAGGGAAGCACACTCATGATTCGGCGCACCTATCGCCCCAGTGGCTTCGACGTCGCGCGGGCGGTAGCGAGTAATGAGAAATTGCTCTACGTGTACTTCTTCCGCACCAGCCGTTACAACCGTCTTGCAGAGAAAGTCCGGGAGCTCGAAACGGTGCGCACCGACTCGATTCAAGAGATCGTGCTCTTTGTCCCGGTCGTAGCGCTGGTCACGCACCTCCGCTCTCCCGAAGGTTTCGACCCGCACGATGTTCAATGGCAGAGCATCTCCGCTGATCCAACAGGGAGCGGGAGGGCGCAGAGCTACGGGCTTCCTCCACTTATCCACCTGAGCGCGCTCACCCGCACCGACCGCTGGCACACGCGCTACGTCAATCCTCAAGTGTACGACGAACTCGAATGGTTGTACCGCCTTACTCGCTCTTCCTCTCTCGGACCCAACCGCTGGTGGTGGAACCGAGGGGTGCGGGAAGGAATGGCGACCGTCGAACGAACGAGCCATCGGGAGCTGAGTAACGCAGAAATCGCTGCCAGCACGGGAGACCCAGTGTTACGAGTACTTCTTGCACTCGAAACGACATCCTTCCGGTACATTCCCGATGAGGGTGGCGGTGTGCGGCTCATCGCACCGACACCTCAAGCGACAACGGTGAGTTATCTCCAACCCTTCTACGTTGCATCAGATGTTGAGCTCTTGCGCGGTGCAGCAGCGCGTGAATTACGGTGGTGCTCTCAAGGGGGGGATATTGGCTATGACCCGGCAACGTGTGCACGACTTCGCCGGTTGGCAGCACACCGCTTTGACTTCCCCTACCGGGGGGATTACACGCTCACCGTGAGCTATCCACGCTGCCAAGACCCCGACCGCCCGGTCTCGTACCAATTCCGTTTCCGCTACTGATGCCGGAGGAACAGCGATGATCGTGCAGCGACTTGTCCTGGCTCTCCTGACTCCGCTGGTGGTGTACGCCCAGGAAGCTGATACCAGCCAGCGGTTAGCAGAAAGCTACCGCAGGCTTTTCTTCCCCGAGCTGAAATTGCTCGCACAGTCCTACGGTGATTCGGTTGTCCTGCGTTGGGCACCCTCGAATGCACCAGCATGGCGTGCCTATAACCGCATCGGCTACCACGTCGAGCGCGCACTCTTGGACACAACCAGTCCAACGCCGCTCCGCTACGAGCGGTTGACCCAAGAGCCGCTCAAACCCTGGACACTCGAGGAATGGAAGCGGCGGAGCCGCCCCGAACAACAGTTCGCAGCAATTGCAGCGCAATGCCTCTACGGCAGAGTCTCTATCCCGCAACCGAACACAGCCGAGAGCTTCCTCGACGCAGCAACGGAGCTGGAGAATCGCTTCGGCTTCGCACTCTTCGCCGCCGATTGTGATGCGCATGCTGCAACCGGACTGGGATTGCGGTTTATCGATCGCGCGGTGCGCATCGGGCAGACGTGGATTTACCGTGTCTTTCCCGCACGACAGGATTCCGTCTTCGTGCTCGACACGGCGGTCCTCGTCGTGGATGTCGAACCCTACCGCCCATGGCCACCAGTGCTGAGTTTGGAAGCAGAGGAGGCGGACCGGGAAATCACGCTACGGTGGAAGAACTTCCACGCAGGCGGCTACACGGCGTTCAATGTTTACCGCACCGGTCCTGATGGTCATCGCAGAAAGCTCAACAGCACACCGATTGTCCCAGCAACACCACGTGGCTGGACGCAGCGGATCGAGCCCTGGTTTCGTGACACCACAGCAGAGTGGAACGTCCGCTACACCTACGAAGTGCGGGGTATTTCACCCTTTGCCGAAGAGGGAGAACCCGCCACCATCGTTGCAATGCTTCGGGACCGCACACCGCCACCGCCGCCGGTAGTGGGCAAGCCGTACATCTACAACATGACGATGGTGCGGCTGGAATGGAGCATCAACGCTCCCCCGGACCTGAGCGGCTTTATCGTCATGAAGAGCGACAAACCCGACCGCGACTGGCGCGCCCTGACGGACAACGTGCTCCCAGCAGCGCAACGGTCATTCCTCGACACACTCGCTGACCCAGACTTGGCGTACTACGCCGTCATCGCGCTCGACACGGCGGGCAACCGGAGCGATTACTTGCCGATCTACGTTGACATCCACGACACGATCCCCCCAGCACCACCGACGAACGTGCGCGGCACGATTGATACCAATGGCGTTGTGCGGCTCGTCTGGAATCTCGGCACAGAGCGGGACTTACTGGGCTACCGCGTCCTCTGGGCGAACGATACCACGCATGAATTCACCCAGCGCACGAACCTGGTGTGGATGGATACAGTGTTCACCGACACGGTTGCACTCAATACGCTGACCGAGTTCGTGTACTACCGCGTCGTGGCGGTGGATACGCGCTATTTCCACTCCGATCCATCGCCGATCGTTGCGATCAAGCGCCCGGACGTCGTCCCACCGGTGGCGCCACTGTTCACGGACGTGTACGTGACCGAGGACCGCGTGCAACTTCGCTGGCAGCCCTCGACGAGCAACGATGTTGCGCGCCAGGTGCTCTACCGTCGCGTCGAAGGCGACACAGCCTGGCGGCAGATCGCCGAGCTGGCACCCGAGCAGGAGATGTACGTCGATACCGCCGTTGTGCAGCGGATGAGGTACTCCTACACACTCGAGGCGATTGACCGGAGCGGGCTGCGCTCAGAGCGGGCGCTGCCCGTGCAGGCACGTCCTTTCGATCCCGGTGTCCGCGAGCCGGCAACAAACCTCCGCGCCACCTACGACACCGCTGCACAGGCGATTGTCGTGGAGTGGGCGCTTCCGCGTCCGCCTGCAGAGCAATTCTGGTTCGTAGTCTACCGTGCCGTGGACGACGGCGAGCTGACGCAGTACCGTGCTGTGCCACCAGGCGAGCGGCGCTTTGTGGACCGGGAACTGGTCGGACGCGGACGCTACCGCTATGCCGTGCGGGTGATGACAGCGCTGGGTTCGTCGCCGCTGTCTCCTGTGGCAGTGGTTGTGGTGCGGTAGAAAACCGTAGTAAGACCGCTCCCTACCACACTGCCGGTGTTCCTGCTGTTCCCATCCGCAAATGGCATTGGGACACCCCTCTTAAGCCCAGTTGCTGAGCGCGGCGTGCTTGCCCGCTGGACGTCAGCCCCTCAGCGGAGATGCTATCGGCACCTAATCTGGCAGATGCGCGACTCCAAAACCACAGAGTACGATGCAGAATTCGACCTGATGGCAATGGGTACGGTGGCTCGGTAGGGAGAGCAGATGGCATCTGCTGCAGCAGCGCAGACAATCCGCCAGCACGAGGCACGAACGAGAATCGGCAACTCCCTCACTGCAATTCCTCAACGCACCACTTCCATCTTCCGAAGTTGCACCACCGCCCCCGCCTGCATGCGGTAGAAGTACACACCACTGGGCAAATCAACTGCACTGAAGACAACCGTATGCTCCCCAGCGCGCAATTCGCCATCGACCAGCGTTGCCACTTCGCGCCCGAGCACGTCCACAACGGTCAGCTTCACATGTGACCACTGCGGTAGAACAAAGCGAATCGTGGTGCTGGTGGCAAACGGATTGGGTACGTTCTGGGCAAGCAGAACCGCACGCGGTCCAAATGTCTCCTCAACCCCTGTGGTTTGGACAACCAGCCGCCGCGGTGTATTCCACCAACTCATCCCCGTCTTCCAATCCATCGCCAGCACCATGTAGCGCCATTCTCCATCGGTCAGTGCAAGCGTATCCGGCACCGTGAAGCTCGCCGATGCTCCCGCCGACACAAAGCCCGTCCACCATTGCCGCATCGCCGTGGTGTCCCCTGCCCTGCGCAAGGAGATGAGGAAGCGCAGAGTATCTCCCTCGGCATCCTGTGCTCTGAGCACAAACTGCGGATGCGCCGTCGTCACCACAGCCCCATCCCCCGGCTCAAGTACCTCAACTGTGTCCGGCGGCATGTTCGTTGAAGAGAGCTCTTGGTAGATCTCGTACGTCAGCTCCTGGAGCTCCTCCTCAAGCTCCGTCGTATCCTCTTGCACACTCTGCACCTGCGGCGGGGGCTTTAGCTCCTGCAGCTCCTTGTCCTCCCTCGGGGACGTGCGCCGAAGGATGATGTGTACCCCATCGGTCCAGTTGGGACCATGGCTCAAGTCTACGTTCGCCCAATCATCGTACCCACCAAGTACCCTCCGTCTGCTGTCCCCATTGAGATCCTGCACAACGCCTACACCAGTGGCGTTTCCGTCCCCATCGAAATCCGCTGGTCCTACTTCGAGTACGAACACTGGATTCCCTGCGGCATTTCGCACCCCTCGGAGAGGGACGCTATGCCCTGCATGTACTCCACCTCCTCCAATTCCTACTGGCTCGGAGAGATTGGTCTCATTGAGCGTGTTAAACACGCCCCGTGAATAGTCCAGAACCCAACTCCCGGCATACGCAGGCTGGGGAGTCTGCCAGAGGTAGTTCATGACCGAATGGTAGTTGGGTTTGTACTGCGTGTGGGTATCCCCACCATGGCGCAAGCCGAGTGTGTGCCCGAGCTCGTGCATGAACGTCCCTGCAACAACGTTGTCCCAGGTCAATTGTGGGAGCGGTTGCAGTTGTTGCTGGAGTGTATTCTGCCATTGAACCCAGCCTGGGTGTCCGAGCGTCACCGCGAAGTCATTCCCCGGCAATTCACCAATGCCTGAACTACCGGCAGTGTCGTATTGCTGAGCGAACACACAGTAACGGAACACCTCTTGCCTTGCCCGACGGATGTTCTGCCAATTCGGGGAATTCCGCTCCGCTGGCGTACCGAAGAACTGACGTTTGAACCCGTCAAGGTCCCCCCAAGGAGGATCGTTCCAGGTCGCGGTGGGCACGCTCAAGTCCCCACCATTCTGGACATGCAATGCGAATGGGGGATTCCCTGGGGCATTGGCAAATGCACCAACGACTGCATTGATAGCCGCCTGGGAAGGCGCAAACCCCTGCATTGCGTCGTACTCTACGAAGATATCGCGGACTCCAACCCTCGCCCCAAGGCGGGGCAGATCCAAATCCACTGTCCCATCGTTGTTGATGTCGATCCCGTTGCGCTCCCAGTCGTCGCAGATGTAGTCGCTATCGCTGTCCCCGCCCGGGCAGACATCGAGCAGAAATGCCTCGTGGCGCCCAGAGCTCGCATTGTAACCCCGACCCACAATGAAGCGTCCATCGGGCGAGATGGCGGTAGCACCTAGGAGCACAGATCCATCGGTGAGAAGGGAAGCATAGGTAATGTTCAGATTCTCCATGCCCTGACCTTCTACCCACCGAAAGGCGTATCTACCTGTGCGACCGTACGTGTACCCAACAACGATGCGCCCATCTGCAGATACGTCCTGCATGATGCCTCCGTTCGGGACAAGCGAGTCGCTGAGATCCTGTATCTGCTGTACCTGCCCATCCACCCAACGAACAATACGAACTGAGCCAGAGCTGGTGTCCCGAGCCACCCCGTAGATGATGCGTCCATCGGAAGACACAAGATAGGCTTCGCTCCATGAATATCCTGGTAACATACCGAGTTCATGCATACCCTGACCTGCTACCCAGCGGAAAGCACGTACAACAATCCTTTCCTGAGGTCTAACTAAATCTTCTGCTGTTCCCACGACGCTCCCGTCCGCGGATACATCCCCTGCAATATACTGAGCGGTGGAAGCATCGGGGTAGCCCGGCAGGGTGTCGAGGTCCTCCATACGACCTCCCATCCACCGAAAAGCTCGAATCACGCAGAGGGTATCTACACCACCGGGGATTGGTTTGATGATTCTGGCGCCGGTCCGTCCCACAATCACACGCCCATCCGCAGATACGGCATAAGCTTCACTCCATCCACAACCTAGATCACCGAGGAATTGGATGCCCGATCCCTCCACCCAGCGAAATGCGTGGGTCGTCAAGTTTGAATCCTTTACCCACCCAACGACCACGCGCCCATCCGCCGACATTCCGCCAACAGCGATTGGTGCACGATAGCCTGCCGGCGGAATGCCAAGGTCTTGCCAGCCAGAATCCGCCCGCCAGCGATAGGCATGCATCTCAGTGGGAGAGCCCCCCACTACTACGCGCCCGTCAACTGAAACAGCAACAGCATCGCTCGTGAAAGCGCCGCTCGGTACCCCCAGCCAGGTTAGCCGCTGCGCACTACCGGGTACGGCGTCCACCACCAGCACCACCGCTACCACCGCTGCGCTTCGCCAAAGATGCCGCCAAACCATCGGAACCTCCGTTGAATGTGAGACTGCACCTTAGAGCAGGCGTACTCTCGGTTCGTTCCGAGAATCTTCTCCCAAATGTACAACATCCGCACCTCCTCCTCTTCACACCCTGGAGGCGTTCGCACTGCATGCGGGGCAGGTTTCCCTATCGCCGTCCCCCAGTGTGGCTTCGGAGGCTCCTTCGCCGTATTCAACGCACCACCTCCATCTTCCGAAGTTGCACCACCGCCCCCGCCTGCATGCGGTAGAAATACACCCCACTGGGCAAATCAACTGCATTTCCGCCGAAGGCGTATCTGCCTCTGGTGGAAAAGACAACCGAATGCTCGCCTGCATCCATTTCTTCATCCACGAGCGTTGCTACTTCTCGGCCGAGGACATCGAAAACTTTCAGTGTTACCTGCGAGCGTTGTGGAAGCGAGAAGCGAATCGTGGTTGACGGGTTGAACGGGTTGGGATAGTTCTGCTCGAGCACCATAGTATGTGGAATGATTTCCCGCTCCTCCACTCCAACGAGGATGCTATCCGGATCGTAGATGTACGCCCGCGCCCCAAAATCTGTTCGCCACGTATTGACAAGCGACGTGAAGTCCGTTAACGCGACTTTGCCTTGACTTCGCAATGCGACGAGTGGTGTCAGCACGGAGTCTTCAATCGTCTGCAGTCCGGAGGGCGAAGTGATTGTAGCGGGCTTGACATGAATAGATGCCGTGAGCATGTACTGCGGCGGGGCGATCCCGCCCGTGTAAAGACCAATCAACTCGCTCACGGTCTGAACATCTCCCTTGTACTGCCCGACCGCAACGATATTCCCCGCGGTGTCATCTTCGAAGTAGTGATAGCGATCCTTCGGACGCCACACACCGCTGATATGCGGGTCGTTCACGTGATTCGGTGTGCCGCTCCCCATCAGGACGTCGCCGCGCCAGAACGCCCACGGATACCTCGACCCTGCAACAGGCACGCGGAACCGATCCCATCGCTGGAATTGTGGAAGGTTCGGGTCCCAGACGTGTCCGCCAATCACCGTACTGCCGCCGACACCGAGCGAGTCGAGCAAGTGCGCGACGTCGGTGTAGTTGTAACCCTGTGCCTCATGTGAGTGCGGGTCAATGGCGACACGGAGATCCTCCCTCATGTAGCGCAAAAGATTCTTTCCGTTCGTCGTACCGATTACTGTGGAATCCTCATACATCAATGCAGCGAGCAGGAATTTCCAATCGGGCTGGAACACCCAACGAACATTATGATTGAGAAAGAGATTGCCGACGGCGAGCAGTTTTCCGCGATAGAAGAGATAATTCTGTCTCGACTCCTGCGTGCCGAGCGTTCCGACCGGCACATTATCTTCAATGTGAGTGAATAATACCACGTACACCGGCGGAAGAGTCTGAGCAACTACCGTTGCCGGGTGTTGCCACAAGAAGAGCGCACAGAGTGCAGCCTGTACCAAAGATTTCATCGAAGCACCGCCATCTTGCGTTGTTGCATCAATACACTTGGCGGGCCGCTGTGTGCTCCCGTCGGTACGGCGAACAAACGATAGAAATACACCCCGCTCGCCAGCCCGCTTGCATCGAACGTCACCTCATAGCGGCCCGGCTGCTTCACTTCGTTCACCAGAGTTACGACCTCGCGGCCAAGCACATCATACACCTTCAGCGTCACCAACCCCGAACCTCGAACCGAAAATGGAATACGCGTGGACGGGTTGAACGGGTGTAGAATTTGCGGGTTTTTCACCTCGGACTGCGGGCCTACCCCTTTCTTTTCAGGCGGGCCATTTCGTAGAGCTTCAAGTACTTGCGGGCGGAATTATCCCACGAAAAATCACCGCTCATGGCATTCATCATCATTCTGTCCCATGTCGGCTTGTCGGGCACTTTGTGCACGGGTTTGCGAGATGGCGATGACCGAAACCACTGCCAGGGCAAAAAACCAATCGCAGGATTCCCCGTTTCCCTTTCGTTGACACTTGGTTGTGTTGCATGCATCTTCCTTTGTGATTGAGATTTAGTGACGTCCCACGTTTGCAATCCGGCTTCCCCGGACTGCACTGTGAGTCGTTAGTCTACGCATCGCCGTCCTTTGTTGCAACACTATGTCGGAAACAATTCCCAACGGAACCGCTTGCAGATTTGAAGAAGATTGTCCCCGCGTGTCTTCATGGCAGTGTGTAGTTCTTCATCCAGTCCCAATTCTCTCTGGCGCCGTACATCCAATGGTTCCTGCCATTCGGATATTCGTGCGCCAGGCCTTTGATCAGCGCAAAGCGAAAAATGTTGAGCGGGTTCGGTGTGAGCGAAGTGTACGTAGCAACAGCAACGGTGTTCGTATCTCCGCTGATGACGAAGTTAGGGTTCAATCCAAAACTTCTGACATGCGTGTTGGCCGCTTTGTAGAACCGTGCAAGTGCCGGGGGCAGTCCGGGAGTACGCAACAATGTATCGAGCATGGAGAGGGGAATCGCCGGTCCGGTATTTCCGGGTCCGTAATCCTCATTGCCGATTTGCAAGGTTATGGGCATTCGTCGCAATGGAACGAACGCACTGTCGACGTAAAAGGTGCCCCCGCTTTCCACAATGGCGGCAAACTTGTCGCTCATCTGGATGGCGCACTTTGCAGCCATTTGCCCCCCGTTGGAAAAGCCGACAAGGTAGATACGTTTGCTATCAACGTTGAACTTGGCCTTCAATTCTGAAATGATCGTCGTGAGAAACTTCACATCGTCTCTCGGCGTTTCACCGGCACAAAACGTCCACTCGGCAGGTTGTGAATTCCACTTGGTTGTTGTTTTCTGAACCCCGTCATCGATGATACAATATCGCCACGATGATGGAAAGACCGTGAGAATGTTTTCTGTCTCGCCTACTTCCTTCCAACCGGAGATCTGCCAGAACTTTTCTCCGTCGCCGCCGGTGCCATGAAGCATGAACACAACAGGTGTTGCTCTGGCTGCCGAGTACCCGGCAGGAACATGCACATAGTATTCACGTATGTCACCATCAACCGTTGTCGTGAAACGATTCTTGCCTGCTACATAGCCCGGAGGTGTTGTGGAGTTGGTACTCCCCTCTTTCTTGCATCCGGTATAAAGAACACTTGAACAGAACGCCAGGAACACAAGTCGCGTTGCGAATCCCCGGACTACAGGCAGGCCGGCTTTGGAGAGACTCTGCTTCATGGTGCTGAGGATGGTTTGCATACGTATCCTCACATTTTGTGAATCTTGTTTGGTCCGGCAACAATATACGAAAGAGTGTTCTGCAATGTCAACTACTTCAGCATCAACTCGCGCAACTTCACAATCGCAGACGTGCGCGTGGTGGCATCGAGCTTGAAGTACGCGTTGTTGATGTGCTTCTTCAGCGTATTCATTGCGATAAACAAGCTGTCGGCAATCTGCTGGCTTCTCTCCTTTCAGAGCGTTTTCCCGACTCAAGTACTCAATCTCTTTTTCCTTCAGCGCCTCAACGGCGGCATTTCGAATTTCCGCGCTTACTTTTTCCATGTGTTCGGTGCGGAAAATATCCTTGTAGTTGTCCAACTGCTTGAGCAAGCGATATGCCGTTTCATAATCATGATTCTGGCGGCTCATTTCCGCGAGTATGCTCAAACCCTCAATCGCCAACTCGACACTCCGTGCCTCTTGAATGAGCGTTGCGGCCGAATCAACATAGTGTTGCGACTTCTCTTTTTCCTGTTGCGCCAGATAGAAGGTCGCTGTTGCGGCGAGCAGACGGATGACCATCGTCGGAGACACCAGTAGCCGAGCTCGACTCATCACCGCCCAGCGTGCCCAGCCAAGTGAGGCGTTGCGCGGGCGCAGTCGTCAACGCAAGTGCTGCGAAAAACGCAAGGAGCAGCACACGACGTTTCAGAATACCCTCGATCATGACTATCCTCCAATGTTGATGGAACAGGAACGCGCGCGCGTTAAAATACGACCCAAGCGCACGAGATCAATGACACTGCCACCTTCGATCTGACCGCCCAGCAGGGCAACCGATACAGCGAACTGTTCGAAAGTCTGCAGTACGCGGTCAGCTTTTAGGGGTGCGTCGTGCCGTGTTGCTGCCTGCACGCCGGTAGAACATTCCCCGCACGCTCGATGGAGCACCCCGTTGTGGCACGGCATGCCGTGCCACAACCATAGGAGCGAGGCGCCGCCTCGCCCCTACAGGCTACAGGGATGCCGTTACTATGCCCTACCGACACGAAATCACTTCAACAATACCATTCCGCGCTTTTAGCGCCCCACTGCAGATCGAGGGCGATCGACGCCTGATCGAAGTGCTCGATGACTGTGGGATCGGCGAGAAAAATTCGCTGGGCTTTGGATGCTGGGAACCAATCGTGCCCCAGACAGGCTGACCCGGGACTGCACCCCTGTATTTTTGCCCCACCCAGTATTGCCTCGACCAGCGCTTGATGTACACTGTCCGACTGCCCAACTTCGAAGGTCCGCTCGAACTGTTGCTCTATTTTGTCAAACGGGACGAGCTGGACATCTACGATATTCCCATCGCGCAGATCACCGAGGAGTTCCTCGACTACGTGCGCTTGATGCAGATGCTGGACCTGGAGCTGGCCGGTGAGTTTGTGGTGATGGCAGCCACGCTGATGCGAATCAAAGCGCAGATGCTCTTGCCGCGACCGACCGATGCCGAGGGTACGCCAGCAGAGGATCCACGTGCGCAATTGGTTGTTCAGCTTATCGAGTACAGTCGCTACCGGGACGTCGCCGAGCACCTTGCCGAGCGTGCCGAAGCGCAGCGGTACGTGTTCTACCGCTCTCTGTTGGCAGCGCAGCCCGCAGCCGATAGCGTCGAGTACCGCAACGCAACGCTATTCGATTTGCTCGGCGCGCTCTATGGCATCCTACGGCGCCAGCAACCCCAGGAGCCGACCTTTCACCAGCTCAGCCGCGAGCAGTACAGCGTCGAAGAGCAAGCCGCCGCCATTCTCGAAACGGTGCGTCAATCGGGCCGGGTGCGGTTTGGGGATTTCGTGCGCGGCCGCTCCCGGGCATTCGTGGTGGCAACGTTCTTAGCGCTGCTGGAGCTGTGCAAAAATGGAGCGGTCACGCTGCGCCAAGATGCCTGCGCAGGCGAGATACTCGTCGAACATCGCGCTGCTGTCGAATCACTCGAGGAAATACCGCAATGAATCTTCCCTTCGATGTTCCGTTCGTGGAGTTTTCCCGCCAGCGGCAGTGCCGAATCGTCGAGGCGGTGATTTTTGCCAGCGACCAGGTGGTCACTGCCGAGCAGCTCTATGCGGCGTTGGGTCGGGGAAGCCAGCCGGAGCACTTTGCCGCTCTGCTTGCCGATCGCATCGCCGAGATCAATCGCGAACTGGAAGCCACCGACCGTCCCTATCGCATTGTGCCCATCGCGGGCGGATGGCAATTTGCCACGCTGCCCGAGTACGGCGCTGTGGTGGCGACGTTTCTCCAACGGCGGGAGCAACGACGCCTCTCGCGGGCAGCGCTGGAGGTGTTGGCAATTGTTGCGTACAAGCAGCCAGTGACCAAAAGCGAAATTGACGCCGTGCGCGGAGTCAATTCCAGCGAAGCGCTTGCGACGCTGCTCGAGCGCGGATTGATTGCCATCGCCGGTCGTGGCAGCGGATTGGGGAAGCCGCTACTCTACGCCACCACCGAAGACTTTCTGCGCACCTTCGGGTTGCGTTCGCTGGAGGATTTGCCCAAGCCGCGCGAGATAGACGACCTCTTCCGCCGCCGTGCCGAAGAGTTCGCCAGCGAGATGGAGGACCTTCCCGCTGGTGGAAGCCGCCGCTTGCTGGAGCTGCTCGAACAACTGGTAGCGCGTGCGCCCGAGAAGAGCCAATCATCATCGGAAGGAGAAAATGCCGCGTCTGGTTAGTGCTCTGCTGACAGTGGTAGCTGGTGCTGCTGGTTGGCAATTATTTGGATTCATCGGGCGGCAGTTGGAACGGCGCTCGTATCGGCTGGCAGCAGCGATCGTGCGCGTGTTGGCGCGTGCACTGTTGCTCTATGGCGTTGCGGCAGCGGTGCTGCTGCTGTTGCCCCAGATCGAAGGACTCTCGCCCGCATGGCAGGAAAAAATCACCATCGCCCTGCTGACCATTGTCACAGCAGTTGTGGTGGCGCGCTTGGTGCGCCAACTGCTCAGCATCGGCATCAAAAGCGAACGTGCCGAACCGCTGGCTGCCTCGCTCATGCAGGGAATGGTCTATGCGACTGTGTACCTGATCGCTGCCGTCGTCATCTTGGCAGCTTTCGGGGTGAACATCTCGGCAATGGTCGCTGCTATCGGTGCCAGTGGGTTGGTGATCGGTCTGGCATTGCAGGATACGCTGGCAAATTTTTTCGCCGGACTCTACATCCTGCTGACTGGCAAGTTCGCCGTGGGGGACTACGTGCAATTCGACACGTTCGAGGGAACCGTCGAGGACATCACCTGGCGGACGACGCTAATTCGTCGGGCGACTAATGCGGTGCTGGTGGTTCCGAACCATCGCTTGAGCACATCGGTGGTAACGGTCTTTCGTGCGGCGCAGTCGCCGGTGATGATTCGGCTGGAAATTCTGCTGGAACCGGAAGCTGACCTGGTGCGCGCCGAAGAGTGTGTGCGTGCCGGTCTGGAAGCCGTGATTGCACGTGGCGATTCTCGTGGGCTCTGCGCCGAACCGCCGGTCACGGTGCGCTACGGCGACACCAGCCGCGAGGGAGTACCCATGATCGTGTGGGTGCCGGTAGAGTCGGTCCAGCAGATGTTCGATGCGCGCGCGGCAGCCATGCGGGCCTGCATTGCCGCACTGACCGCGGCAGGAATCCCGCTGGTGGTGCTGCGGCGTTAGTTTTGCGCCCTGTTGTTTGTTGGTGCAATCGCTTCACTAATGGCAAAAGTCATTACTCCCCGCACGGTTGATTACGCCGAATGGTACAACGACGTGGTCCTCCGGAGCGGCCTGGCCGAGTATTCTGCCGTGCGCGGATGCATGATCATCAAGCCCTTGGGCTATGCGCTCTGGGAAAACATGCGCGCTGTCCTGGACCAAATGTTCAAGGAGACGGGCCACGTCAACGCCTACTTTCCGCTGTTCATTCCGAAAAGCTTTTTGAGCCGCGAAGCCCAACACGTCGAGGGCTTTGCCAAAGAATGTGCCGTTGTCACGCACCATCGGCTCAAGCTTGCCGACGATGGCAGTGGCGTCGTCGTGGACCCCGATGCCAAGCTCGAAGAAGAGCTCATCGTTCGCCCGACTTCGGAGACAATTATTTGGCACACCTACCGCGATTGGATTCAGAGTTACCGTGACCTGCCGCTGTTGATCAACCAATGGGCAAATGTGGTGCGGTGGGAACTGCGCACGCGCCCGTTTTTGCGGACGGCAGAGTTTCTCTGGCAGGAAGGACACACCGCCCACGCCACCCGCCAGGAAGCCATCGAGGAAGCCGAACGCATGCTGGACGTCTATGCCCGCTTTGCCGAAGAGTACATGGCAATGCCTGTCGTGCGCGGGATCAAGACACCCTCGGAGCGCTTCGCTGGGGCCGAAGAGACCTACTGCATCGAAGCGCTCATGCAGGATGGCAAGGCTCTGCAGGCCGGAACCTCACACTTTTTGGGACAGAACTTTGCCAAAGCGTTCGACGTGACGTTCCTGGACCAGAACAACCAGCGGCAGTATGTGTGGGCGACCTCGTGGGGTGTTTCGACGCGGCTGATTGGTGCGCTCGTGATGACCCATTCTGACGACGACGGTTTGGTGTTGCCGCCGCGGCTGGCACCCGTGCAGGTGGTGATTGTGACGATCCCGACTGTGGAAGAGCCGCAGATGAGCCATGCCCGCGCGCTGGCAGAGCAGCTTCAGCGGGCCGGTCTGCGCGTGCAGGTGGATACCGACCCCACCAAACGCGCGGGATTCAAGTTCGCCGAGTACGAATTGCGTGGTGTGCCGGTGCGCGTGGCAATCGGCATACGCGACATTGAAGCCGGCACCATCGAGGTTGCTCGGCGGGACACCAAGGAAAAACGCAGCATTCCGGTTTCTTCCGCCGTCGAACAGATCCAGCAGTTGCTCGAGGAGATTCAGCAGAACTTGCTCGATCGAGCACGGCGCTTTGTCGAGAGCAACACGCACAGGGTTGAATCGTTCGAGGAATTCGAACGCACCATCGAGGAATGCGGCGGTTTTGTGCTGGCGCATTGGGACGGCACCGCCGAGACCGAGGCACACATCAAAGAACGCACCAAAGCGACGATCCGATGCATTCCGCTCGATAGTCCCAGCGAGCCGGGGCGCTGCATCGTCACCGGTAAGCCATCTGTGCGGCGAGTTCTCTTTGCGCGTGCCTATTAGCGCACAGAGATGATGTCCGATGGCCAACTCATCCTGCACCGAACAGTATGACCGAGCCAGAAGGTGTCTTTGTCGTGGGCGATGTGCATGGATGCCTCCATACATTCGCTGCCATGCTCAAGCACTGGAATCTCCAGCGCGAAGTCCTCGTGCTGGTGGGTGATTTGATTTGCGGGGGCAGACACTCGCCCGAAGTGGTTGCGTTAGTGCGGCGTCTGGAAAACCAGTATGGCCCGCAGCGCGTGGTCGTCCTGCTGGGCAATCACGAACAGAGTGCCATCGAGTACTTTCAGCACCAAACACGTACGCAGTGGATCCAACAGGGCGGTGCGGCAGTGCTGGCAGCCTACGCACAACGCGGGTATTCGCTGGCCTCCGATGTCGAATGGTTCCGCGCCCGTCCGCTGTTCTGGGAAAACAACACCATCTTCATTTCGCATGCCGGCATTAGTCCCACCACCGAGGATCCCTACAATCCCACCAATCCACAGGGAGTGGTCTGGTATCGCGGACCGCTCCAGAACATCGGCAAGCTGCAGGTCATCGGCCATGTACCCGTGGAGGAACCCACCTACAGCCGCACCGAACACTGCTGGCGCATTGACACCAACGCGCGGCGCGGACATAAACTCAGCGCACTTCGTCTCCGTGCCGACGGTACCCTCGAGGAGACCATCAGCATTCCAGTAGCGCAAGAGGATCAGGCGTTAGCATAGCGGATAGAAGCTTCTCAACTGGACCAAGCGGACACAAGGGGATGTATGTTGCCACCAGCAGTCGCCAGCACGGCATGTCAGTATCACCAACCAGTGGAGGATCCGATGCGACGCATCGCCTGGATACTCGGAGTGCTGCTGCTTGTCGCAAGCGTTCCAGCACGCTCCGATTGCGTTGACCCGAACGTGGTGACTGGGTGGGTCAGGCTGGATCACCATACCATTGTGCTCTATCAGAACGGGGAATCGTACGCTGTGGTGAAGATCCCGTACTGCTGGATCTACCCCAACTCAACCATCCGCTTTGGCCGGGGAATGCTCTGCCCGTACGGGCAGTTGTGGGTTGATAATCAGGCGTGTATGGCAACCCAAATTTGTCGGCTGGACTCCTACTGACGCGGTGAGAGAATGGAATAGTCAGCATGCGATGCTCTGGGTACCGCTTGGATACAACAGGGCGTGTGGGTAATTTTGCCGATGGAAAACACTCGGAGCACAGACGTGGCAGTAACGGCAGTGGATGGATACGGTCGCATCTTCCGCTACGAGCGGGAGTGTGTGGCGTTGGTTGTTGCCTCGCTCGAGAGCGTTCCCATAGAGCATCGTTCCGATGCGCTCTACCAGAAAGCACTAACGCTTGTCGGGCACATGCGAGCGGCGCTGCAGGTGTGGCTTGCGCGTCTTGGGATGGGGCAGATGCCCACGCACCCCTTTCCGAGTGCCGAATCACTCGACCGCGAAGCGGAGGCCTGGCGTGCTGCAATTGAGCAGTGGTCGAACTACCTTGCCACGTGTCAGGATGCTGACCTGGAGCGGCCGATCCAGTATCGCACCACCACGGGCGCTGCCTACGAAAACACACTCGGTGATATTCTGCAGCACCTGTTCGGTCATGCCCTCTACCATCGCGGGCAAATTGCGCTCCTTGTGCGGCAACTGGGCGGCACACCAGCGGTGACCGATTTCATTGTGTGGGCACGCCAGCAGGGGTGATTGCTCCGCCAAGACCAACGCCAGCCGATACCGTATTTTTCCGCCAGTCGTCCCAATACGATGATGCACGATGATGCGGAATGTTGTGCTCGTTGGAGTCGGTGGCATGCTCGGCAGTATCGCGCGGTATGGTGTGGCGGTGTTTTTCTCGACGCGCATGCCGCTCGGCTTCCCCTACGGCACACTGACGGTCAACATTGTCGGGTGCTTTCTCATTGGGGTGGTGGTTGGGTTGGCAGGACGAGGGAACTTTGTTACACCGGAAGTGCGGCTGTTCCTTGCCACTGGGTTCTGCGGCGGGTTTACAACGTTCTCATCGTTTGCGTACGAAGTCGTCGAAATGGTCAAGGCGCATCGGTACGAACTGGTGGTGGCGTACGTCGTCGGTAGTGTTGTCGTTGGTATTGGTGCGACGGTCGTGGGTCTGATGGTTACACGCTAACATTGGAGGAGCAATGAGCTGGTCGGTGATTGCAGTGGGTGTGGATACTTCGCTTCCGTCCCTGCATGCCGCAGCCGTTGCCGGTATGCTGGCGCGCCAGATGGGGTCGGAAGTGGTGATGATTGCCATTGTTGATCGCACGCAGGCGGTGGGCGATATTGATGCCGGCATCGGGATGGAGGAAGCATTGCTGATTCTGCGGAAAGAAGCAGAACAGGCGCTCGAGCAAGCCAAAGTAGAACTTGGCGCGGTGCCGCTGCGTACGGTGCTAGTTGAGGGTGATCCCAAACACGACCTTCTTCGGGTTGCTGAGCACGTCGGTGCCGATGCCATTGTCCTGGGCACGCATGGGCGCACGGGATTGGCGCGTCTGCTGGAGGGTAGCATCGCTGAGTACGTGCTCCGACATTCACCAGTGCCAGTGGTGGTTGTTCCACTGCCACCGCATCGGTGATGGAGGATACGATCATCGGCTCGCAGCGGTCGCGTATCGAGGAAGAACCGCTTTTTGCGGAATTCGAGTTGGCGGGATTGATTGGCGCCGAGCTTGCCGAACACTTGCCGGAGCATCTGTGGTTGGTCTTCGAGATTGCACGCGTGATCGAATCGCGCGACACCGCATTAGGCGAACACGTGGCTCCGCTGCTGGAGCGCTCTGCTACCGACGGGGAGGAGCCGCCACCACCAGCGCTACCGAGGGTTGCAGCAGAAGAGTACGAAGCAGACCTGATTTGCCACTTCCACGAACTGCCGCTGATTTACCCCTACCAGTTTCTGTTGCCCGAGGAGGTGTTCTACCAGCGCTTGGCGGAACGCTCGCTGTGGCTGCCGCGTCCAGTGCCGCCGCGATCGTACCGATTCCCCAGCGCCAGCGACACGTTCGCTCCCGATCCGCGCAAGCAGAAAGTGTACGTGCTCTTCGACGTGTCGCGTTCGATGAATTCGCATTGGCGCATTGCACTGGCCAAGGCGATTGCCTACGTGTTTCTCCTGCGCAACATGCGAGAGTTGGGGACGGTGTACCTGCGCACCTTTGCCGAAACGGTCGGTCCGCGGTTGCAGGCTGAGGATGTGCCCTCGTTCCAGCGCTTGCTCCGGAGCATCCTGTTGCTGGAAGCAAGTGGACGCGGCACGAATATGCAAGAAGCAATCGAGATTGCCATCGAGGACATTCGCTCCAGTCATACGCTCAGCGATGCAGAAGTGCTGGTCATCACTGATGGTGCCGCCCATCTGGACGTGGAACGGCTTCTGGCACTGATGGGGGAGAGCATTCGAATCCATGCTGTCAAGATTGGGCACGAGCGCATCGCTGCCGATCCAGCGATGGTGGAATACTACGCACGCAAGCTCGGCACCGCCGATGCACGACGCTTGATTGAGTTACAAGAGCGCCGGCGGCAACTCCAGCTCGAGCTGCAGCACGCCAATACTGCCATGCGGCGCTCGATGCTCTCCCACGATATCGGTGTGCTCGACCGCATGATTGCTGACCTTGCCGACCGCGTGGCTCGCTATGCGACCGAGCATTTCGGCAGCGACATCGAGCAGCTTTCGACGGTCTTTGTTCAACTCGACGACATTGATCCTGCCGTTGTGTTCCGTTTATCGGAGCAGCGTTGCCAGCACTTGGAGCAGCTTGCGCAGGCATTGCTTGCAGAGTTTGCTGCCAGCCCACGCACTGAGGATGCCGAGCGCATGGCAGCATTGCTGGAACACCTGCGGCAGGTGCTGCGCTTCAATCCCGATGCCGCTGAGCTTGCCGCGCTGGCACATCGCATCGAGGAGACCTTGCAGGGCTATCTGCAGCGCCTGCGCACGTTCGATGCCGAGCTCATGCCCCACGCGCCGATGCTCGACCACATTCGCGTCTGGCTGGGTCGCGGCAGTGCGGGGCGGCTATCGTTGGCGGTGCTGCTGCGGATACTGTGGCGACGGCTGGTGCGCTGGCTCCGGCGGCAACGGCAGGTGCGAATTGCGCGTGTGCTCGTGCGTCGTTGGCGCCGACGCTAAAGTTTTTGCGACCGCTCCCGATAACTGGGCATGGATGGTGACTCATGGTGGCAGGATGCCCGCTCATTGGTAACACCACTTCATGGAGGTTCCTATGCCTTCCGCAATTACGAACGGAGCTCGCATCCGCACCAACACGCCCGCCGAGAATGCCTACAACGCATTGGATGCAGCTAACCGCGATATCGCTCTCCGCCAGCTTCGCCTTTCGACCGGCAAGCGCATCAACTCTGCGCAAGACGACGTCGCCGGCTACATCACCTCGCGCGCACTCAAAGCACGCAACGGCGCGCTGCAATCGGCACTCAATGCCGTCGGTGATGCAACCAGTGTGACCAACATCGCCCAAGACGGCCTCGACAACATCAGCGGTCTGCTCCAGCAGATCAAAGATGCTGCCTCGACTGCCTCCAGCGGCGCGCTCGGCACCGACGAAAAAGTCGCCCTGGCCAAGAGTGCCTACCGCCTTGCCCAGCAAATCCAAACCATCGTGGATTCAACCGTCTTCGGCGGACGGCAACTGTTGAGCGGCACCTTCTCAGCCGAGTTCGTCATCGGCACCGGCGCCACCAACAACCTGCTGACGCTGGCCGTGGACCTGACCACCGGCAACACAGACTTCGACATCAGCGGCTCCAACGGGTTCAACATCAACATCACCAACGCCAACTTCGCGGGGGTGACGGGATTGAACCTGAGCTCGCTCAACAGCGTCTCGTCGAGCAATCTGGGCATTTTCGACAATGCCAACATCCAGACAACGCTGACAAGCCTTTCGACGGCGCTCAACAACATCAGCAAGGTTGCCTCGTACTTGGGTGGTTTGACCAACCGGCTGGCTTCGCAAGAAGACGCGCTCAAGTCGCAGATCACCAACTACAACGCTGCCATCTCGCGGATCGAAGATGCCGACGTGGCGCAAGAGCAGCTCAAGCTCATCCGTGCGCAGTTCTTGCAACAAGCCTCGATCGTCTCGCTGGCCCAAGCAAACCAAGCACCCTCGACGTTCCTGTCACTGTTCCGATAGTGGCAGCCGGTGATGCAGAGCCGTTGATGCCTATCCCAGCGTAGCTTCACCATAAGCCCCACGACGCAGCGGCTGTATCACCACCATTCGAAGCCGCTTGCCATGATGGCAAGCGGCTTCACGATTTAGGGACACTGGGCAATTGCACAATCACGGTTGTCCCCTGGCCTGGTTCCGACTCGATGCGGAATTGGCCGCCGTGAAGCTCAACCAGGCGCCGAGCGATCACTAATCCCAAGCCGATCCCCTGTTGTTCCTGCACGAAACGATTGAATTGGGTGTAGGCACCAATGCTGCTGATTTGCGCTGGCGTCATACCATTGCCGTTGTCCCGAATGCACAGCTCCCACTGGGTGCCACGCTCGACGATGTCCAGCCGAACCGGTGTGCCCGCTGTGGAAAACTTGAACGCATTATCGAGCAACTCGTCGAGGACCTTGTGGAGGTGTTCGCTCGAAATAGCAAGACGGACTCCCTCGGGCACCGGACCGAGCACCAGATCAGCAGGGCGATCGTATTGGCTCGCTTTTGTGAAGGCAATGTCAGCAGCAACGGCTGCTGCTTCGTCGGTGTGGTATTGGCGTAGTTGTTCCTGCGCATTCCGATCAGCGCTGAGCGCTTCGAGCTGCGCATAGACGAGAAAATTTTCCGTGATGCGGAGCAGCCGCTTGGCACTGGTAAGAATATCATCGGCAAGTTCAGCAACCATTGCCCGATCGTCACCGGCTGTCTTGAGCACGTTGGCGGCAGAGAGTATTTGGTTGAGTGGCGTCCGGAATTCATGCGGAAGCGCATAGGTAACGTTGAGCTTGATTTCCTCGACGTTCCGCTGCTGCAGATCCGACTTTTTCCACTGGGCATCAATTGCCGAGAGCAATTCTTCGATCGAAAATGGCTTGATCAGGTAGTCGTCGGCGCCAATATCCATACCCGTCCGCATATCGCTTTTCTCCGCGCGTGCGGTCAGAAACATGAAGCGGAGCGATGCCGTTGCTGGATCGTCGCGCAAGTGGCGCAGCACCGTGTAGCCGTCCATTTCCGGCATCGAGACGTCGCAGATGATCAAATCCGGGTGATGCTGCTTTGCCAGCGCCAAGCCATCTCGACCGTTACTGGCGGTGAGCACGGTATATCCCTCGAAGCGCAGCAGCGAGGCTGTACCCTCGATGATGTAGTCAGAATCGTCAATGAGGAGGATGGTGCGCTGCTTGTTCACTGCTGGTCGGATAGGATTGTTCGACGTTGATCGGTGCACCGCTGCACGGCAGATCCAACCGAGCAATCATTCCACCGTCGGGGTGATTATCGAGCCGAAGGCAGCCACCGATGGATTCAATCAGCGGCTTCAACGTTGCAAGGCTCAGACCACTGCCCGGGATGTTCCCACTACGCGAGCTGCGGAAGTATGGCGTAAAGAGCTGTTCCATCTCGTCGTCGGGGATACCGATACCGCTGTCCTGAATTGTAACGCAGAGCCGATCGTCGCTTCTTGTGGCGATGTGCACACCAATAGTTCCTTCCTCGGGACCGTACCGAGCTGCATTGTCGAGCAACGCTTCGATAGCCACGCGAAACAGCTCTGCATCGAGCAGGACCCTCTGCGGCGCATCGCTCTGCAGTGCAAGGCGTGCTCGCTTTCGTCCGATGATCTCGATATCGGCAGCGATGCGCTCGATAGTCACAACCGGTTCAACCTCGGACCACGGCGCGTCGGTGCGTCCCAGGAGTGCAGTCCGTCGCGTAAAGGAATGCACGATGTATTCCAAGTCCCGGACCCGGGCAGTAATAGAACGGATCGTTTCTTTGCGTTGCTCATCGGTCATGACTGCGCCATAGCGGTCCAGGAGCTGTGCGGCGGTAAGTATGCCCGCCAGCGGTGTCCGGAATTCATGCGAAAGCGTCGAAACAAACTGCGAACGGAGCATGTTCATCGTTTGCTCGTGTTCGAGTGCGAGGCGAAGTGTGCGCTCTGCCTCAACCAGTGCAGTAACGTCGTGGCAGAACATTCGCCATCCCTTGCCGGTTTGTGCTACCAGGCGCATGTAGGTTTTCGATTGAACCTGCACCATTGCCGGTTGATGTTCATCGCTCCACTGGTGTTCGCACTGATCCAGCCCCTGCCCGAGCGGATGGTCCAGAAGGTACGAGCCGAGCTTGAGCTCCGGGAATGCCGCATGCGCAGCACGGTTGAGGAATGTTAGGCGATAATCCTTATCCCATTCGATAATCGGCTCGATGCTCTGCTCCAGGTACGAAGCAGCATGACGCAAGCGCTGTTCAGCGGTCGCACGCTCGGTAATATCGAGCACAACTTGGAGGATCCCCTCACATCCATCATCGTGCACAATGCGGGCAATGTAGTTATCGAGCCAACGGACAATGCCATGCCGATCAATGAAACGGTACTGCAGATGCAAAGGCGCCGTGCTATCGCTCCGAAGCCATTCAAGATACCGCGCCTCGACGGTGGGACGGTCTTCGGGATAGAGACGCTTGTTCCGCTCTTCGATCTCTGTCTGGCGATAGGACTCAAGCGTATAGCCTGTTACTTGGGTGAATTCGGAGTTGATCACAACGCGGGTGGTTGTTCCATCGGGCGCAAATTCCTCGTAGAGGATACCGCATGGCATGTTCTCGATCAGCGTGCGGAACAGCCGTTCGCTATGCTCGAGTTCTTGCGCATACCGTCGTTCAGTCGTCACGTCCACCATCGAGCCGAGTACATCGGTCACACGCCCGGCATTGTCGCGGCGAAATGGATGAAGCAGCGTCAGGAACGTCCGCCCACCGAGCGAGTACGTGAACTCAACATCTTCCCCATCGAAAGCACGAGCGACCATCGGCATCGTGATGGCATTGACCTCGGGAGGGAAGATGTCACGCGGACTTTTCCCGCGCACAGCATCAGTACGCAGATCACCTGCTAAGCGCCCTTCGCGGAGAACATAGACCGGTTTACCTGTGGGTGAGCGGCGGAGAAGAATAGTCACCGTTTGAAGATTGCTGATGATGTCCCGCACTTCGACGGGGAGCTCAGTACCAGTTATGAGCGGCTCGAGTTGGCGCAGGAATAACTCCACCCGCGAGCGCGATACACCTCGCGTGCCGAAGTATAGGTGCACTAAATCGGCAATCCGTTTGCGCCAATCGTCCATGCCGTCGAACGACTCGATGCGTTGTTGTTGTCAAAATTATCGGCAAATCCAGTGCCAACTGCACTGCTCCAGGTGCAGCTTAGTCTTCGGTGGCGAATTTGCTCATATCGAGCTCGACTTCGACGGGATACTCTCCGGTAAAACACGCCGTGCAGTAGCCGATTCCCTCCTGCTGGGGCACAGCATCGAGAAGTCCCTCGACAGAAAGGTATCCAAGGGAGTCCACACCCAGCGCACGCCCGATGCTTTCGGTATCGCTGTGATGGTTGGCGATGAGTTCTTCGCGACTGGGGAAATCCATCCCGTACTTGCACGGATGGGTGATCGGCGGCGATGTGATCCGCAAATGCACCTCTGCTGGAGCAGCACTGCGAAGGAGCTGCACCAGTTGCTTGGAGGTCGTACCACGCACGATGGAATCATCAACGACAACAACCTTGCGCCCTTCGAGGACACCACGCACCGGATTGAACTTTGCCTTTACTTTCAAGGAGCGCTCGTCTTGCTCCGGCGCGATAAAGGTTCGCCCCACGTAGTGGCTTCGAATCAAGCCGATTTCGAATCGGGTGGGGATGCCGTTTTCTTCGGCGTTGACCTTGGCATAGCCCAACGCCGCAGTATTGCCGCTATCGGGGACGGCAATGACCGTCACTTTGTCGAATCCTTCCGCCGAAACGGGTTGTTCCAGCGCCAAGTTCTTGCCGAGTTTTCGGCGGACTTTATCCACGCTGTGCCCGAAGACAATACTGTCGGGGCGAGCAAAGTACACGTACTCGAAAATGCACTGTCGCGCCGGAGGGGTTTGGTCCTCGATGTGGTAGGATTCAATGGTGCCGTCGGCAATGGTACGCTGGTTGATGACCACAAGTTCGTTGTGGCAGACGTCGCGAACGTATTCGGCACCGACGATGTCGAATGCACACGTTTCGCTGGCGATGATATAGGCGATCGTGCCATCGCTATTGCGAATGCGTCCGATTGCCAGGGGACGGAAGCCGTGCGGATCGCGCGCAGCGTACAGCGCTGTATCGGTCAGCAGCACCAGCGAGTATGCACCGCGCGTTGTCCGGAGTGCTGTGCGGATGCGTTCGAGTTCCGTTGGTGCCTTGCTCCGAGCAATTAAGTGGAGGAAGAGCTCGCTATCGGAGGTGGACTGAAAGATTGCTCCGTCGGCTTGGAGCTGGCGACGCAGAGCAATCGTATTGGTCAGATTCCCATTGTGTGCCAGTGCCAGATTTCCCCCGTGGTACCGAATTGCAAACGGCTGAATGTTAGCATCGGAATTACTGCCCGTAGTTGAGTAGCGGTTGTGCCCGATCGCTGCAGATCCACGCAGGTGGTCGGTCAGCAGACGACTGTCGCTAAACACATCGAGCACCAGGCCGCGGGCTTTATGCCACCGGAAACGATGGCGCCCGTTTCCATCAGTAGCTCCAGCGGCAACAATACCACAGGCTTCTTGTCCGCGATGCTGCAACGCATGGAGTGCATAGTAGCAAATGACCGCTGCCGATGGATGATTGAACACTCCAACGACGCCACAGTTGGGACGGGCGCCGTCAGCCGAGGAATGGTGTGAGGGCATACACGGACGGGAATGCGAATGTGGAGTTTCTCTGGGCGGTTCAAAATTACGGTTTCGCTTGGCCGTGCGGTTGGTCTGGATTGGTGTACGTTGCCAGCAGTTCGACTAAGTGCCGATCCCGCTCATAGGCACTTGGCCGAAGGCGAATCGGAAAGCGCCGACTGTGCAGGTAAATCCGCACGCTCCGCAGACGCCGCCAGCCTGCACGTTCCCGCCGGATCACAATCCGCCGTATTGCCGACCGCTCCAGACGACGCTGGCGGAATCGTGTGGCATAGATAATTGCCTCCGGCGTAATGGTCAACTGCCGGCCCAAAATCAGATTCACAACGAGTGCTGCACTGCTGACCACGACAAACAGCGCCAATAACCAAAAGATCGGATCGCCAACGACAACTTCGATTTTTCCATCGTTCCAGATGGTCCCCGCTATCATGCTGCGTCCAAGACCATAGAGGAGCAAAGCAACGGCATAGATAGCAACGGACCGCCAGTAGGTGTCGAGCCGATAGTGAAATGTGTGCATCTGCTGTTCCATCTACTCTTCCTCCACTGGTGACGACAGAAACGGCAGCACGACACGTTGCTGGCCGCGCACCAATCGCTCCAGATGCGCGGCAAGTTCACCGGTTGTCCACGTCTGCTCCACCATCAGGGCGCGACAATGACCGCGGTTGTGGTACATCCAGCTTGTTGCTATTCGGAGCGCGGTGACCTCCATCGGCGACAACTCCTGCTGTGAATGCTGCTGCGCCTGGGTTATCGTCTCGGCAAGCTGCCCAAGTTTCTGCCGTCGTCCGACAACGCATTGCGCAATAAGTTTGCCTCGCACGAACGCGAAGAGTTCGACTGTTGCATCTTCGTAGGCAGTCGGTATCGCCAGCGCAAGGTTGAACTGTGTCAGTGATGCCGACGGTGTTGGCATTCGGTGGGTGAGTTTTTCCAGCTCGCGAATCCTACGAAGAAGTCGCTCGGCTCGCTCAAAGTCGAGCTGGTCAGCGGCAAGCTGCATTTGCTCCCGAAGGTGCTCAATCAGCCAATCAGCGTTACCATGGAGGAGCGCTCGGACGCGATCAACTTCCCGGCGATAGTCGGCGGCACTCTGCTCAAGACTGCAGGGCGCTCCACATCGCCGTAGATGGAAGTAAAAACATGGTTGCGCCGTTGGTGAGGGTTCGATTGTTCCACTACACCGCCGCAATGCAAACATGTCCTCGATCAAGGCGCGGAGTTCCTCGGCCATGCCCCGATGCGGAAATGGACCGAAGTACTCGCCATTGCCATCGTGGTGCATGGTGAGTTCCAATCGGGGAAATTGCTCATCGGTCAGGCGCAAAAAGGGATAGTGTCGCGGCTGGCGATGTAGGATATTGAACGGCGGTTGGAAAGTGGCAATGCGCTGCGCCTCCAGCAACAGGGCGCTCAATTCCGTGGGAGTCTCTTCCCACTCGATACGGCGGACCTGACGCACCATGTGCTCGATATGCGGCGACAGCACAGCACTTGGTTGGAAGTAGCTGCGGACGCGTTCGGCAAGGTTCTTGGCTTTGCCGATGTAGAGCAACTCATCATCGGCCGCATACATCGCGTACACCCCTGGCAGCGACGGAAGCGAAGCGATGTAGGGCTCGACTGCTTTCAGAACACGCTTGGGGATTCCATGGCTGGAAAGGCGCTGATGTTGGAACGAAAGCGCTTCTTCTACCGTTGTAATGCCTCGCCGCTCGAGTTCCTCCAAGAGACAGAGCAGCACATGCGCAGTCGCCTCCGCATCCCCACGAGCGCGATGACGGCCGTTGATCACGATTCCGAAGTACTCTGCAAGTGCACCGAGATTTTTCTTCCGCTCAGTCGGCAACAGTCGCCGT
>Ga0209479_1000916_pt1 | contig 36356 bp, 43 predicted proteins | sample DewCreD2012metaG_2_FD_184112 | JGI IMG/M metagenome (GOLD analysis project Ga0209479, IMG submission 184112) | Hot spring sediment bacterial and archeal communities from British Columbia, Canada, to study Microbial Dark Matter (Phase II) - Dewar... ...
ATGCCCGTGGTGGTTTTAGATCACCTGGCACCGTATATCTTCGACGAGTACCAGCTGTTTTCTCTACCATGGGACTGCCCACCCAAAACCAACAAGCAAGCAGTGAACGAGACTCTGGCTCAATACAGTTTACACAATACCAGACAACTGGGGCTTCTCGGATCGTCGGGGTAATCCTCCAGAATTTTCCCGCGGCTGTAAGTCTAAAGCTATACTCCGAAACCTCACAGAAGCCGAATAAACGATCTCCATCCGCAGTCCTCTCGAATCGACCTCTGGAACCTCTGGAAGAGTTTTGAGCCCGTACCGCCCGAGAAAAGCCGCAGCGGCAAGTACAAAGGCGTCGAGCAGGTCATCCCTGGCCACGCTAATTTCATCTACTGCTGCCGGTAATAAGATTCCCAAAAAGTTCCCGCCGTGCATATAACAGTAGAGCCGTAGGAATTGAGCGCAAGAAGGTGCTTGTCGCCGGTAAGCAGAAAATCGGCTTCAGCAGCAGCCGCGCAGGCGAGCAAATGGTTGTCTGCCGGGTCAGCCGTAACCACATCGGGCACGGTCTCTGGTTCCGCAAGATTAGCTATCCGCAAAAGGTCTTGAATAAAGGCTATCTTATCTGTCTTCGGAAATTTAAACTTTGGGTAATCCAAAACGCGGAGCAACTCCTCGAGAATCGAACGGCAGAGGTAAAGCTCGACTTCGCCCTGCAGACATAGCTCGTAAACCCGGCGTTCCGGACCTGCCCAACCGAGAGCAGAGATAAAAACATTCGTGTCCAGGACTACTTTTGCCGCCGCGCCCAACGGACGGCCTCCTCGACTTCACCGGGTCCTATCTTTTCTTCACGAAAGCGATCTTCAGTTTTCGCGGCTATCTCCCGGAATCTGGCCAGAGGGGAGAGGGCTGCCTTTTCCACACGCAAACCCTGACCCTGAGGGAAAAGGAGCAGGTAGTCCCCTTCTTTGAACCCGTATTTTTCTCTTAGTTCTTTAGGCAGGGTGATCTGCCCTTTCCCCGAAATCTTAGCAACATATTGCTCGTTCATCTTTCAGCCACTCCTTATTTTCCGTCTCGCTTTACATTCTACCCGGTAAAGGGTATAAAGGTCAAGGCTCGATTGCCTGTTTCATTTTTGCTATCAAGTCCTATCAATAGATAGCATACTGAACTTACTCTCAGGTGGGGCAGACGCCAGGACCGTCTTCCCTCATGTACCTGCCCTCTCCTTACTTCTCTCTTCCTCCAGCATCTGCAGTCTCTCAAGAACGTCTTCCCGGTCGGCCACGCCTTTTTCCAGCGCCAGACGGTAAATCCTCTCCGCTTTATCATAATCCCGCGGTGTCTGGCTTGGCCGGAAGAGCCAGTACATATCCCCCCAGCCGATGTAGACCCAGGCAGAACCGGGAAACTCTCTCACCAGGTCCCGGAAGGCCTTCTCCCCCTGTTCCACCATGCCCATCGCGAAGTAAGACTCCGCCTCAGCCCGCTTCATATTCTCAATGATCAGCCCCTCCGTCTCCGGGAAGAGGGAGCAGAACTCCCGGCAGTACTCGATCCTCTTTTGGTAGAAAGCGGGGTCCTTCAGCCCCGCGTTGTGGAGCTCGGCCTCCAGGTCCTGGCACCAGTTGAAGAGGTACTGCGTGCCCGAGAAGACCCGCTCCGCGTCCTCGATAGACTTCATCTCGGGGGTAAACCGCCTCTTGAGGTGCTCCCATACCTCCAGCCAGAGGCGGCAGCCCTCCTCCTCTCTCCCCTCGGCGCAGAGGCGGTACCCCTCTTGCATCATCTCGTCCAGCTTTTCGGAATTCATCACGTGGGGGGCGAGCCTTTCCCACAGAACCAGGGCTGCCATCCAGGGAAAGTCCTCGTCGAAGCCGGTCGCGGTGACGCGGCAGGTCTTCCACCAGTTCTCCGCCAGATCTGAGGCGGAGTAAAACCTTTCGACTTCCCGGAGAAACTCTTCTTTGGTGACATCAATTCCGAATCCGCCCAGCTTCGAGAGAATCTCTTCGGTGGAAAAGGAGCGTATCTCTTCTAAAGTCCAGTGTTTCTGCCTTGCCTTAAGAAGGCAGCATTTCTTGTACTTCTTCCCGCTCCCGCAGGGGCAGGGGTCGTTTCTGCCGATTTTTGCCAAGCTCACACCCCCGGTGCCTTTGTCTTCTGAATATAAAGAGCGAGAAAATTCCTCATTGCTTCCGGACCACCTTGGCCAGCTTCGCCAGCGCCCGGTTCACTTCGTTCAGATAGAAGTATTCCGGGTCAAACTTTCTCCCCCCGGTGTCCTTTTCTGCCCAGACCAGGTATTCGTAACACTCAGGATGCTGGGGGTCACAGATAATGCGCAGGAACTCTTCGTAACCTGACACCCCGCCCACGTCCTCCGGCGGCCTGTGGCGGGCCCCGGCAACGCACACCGGGTAGCGTTGCCCCTCTTCAGCCGGCAGAACCTTTTCCAGGACCACCTCGTGCTGCCAGTTGTCGCCCAGGTCGTAGGTGTAGACGCACCTCCCGCGCTCGACGAGGAGGCCGTCGATCTTCGTTCTTTTAGCGTTCAGCTCTTTTACGCCTCCGTACAGCTCTCCCGGAGCGTAATCGGGGTCGGGAAGGAAGACTACGACGTCGCCGAAGTCGAAGTCGAACAGGTGGTAGTCCTGCCAGCCGAAGGCAGCCTGAATGATCTTGTGCAACCGGTAAAAAGTAATGCCCGAAGGCACCAGAACCCGCCTCCAGATGGGCGGCTCGATCCCCTCCAGGGTTATCCGGAGCTGATACACAGCGTCTTGCTTCACAGCCCACCATCCCTTTCTCCCTGCTTAGTAAGCCGAGGGCGACGGCGCCTCTTCCGCTGCTTCTCCCGGCCTTGGTGGTCGAAGCAGTCAATCACCGTCTTCAGGAAGAGCATCATAAGACCTGTATTTTCCTCCCGGATGAGACACCCTTCTTCCGGCTCTTCCGTCAGCGCCTCGACCACGTAACTCAAGACCTCCTGCTGGTTGTAATCGTTGAGCATCCTGACCACGGCTTCCTCCACCTCACTGAAAGACCTGCCGGCAAGCGACTCCAGCATTCCCATGTTCTCCCTCTGCGCCTCTTCCAGGGCCGCTGCGGTGACCCTGGGCAGGGGCGCGTCTCCCTGGAGCATTATCTGCCACACCACCAGGCCTACGTAAAAGAGCAGCCCCCGCTCGTCCTCGTTTAGCAGGTCCTTCCCCGCCGTCAGAAGATACGTGACCACAGCTGGCTGCTCCTTGCTCATCCGGCTGACCATCTTTTGCCCTTCTGACAAAGAGACGCCTGCCATCCTTTTCCAGGTCTTCTTCACCGTTTCCGCAGGTATCGGGTCCATCTGCATCGCCACCGAAAAGCCTCTTGGGTGTGGTAGGGTTCCAGTATCTCTCACTTTCGGCGTCTATTTTTTAAATTCCTCCCCTGCTACGCAAAGAGGACAAAAAACACGCTGTCGGTAGTCCCAACCGGGTCAAGTCCGGCCGAAGAACTCCGACCAGGTGGCCTCCGATTCGCTGTCACCGAGCATAAGCCCTAAAATCTCCCGGTATCCCTCCCTGTTGATTCCGGTGGCAATGAGCACGCTTAAGAGCCGCACCCGGCCACCCTTGCGCACCCGGATGACCAGGGCATCCACCAGCAGAAAGGGGTATTCCTGGCTGCCCAAATCCCGGTCGTTCCACTCTTTCACGATGTCGTCCAGCCCCTTGCACAGGCTGGAGACGGTGGATTTAGAGAACTCTGTGCCGCATAGCTCTTCAACGACGGCCCTCACTTTCCTGGTGGATACGCCGTTCACGACCATCTTGATCATAGCAAGCAACAGCGCCTGCTCGCTCCGCTGGTACCGCTCAAAGAGCTCTGTGGAGAAGGGCCCGCGCCGGAGCCGGGGAACCATAAGCGTAAGTTCTCCCACGCGAGAGGGCGCGGAAACTATCGTACAAGGTGCAGATTGACTTCGGCCCTGCACTGGGTTTGAAGTGGTCGAGCGTCCAGGCCCGCCAGGATTATACTAAGGAAGAACTGCTGGGCCGCCAAGTGGTGGCGGTAGTCAATTTCCCGCCGAAGCGGATCGCGGGGTTTGCCTCGGAGGTGCTGATTCTGGGCGTGCCCGCAGAGGATGGTGGTTTGGCGCTTTTGAAACCTGACCGGGCCGGGCGGCTCGGTTGCCGGGTCTATTGAGCAGCTTTCGTTACTCTATTGACAGAAGTACCCTTAAGACGCGGCAGTCTCGAAATTCTCTTTCCGGGAAGGGCACGGCCTCCCTTTTCAGCACCCACCCTTCCATCCGGGAGAGGATGGCAAGGCTCGAGCGCATGAGCTTTTGATTGACCGGTTCAGTGAAGCGCAGGCTAACGACAGGGCGGTTTTGCGGGGGTACTGTAAATGGGGCGGCTTTCCCTGGACGAATTCACCAGACTGGCCGAACAACTGGTCGACGAAATCCCTCCCCGGCTGTGCCGGGACCTGAACGGGGGCTTCGTAGTGTTGCCCGAGGAGAAGCGGGACGGGGAATTCTCGGTCCTGGGAGAGTATGTAGAGGACCAGGCCTTGGGCCGGCTTGTGGTACTTTACTACGGCTCCTTTGCGGCGCTTCTGGGAGAGGAGGCGCCGGGAGTTTGGCAGGAGGAGCTGCGCGAGACCATCCGGCACGAACTCCGCCATCACCTGGAAGCCCTGGCCGGGGTAGACGATTTAGTCCGCGAAGAGCTAGAGGCCCTGGCCCGTTTCGGGGAGCCTTGTAAACCCGGCGGCGGTCCCCGGGACTGAGGCGGCTGGCACAGCCGCGGGGCAAGGGAAAATTTTTCAAGGTCTTTAACACGGAGATGAAGTACTGCCGCCCCGCAGCGGGATCTCCCGACCGCATCCCGGGCAGCGATTACCGGCCACCAGATAATTAGCGGTTACCGTGAAGAGGTCCCGTTCAATGAGCACAGCGGCGCAACCGGGACAGTAGGTGTTCTGGGCGGGATGGCCAGGAAGATTGCCCAGGTAAACAAACTGTAGACCCTCGGCCAGACCTGCTTCCCGCGCCTGCTCCAGCACCGCCGTCGGCGTCGGCGGCACATAACGGGGATGATGAAACTTATACGCCGGGTGGTAGCGGGTCACGTGCCAAGGGGTCTCCGGGCCCAGTTCGGCAACTATCCGCCCGGCAATCTCCCGCCAGGCTTCCTCCCGGTCGTTCACCCCCGGAATGACCAAGGTTGTCAGCTCAACGTGAACCCCTTCCCGCTTGGCTTTCGAAGCGTTCTCCCATACCCGGCCAACCTCGGCCCCACACCACCGCCGTACCGCGTCCGCATCTCCCTTGATATCCACATTCATCGCGTCCAGGCCCGCCCGGCATAAAAGCTCCAGCGCCTCCGGAGTCATATAGCCGTTCGTAACGTAGGTGTTGTAAAGCCCCCTCTCCCGCGCCAAAGGGAAAACCGCGCAGGCATACTCAAGCAGCAAGGTGGGCTCGTTGAAGGAAAAGCTGGTCCCGGCGCATCCCTTCTCCAGCGCCAGGCGGATGAATTCCGCAGGTTCCAGGACCGCGTTACCAGGGGGCGGCGGAACCTTGCTGATCGCGCAGTTCTGGCACCAGGGACAGGTGAAGTTACAGGACCACGTGCCCATCGTCAGCGCTTTGGTGCCCGGATAAAAGTGGTAGAAGGGCTTCTTCTCGATCGGGTTGGCGCTTAACCCGGCAACCTTCCCCCATACCAGCGTGTAAAGCCTGCCTGCTTCATTGCGCCGGGTCCGACAAAAGCCTTCCTGACCCAGCCCCAGTTCGCACCGGTGGCAGCAGGTGCCGCAGCGGACACGACCCTCGGGAAGGGTTTCGTAAAGGAAGGCTTCGACCGACACGAAAGCCACCTCCCGCGCAGGCGCGCCTATCTTTAAAAGGCCGCGCACGCCGCATTAAGGGTAGAGCGAGCGGAAGCGGCCGTCCGGCTCGAGATAGCCGCCGGAAACCTGGCAGACCACGTTTTTCAAACCCGCGTCTCGGAGAGTAGCGTGCACGCGCCGCATCTCCGCAACCGTTGGCCGCAGAAGGTCCCGGCGCCGGAACTCCGGCCGGTAGTCGAGAACGCAAACCTGGACCTCAGGGTTCAGCTTGGAGATCGCTTCCCCCATTTCCGCAATCTCCGCCAAGCTTATAAGCTCCCGGTTGTAAGGGATGCCTATACCGAGAAAGACTCCGGGGTGGCGAGCCAAAAGATAGCCCACCGCCTGCCAGGCAGTATCCCGGCACTTCTCTGCCAGAGCAGGGTCCTGAAGCCCCGTAATCCGCATAAAAGTTTGCAAACGAAGCGCCTTGAGGTCGATCCCGATATCGGTCATCCCCGCTGCCACCAGCTCGTCAATATATTCCTCACTGAGCGTCGAACCGTTGGTGTCCACGTGCAGACGAACCACGGGGTCGGGGTTGTACTCCCGCAGGCGGCGAAGGTATTCGACCAGCCAGCGCCGGTTCAGGGTCGCTTGTCCGCCCGAGATCGCCAGCCGGTCAACGCCGTATCCCTTCCTTGCCTCCGTCACGAGGCGGGCGGCCTCTTCGGGCGTGAGCGGCACCCGCCGGCTGAAGTAGGTGACCTGCCAGTTCTGACACTGGGAGCAGCGCAAGTTGCACCCGGCGACAAAGCAGGCTACCTCCAGGTAAAGCTTCCCCTTTAGCTGCCAGGGCGTGCCAACGCCGCCAACGGCGTGGCCCATAACCCCGCTCACTATCCGGCGCGGGACAACTGGCTCCACGCGGGTATCCACGCGCATCCCTTCCCTCACCGGCGTCAGACAGGCAGGACGAAGCTCGCCGTCAACGAGCAAAGCGCAGGCCCAGCAACCTCCGGTCCGGCAAGGTGCTGCGAGTCCGCCCTCTTGCGGCAGATCCGCAAAGTGGAACCCCACCTCCTCCAGGGCTACCTTTAGGGTGGCCGGTGCTCTCACCCGGCAAGGATGCCCGTTCACGAGAATGGTTACTTCGGACTGAGGCTCGCCCGCTTCTAAAGTTACCAAGGCTTCGCAAGGGCAGGCCGCCACGCACGCCCCGCAACCGATGCAGGCGTCCGGGCCCGGACAGGCCACCAGCGTCTCACAGCTTTTGCACTCAGCGCATTTCTCCGCTACCTTTACGGCCTTTCTCCGGGCCAAAGCCCCTTGCGCCGACGAGGCCACTCCCGCCCAGGGCGCGGCAGTCGGTGGGTTTATACACACGAGTAGGGCCGCGTGCCAGGTCCATTCCTCCCGCTGCCGGTACCCGCCCACGACCTGAATGCCCGAGGTTATCGCCGCCACCGGCATGTGTCTAACTACCATGCCATGAGTCCCGAACCCTGACCGGCCAGTCCGGTGTCTACCAGCCCTTCGATTTCCGAAGCCTGGGAATCGAACTGCAGAGCTGGATTTACACGGAGGTCGTAGGCATACTTCTTCTTCCCACCTATCGTATCGGTTCTAGGTCTAACCAGGCCAAAAGGGGTGTTAACCCGCTTTCCTCGGCGATGTAGTTAATTCTTTAAGCCTACCTATGTCCCGGCCTTCGGCTCCGCTATTCTCCCTGAAGCAATCGTACAAAGCCCGCCTGCTCAAAGTGGTGGTCCGTGGTCAAAGCCTGAAGTATCCCCCGGCGCTTCATGAGGACGAAACTTATGCAGTCGGTGAGGCTCCACTCCTTGTCTTCCCTCTCCCGGAACAGCTCAAGCCCCCGCTCAATGAGCTCCGGGGTGACGTGAACGATTTCCAGGTGCCCCCGGCGCTCCGCCTTGTAGATGTTCTCCGTGAGGATGAGGGCGAGGGGCCGGAGGGGCGGCTTCCGCAACGCGTTGCACACCTCGACGATCACGGCATCAGTGGTGAGGCGGCGCCACCTTTCCCGAGCTATCTGCTGGTATATTTGAACCGCTCGGAGATGCCATTCATCGCTCCTATTGCCAAGCGCCAGCCATCCCGCGGTATCAATGAAGACGCTCCTCATGCTCCTTCCTCGATGTAGCGGTGGTGCTCTCTGGCAAGGTCGGGCATCCCGGTCTCCAGGGCCCAGTCTCCCGCGTGGACGAAGGGATCGGTTTCCGGAGGAGGCGACTTCAGCTTGAGAAAGGCCCCCTTTTGGATCTCCCTGTAGGTGGGCACCCTCCCTTCCTTCGCCCTGAACTCCTCGATAAACTCCTTTATAGCTTGGCGCACGGGCGGAGGAGGCGGCGGCACCGCGTCCCCGAGGTTATTCGGGGCGCGCCCCCTTGTGAGCCCCAGCTCCCTTTTCACCCGGGCGATCCAAGAGGTCCTGATAGACGCACAGCTATCCAAAGGTTGTACCTCCTTTCAGTCGCCTCAAATAAAGCTTACGTCTTGAAAGAGTCCTTGTCAAGCTCCTTGAGAACAGTGGAAGGCTTGCGCTGGGCCCCGCCCCGGGATTTGTCAGTCGCAACGAAGTTCCCGCCAACGGCAAGTTTTTGAGTCTACCTATAGGGTCTGAAACCCCTGACAGCCGCTCCATCTCCTTAGAATTCAGATACACACGCTGTAGTAGTTGTGCTCCACCTCGATGTGGCAGTCGATGTTGACACGCGCCTTTTTCCAGACCGCGAACTCGTACCGCACGGGCGGCAGAGGCAATAGCGCCGGCTTGTCCAGGGTCTCGAAGAGGGTGCGCCGGCAGCCCTCCAGTTTTTGAAAGGGCCGCGCGTTGAGTTCGCGGAGGCCTTCCCGGATGGCCTCGTTCAGGGAAGCCAGGCCAAAGAACTGGCGGTCACGCAGGCGGGCCAGGATCCACCTTTCGGCCACCTGAGTGCCGGTCTCCACCTTGGCCTTGTCCCGGGGCTTGCGCGGCCGGGCCGGGATGACTACGGCGCCGTAGTGGGCGGCCATCTCCTGGTAGGTCGGGTTGAGGTCGGGTTCGTAGCGGCAGGGGCTGCTCACGGCCGTTTTGGTGTTATCCGGCACGATGATTCTGGCCACCCCGCCGAAGAACTCGAAGGCGTGTATATGAGCCGAGATCCAGGAAAGCAGGTCCTGCGAGAGGGTGGCTTCGGCGTAGGTGTAATTGCTGGCCAGGTGCCAGAAGGCCCGCCCTTTGCGGCGCGCGGGCAGCCTAAACCCTTTTCATTTTCCCTATAATCCTGGAGAAGAGACCTACCCGCGAACCGGCAGTACCGAAAGATTGCATTTCCGGCCCATCCCCCCGGAGCACCGCCGCGGGGTTTTCGCGCATGAGGCGCCGCGCGAGATCCCCCAGTAATTGCGCCGCCCGCGGCCCCGCCTCCAGGCGCGCGTCGGGGCCGTGCGCGTCGGTGGCCACCAGCTGCGCCAGCCCCTCCCTTACAAAACGCTGCGCCGCGCGCCGCACCTGAGACCCGAAGAGGCCCAGAAGGCTCGCCGCCGTCACCTGCGCCCGCACACCCCGCTCAACCATCTCGGCGAGGGCGCACGGTTCCCCCGCAAGGATGTCGTTGCGCTCCGGATGGGCGATGACGGGGGTGACGCCGGCGACGAGAAGCTCGAAAAGGGTCCGGTGGGCGTGCGCAGGCAGGCCGTGGAAGGGGAGTTCCACCAGGAGGTACCTCCCCGTCGCGTTGAGCGTGACCAGCGCGCCGGCGTCGAGGAGGCGTGGCAGATCCGGCGTCAGGTGGTACTCCGCGCCGGGGAGGACCGCCAGCGGGATCCCCGCCTCCTCCAGCGCGGCCTGCAGCCGCTGCACACCGTCGAGGATCTCCTCCCTGGCAGGCTCGTACAGGCCGGGGATCACGTGCGGCGTGGCCACGACCGTACCGAACCCGGCGTCAACGTAGGCCCGGGCCATGGCCAGGCTCTCTTCGAGCGTAGCGGGGCCGTCGTCGAGCCCCGGTAGGATGTGCGCGTGCAGGTCGATCACACAAATCTCCCCCGTACCTGGCGCCGCACCGCGGGCCGAAGGCACGAAAGCCCGGCGCCAAGCAGGACACCGGGCCTTCAACCCCGCGCTACGGTACCAGCCCCCTTCCCTTCCCCGCGCCCGTCGGCCGCCCGGCGCGCGGGGCGTTCTCGCCATTATATTCGGCACGCCGACGCAAATCTTGAAGGAGGCAGCCGACAACACGCGAAGTCTCGGTTTTCGCGGTTCGGAGAATGCAATTGAATCCGCGAGCAGGATTCGAAAAACGCAAACTTTTGGACGTGAAGCCTCCCCGTCCTGAAGGACGGGGCTTCCCGCATCCCCAGGACGAGGCGCCTCCGCTACGGTCCGTTTCCTTCATCCCGGCTGGAGGCGACCTTACGGCTTCATGGAAAAGCTTTTATGCCGCGTTCTCCGCGCGTGCAAAGAGAAGTTCCTTTATCTTTTCACGGCGCAAATCCCTGCTGTACCAGCACCGTTCCGCCAGCGTCAGGAGCTCCGCATCGAAGAAACGTTCCCCGATGTTCAGCGCCCCCACCGTGTCGGCGTCCGCGGCAAACCCGCAGCGCAGGCAGCGGAATTCGCGCCCCCGGCGGTTTTCTTTATCCGCCCATCCGCACAGAGGGCAGGTCTGGCTCGTGTACTCCGGCGGCACGTATGCCACGCGGCCGCCTGCCCACTCAATGTCCCGCCGCAGGTGGTCCTGCAGTTCGCCCCGGGCCCACACGCTGAGGTCGAACCTCGCCCGCGGACTCCGCCTGGCCCCTTCGGCGGTCATCTCGGACAGGTCCTCCATGACCACAAGGACGCGTTCAGGGTTCGGGCCAATAAGGGCAAGGAGCCGGTTGACCGCCCGGCCTATCTCGGTCGACACGGCGGCCTTTATGCGCCGCCGCAGCTCCGCCCAGCGGCGCTCCGAAAGGTGCCGGTCGTACTCGGCGACCTTCCGCTCCAGCCTGCGGCGCGTCTCCGGCCTCTTTGTAATCGAAAGCCGGTTTTCGGCCCTCTGCTTGAGGCTGCGGATTTTGTTGCGCACCGCCTGGAGCCGCAGGTACTCGTCGTACAGTTTCCCGGCGATCTCCTTGAACCTCTTTCCCAGTTTCAGGCCGTTGCCCAGGTTGAGCAGGGCGGCCATTCCGATGTCGCAGACCAGCACGGCCTCGGGTTCGCCTTCCGGCTCCGCCTTCGGCTTGGCCACCGGCACGGAAAGGCGGATGTGGCGGCCCCGGATTACCAGCTGGGCCTTGCGGGCCGTGCTTGCCAGCCAGCCCGGGAAGAGGGAGTCCAGGAGCTTCCTCTTCTCCGCCGTCAGGCGGAGCGGCACTGCGACGCGCCGGTGAAGCATTGCAGTGGTCACCCGGGCCCACAGGTTGAACTCTTTCGTCCCGCGGGTCTCTTCGAGCGTGAAGACCCGGTAGTCGAGCTGTATCACGCCGCCCTTGAAGGCCGGCATGCGCCATGCCGCCCTTGTCTCCCGGAATTTGGCGGCGATGAACTCCGCAATTCCCGCGCGCTGCTCCGGCGAAAGCGAATCGTAAGCCTCCGCCACCCTCCGGAGCCGCTCGCTTTCCGAAGCCCGCCACTTCGCGACCACGTCCTCCGCGTCGGGCAGACCGTTCACGAACCGGTGGAACAGCACGGCGTTCCGGGCGAACGCGGCGCGGACCATCCGGTGCTCGACGGGCAGGCTTCCGTCCTTCCACGCGTCGGTGGCAATCTTGTCCTGCACGGCCAGGTAGTGCTCCCGCAGGATGTCCAGCATTCGGTTTCCCGCTATCTGGACGTAGGCCGACGGCAGGGGCGTTTCCAGCGGCCTCTCCAGGGCCTCCGTCTGCATGAGGGTGGTGGCCGTGCCCGTCAAAATCCTCTCAATCAGTTCCGTCCGGCCGTACCAGCGCCCGATCCACTCGTTGACCGCCCGGGCGTGGAGCCGGTCGAGCTCGTACAGGGCGTCCAGCTTGGCCTTGTTGACCAGCTTCTTCGGCACGGTGATGTGCGCCGAACGGAAGAGCTCGTCCCCGGTCAGCTTCGTCCTCTTTACCTTCTGGACCTTGGCCTTCTTTTTTGACTTTCGACGGCGTTTCATGGCACTGCCCCTCCACGTAACGCCTGAGCACGTCCAGGGTCACCTGGCCGGTCGAGGCGAGGAAGTAGCTCGGGCTCCAGAAGTGGCCGCCCCACAGGTGCCTCTTGAGCTCCGGAAACTCTTTCCGCAGGAGCCGCGAGGAAACGCCCTTCAGGCTGTTCACGAACTTCGACACCTGGAGTTGCGGCTTCCCCGCGAACAGTATGTGGACGTGATCCAGGGCGGTCTCCTGCTCGATGATTTCCACGCCGAAGCGTTCTGCGATGCGGCGCATGATCTCCTTGAGCCTTTCCGCCACCGAACCTTCCAGCACCTTGCGGCGGTACTTCACGCAGAAAACTAGGTGGAACTGAATTGAGTAGACGGCGTGGGCGCCCTTGTCGTAACGGTACTTATGGAACCAAAGAAAAATCAAGGCCGCCTCTCATCTCCTCCCTCAAGGGAGGAGACTTCCCGGCGGCTTCAGTTAAATCAGACGGCGGCGCTTTCTGAAAACTCGCGCACCGGAATGGTTAGCGTTTCTGAAATCGGACCCTCCGCCGTCGCCAGCTTTTCCATAGCCTTCGCGACTTTGGCGGTGTAATACTGCTCGCCGCACTGGCAACACACCCCGGCGGGCACGTTCTCGATGATCACCAGGCCCGCCTTCGTCCGATAGTCCACGTTGACAAGCCGCTCCTCCACGGGGCCGCCGCAGAAGGAGCAGTTCGCGTATTCGTGGTTCACTGCTCCTGCCTCCTTTTCCGCGTTTCCCAATCAGGCTCCCATTTTGCCGGGTTCGGAACGTAGACGGTTATGATCCGCACCGCCGCTCTCTCTCCGCATGCTGCGATATTTCATACCGGTCCGAGGCCACAGCCCGGCGGATGAGGTTAATGTCCATCGTCAACGCCCTTTCCGCCTCAAGTATACCAGCGGACGCCGCCTGAAAGCTATTCGCGAATGTTGATTTTATCGTTTGTGAAAAAAGTTCCCTGACTAAGGCTTCCCTGGAGATTTTCAAATGATCTCCCCTTATCTGTTAAACTGGATTTGTAGCTTTCAAGAGTCAGCTCCTAAGGTGGTGTTCCTGGATCGTTTAGGTCTCAATAAAGGGCTAGGTTGGCTTAAACAGGAAATCTCCCTCGAACGGCCAAGATTTATCTTGATGTTGCAGGCTCTCCGGGAAAAGGCCTTCTCTCCTGGCAGTTCGCCTGTCTCAAGAAGACTCGCCTTTCCCGGTTTAGCCGCAGGCAAAAGGTTGATAGAAGGGTCGCGCTTCGAGCGCCGCGCTCCCAAGATGTCAATACTGACTACCCGACCTTCGGAGTCGAAGTGCAGAACCACCCCCGGTGCCGCTTCCCGCGAACCGACACCGGGTTTTTCCCAAAGGTCTATGTACAGGGAATCGGTTTCCGGAAAATATGGGAGCTTCACTTCTTAACCCCGCGCTTCGCAAACATAGGGCCGAACTGGCACCTGGATCGTCTTCTCACCCGGGACGTGCGCTGCCTTTTTAATCCGATCCATCTCCAGGGCCACATCCGCGTCGAAGTACTGTTCACCGCACTGCTCGCAGACGTGGGCCGGCACACCGGTGATAATCACCAACCGGCCACGCCAGTACCGCTGCACGTCCACTTTCCTGGGGGTAACCGCACCCCCACACAGTCTGCACTCCTTCATCATCTTTTACACCTTCCCTCTGGTTCTCTCATCGATCCACTTCGGTTTCTCGGGCCGGTACACGGTTATTACAACAAGCCAACCGCTACCGTCCATCCCACAGACCGCGTGTAGAAATGATCCGTCGGGGAGCTTGCACAACACCAGACAACTGGGCCCCCTGGGGTCGTCGGGATACTCCTCCAGAACCTCTCCGTCCGCGAGACTGGAAATTAAGTCGGCAACGTCCAGGTCCCGCTCATCGCACCGTTGCAGAGCGTGGTAACTGAGACGCCATCTGCCCTCCGCAAGCCTCTCCCGGATACACGTTATGTCCAAGACTAGACCGCCCTTCCCGCTTCTAGCGTACCAGCAGACACCGCTCAACGCAAGGACCATGCCTACTGCGACCGAGCGCAACAAGCGCATGGTTTCGTCGAGGATCCTCCGGCTCTCCGCCAGGTACAGCCCCGACACGTGCCGCGGCAGGAACCTTTCCATTACCAGGTTTTTAGCAAAAGAACTTCGTAAGCGCGTTACTATGAAGCGTGTTTTGTACCCATGCCCGAAATTTTCCTGCTACTGGCAGGAAAAAGACGGAATGTTACCGAACTAACCATAAACAGGAGGGAAAGCTGTGTCTGGGAGTGATAGGGAATTTCTCCTTTCACGCGAGGTAGCCGACATCTTCCGGGTCACCATGCGCCCTCTGCGGAACTGGGAGTACCGGGGCATCCTGTTGCCCATCCGCCTGCCCACGGGCCGGAGGCGGTACCGCAAGGAAGACGTGGAGGCCCTCCTGGAGAGAATTTCGCGCGCGGCGGACTGGCGTTAGGGTGCGTGGCGGAAGGCTTATGCGGGGCGGTCGGGATGTGGCGTGTTAGGAAGATTTTGCGAAAGAGCAGCGTCTGGTGGAAGCACGACTAGCACAAGGGCCTGGCCGAAATCGCGGCGTACTTCGACTGGCTGGCGGAGGAGTGGCGGAGGTGCCGGGGCTTTGAACTCCCGGACATTTCGAGGCCCGATTGGCCGCAAAGAAGGTAGGCAGGCGGGTTGCGTCTTGGCGCGAACATAAGGCACGCAGCTCTCTTGGCTGCACTGGTTCTTGTCGTACGACATTAGAATTTCGCGTTACTGCCATTGGGTAGATTCAGGGCAGGGGGATGGAGAATGGCAAGAAGAGAAGGGCGGCCATCTATCCCCGACTCTGTCAAGAGACAACTACGCCAAGAAGCGGGCTTTGGATGCTGCAAGTGTGGTTGTCCGATTTTTGAATATCACCATATCCTCCGGGATTCAGAAAACCCTGAAGATATAATGATTCTCTGTCCGATTTGTCACCATGAAGCAACTGTTGGAGCAATGACATTGGAAGAACAACGATTTTATAAGGCTCGGCCTTCCAACATTGAAAAAGGCTTCGTTGAAGGGAAGCTAAAGATAAACCAGAGGTATCCAGTGATTGTTGTTGGGACAAATCAATTTGTTGGTGATGGCGATTTCATATTGGTAGATCAAGAAAGTTTGCTTTCCCTTGAGGCGGATGCATTTGGTAGGCTTGAACTATCAGTTCAGTTGTACGACTGTAGTGACCAGTTACTTGCTGTCATTGAACATAATGAGTGGATCTCTGGCGACCCTTTGCCTTGGGATCTTGAATCAGGCTTCCAATATCTCAAAATTCGTCGAAAGCTTGGAGATATTGCACTTGAGATCGATGCAAGGAAGTCCCCTATCGAGCTTCGTGTCGATTTGTGGCGAAAAGGCCAAAATTTTCAACTCGATACCCATCAGATTCGATTCAACGGAGTGGTACAAAATGTCGGAATTATGAATCTTTGTTTTGTTGGTATGCGACTTGTTGCGGATACTTTATCAAAACAGTTCAGATTAGAACCCGATCCTCGTTTTGGTAAAGGCATACTTGTTTCCTGGCCTGATGTTCAGGAAAGAATTCGGAAAGGCTTAGAAGCTTGGGAGCGACTTAAGGATGGGTCTTGTTCTTAATTGCTACCCTCCTCGCAAGAGGACGTAACCCTGTAGATAGTTGTTGAGGTGGGCGAAAGAAAAAGAGGACAGTCCCCTCGGCAAGAGTGGGTTTTCTTTGCGCAAGAGATTGAGCACAAGCATTAAGAAAGATTAGGTGGGAAATCAAAAATGAAAATCCAGCCTGACAAGACTGAACTTGCCGTGGCATTCTCTAAAGGAGTGCTGGGCGTAATTCCCTATATCGGCCCGTTAGTGGCTGAAGTAGTTGGCACCCTGATCCCCAACCAGCGTCTTGATCGTATCCAGCGGTTCCTTGAAAAGTTGGAGGAAAAGGTCAAGGAACTAGACCGAGATAGACTAGAGAAGGAATTCCGCAAAGCCGAGTTCATCGACTTGTTAGAGGATGGCTTTTACCAGGCCGCGCGAGCATTGAGCGAAGAACGCCTCGAGTACATCGCCAATCTCATCTCAAGCGGGCTCTCGAAGCAAGATGCGGAGTACATCCGATTTAAAAAAATGCTGTCAATTCTTAGCAGCCTTAACGACATAGAAGTGCTGTTCCTAATCATGTACGGTCGCTTGGAGATTGGCGACCGGACCTTCATGGATCAGCATAAAGAGGTCCTTAGCCCAAAGCCTGCCACACTTGGTTCATCGGAGGAAGAACAAGAAGCGGCTTTCATTCAGGGCAGCTACAAGGCACGTCTGGTGGAACTGGGTCTCCTGCGACCGCGTTTCAACCGACCACGCAAAGGCGAATTACCGGAATTTGACGATAAGACTGGGATGCTTAAGGCATCAGGGTATAAGCTCACCCCGCTCGGCCGCATGTTGTTAAAATACATCGGTCAGCCCACGATATAGGCAAAAAAGGTTGTAATACGCAGGGGGAGACAACCTGTGCCCCCTGCCACGAAACAAAGGCGGTGAAAAAAGACGTGGGCGAACTAATAATAGCCGTTGTCGACTTGCTGAGGGAAAATGCAGAAGGCCTTACCGTCCGTGAGATAGCCGAACGTTTGAGGGAGCGAGGGAGGATTGTACAGGAGCTGGAACTGCACCGGCTGCGGCTGCAGACCTTCGAGGCCATCGCCCAGCAGGTAAATTTGCGCTTCCACCTGGCCGGGCTCTCAGACCAGGAGACCAGGTCCTATATCCAGCATCACCTCCAGGTGGCGGGTGTCAAGCACGCGCTGTTCTCCGACGAGGCCATCGCCGTCATCTACCATTTCTCCAAGGGTATGCCCCGCAAGATCAACAACATCTGCACCGCCTGCCTTCTCGACGGGTTCCTCCAGGAAAAACCGCTCATCGACGAGGCCACGGCCAGGCGCGCCCTGGGAGAGTTCGAAGACGACGCGTGAGCCGGCCCGCGCGGCTGGTTTTCTCTCTCGGCCAGCAAATTAGAGACAAAATACCGGTCAATTATTGTGATCATTAACACCTCCCGGAACCGGCTAGGTTCCGAAACAAGGGCCGTTGACTGGAGTTGTGGTCGGCCGAAATGGAGCCCGGTATGCTGGATGAAGCCGTGCTGGATGTGGCCAACCGGGATGAGGCGTTACTCCTGGCGGCGGACAAAGACTTCGGCGAGCTTGTACACCGCCAGCGCCGCTTAGCGCTGGGGATCGTGTTGGTTCGCCTAGCAGGAATGCCCCCGGCCGGGAAAGCGGACCTTGTGCTCTCGGCTGTCAGCAGGTATGGAAGCGAGCTGCCGGGCTCTTTCGCCGTCGTAACCGCCGAGGCCGTCCGGCTGCGGTCTGGGGCCGATGGCCCGGTGGCCCACCGACCTCCAGTGCCGCCTTCCCAGGGCACGCCCCCAGGTTGCGCTGCAGAAAACCAAAAACCCGCGAAGGGCGAAGGCGGTCATCCCGGCGTCCGGTCCCCGACAGCTCACTCAAGCGCCGATCCAGACAACTTCCACGCCCAATCCGCCGGCCGCATCCCGGATTTCGGGGTCGCCGGTCACCACCGGTGCCCCGAGTTCCCGTCCCAGGCCTAACACAAAAGCATCGGCGTACGAAAGACCGCCTCCCGCCTTGATCCGGGCGGCTTCCTTTGCCCTCGGCCAGGTAACTTCGGCCAGTGTCAGCCCCTCCTCCTCGGTGACGCCGCGCACAACATCCTCGGCCGCCCGCTCGCCCTGTTTGCGCACAATAATGTAGTAGACCTCGCCCAGGTTGACCACGCTCATGTATAACTCCGCCGTTTCGCGGGCGACAATCTCCGCCACCGTCTCCGCACCGGGCTCGTCCTCCACCAGCGCAAGGACGGCATAGCTGTCGAGAACAAACTTACCGCCGCTCAACCGTCCTCCCGCTCCCTCTCCAGCCTCCGCTCCCTGAGAAGCAGGTCCGTCAGCTTCTCCCCGTCTGCCTTCCTGAGCGTGCCCCTGAGAGCCAGCAGAGGGTGGCGCGGTATAGGGCGCAATACGATTGCTCCGTCAATATCTTCGACGGCCAGGCGATCCCCCTTCTTTAAGCCGTACCGCCGGCGCAAGAACGCAGGAATCGAGATTTGTCCTTTTTCGGAAACGGTAACTTTCAGCACGTCGTCTTACCTCCGAAAAATGTTGTACCTGTGATTAAGTATACTACAGTCGGGTTAAGGTAGTAAAGAAGCTGACCGGCACGAAAAAGTCCGCATTTCTTTGTTTCCGCCGCAAGCCGCTGCAAGACCTTTAGAAACCATTTATTTACAACGGCGACATCCGTTATCCCCGGAAGCGCGCAGCAGCGCCCCGTATCATTTCCAGCACGTACCTCATCTCCCGCACGCCAAGCAGCTTGCAAACCCCGACGTAAACCAGGGCACCCAGAACTGCCATAAGGCCCAAGCGCAGGCCAAGAACCACAAAGGTGGCCACGCCGCCTTCCCCGCACAGGCCGGCCGCGCCGTCGCCGTCCGCCACCGCTACCCACACCCGGGATGCCGCCAGGCCGGCGTTCCCCCACCACACCGCCACCCCCATCACGAGGGCCGCCAACAGAACCTTCGCCGTCTCCCGCAAGAAGTACCGCCCGCCGACGCGACCCAGGCGCCGCCGCAAAAGGTAAAGCAGCAGGGCACAACCCACCAGGGCGGCAATCGACGTCGCCAGGGCCAGGCCGCCGTGCGCCAGGTAACGCACCAGAATAAGGTTCAGGCCGATGTTCACCGCCACGGCCGCCAGGCCCGTCCACATAGGCGTGGCCGTGTCCTGCAGCGCATAGAAGGCGCGCGCCAGGTAGTCGCGCCACACCAGAAAGAGCAGGCCCAGAGTATAGAAAAGCAGGGCGAAAGCGGTCATCTGCGCATCTGTAGCGTCGAAGGCGCCACGCTGAAAAAGAAAGGCGACGAGTTCGTGGCGCAGCACGATGACGCCGACGCACACGGGCGCCACGAGAAAAGCCAGAGCCCCCAGACCGCGGCTGACCCTTTCCCGGAACCCGTCGAGATCCCCCACCGCGCCGCGCTCGGCGAGCGCCGGGTAGAGCACGATGATCAGGGGAGCAGCGAACAGCCCCTGGGGGATCTGCAGCGCCTTCTGGGCGTAGTTCAGGGCCGAGATGCTCCCCTCCGCCAGCCCCGAGGCCAGGATGCGGTCGACGATGACGTTCAACTGCCCCGCCCCGACCCCCACCAGCACGGGCAGCACCAGGACGGCCATTTTCTTCAGCCCGGGATGGCGCAGGTCGAAAACAGGCCGGTACCTGATGCCCATCTTCACCAGCACCGGCATCTGAATGAAGAACTGGCTTGCGATGGCCAGGACGGTTGCCCAGGCGACCCCCTCGATCCCCCAGAAAACCCCCGAAAGAAAGATAGCGGCGATGAGGATGACGTTGTGCGGGATGCCCACCGCCGCCGGGGCGAGGAAGTGCCGGTGGGCGTTCAGCACCGCCTGCGCCCACCCGGCGAGGCCCATGAACACGATGGCCGGGAGCATAATCCGCACCATGCCCGCCGTGAGCGCGGCCTGGTCGGCGTCAAAGCCCGGCGCCAATAGCCCGACCAGGAGGCCCGCCGCGGGAATGGCTAGGACGCATATTCCAAGGAGCAGGCCGGCCACCGCGTGAAAGCTCGTCCACGCGAGCGAGGCAAACTCTCCCCTTTTCTCCTCCCGGTGGAGGTACTCGCTCAGCACGGGGATGCCCACCGTAGTGATGGCCGCGCCCACGAGGGCAAAGAGCAGCGTTGGGATGACTGCCGCGACGAGATACGCGTCGGTCACACGGCTGGCCCCATAGACGGCCGCAAGCGCCGCTTCTCTCCGGAACCCCAGGATCTTGCTCGCCACCGTGGCCGCCATAACAACAGCCGCGGCACCGGCCACGGTCTGTCCCCGAAATCCCATCACCCTTCCCCCACCACAGGACGCCAGGAGTGCCGCGGCTCCCAACCGAGGACGCGGGCTGCCTTTGCGACATCAAAGAGCCCTTCGTGAGGGCTGAGGCTCCGCCGCAAGGGAACATTCGGGAAGAACCGCTCCAGGAGGTCCCGCGTGGGGACGTCCGTCCCCGTGTCGCGGGCGCAGATGAAGAACACTTCGTGGCCCCTGAAGGGCGCCTCGAGCGCCTTCAGGCAGGCGGCCACCACGTCCCTGATATCAACATATCCCCACAAACTTTTCGCCCCTCCCGCCGGGTCCGGGTAAAGAGGCCATTTGTGCTCACCGGGAAAGACGACCCTGTGGAGGCGCAGGGAGGCGATGCTCACAGACGGCTCGAGGCGCGCAGCGGCGTCCGCGATCTCTTCGCCCACGAGCTTGGACAAACTGTAGGCCTCCTCGGGCCGTGCCGGGTGCGCCTCGTCGAGGGGGAGGTACTTACGCCTCCCAGGAGCAAACCCGCTCAGTGCGAGTTGCACATTCCTACCGTTCCCATTCGAAAACTTCCACGCCCCCAGCCTCCACGATGGCGTCCCGCATCACCCCGCAGATGCGTTCGAGCGCTTCCGGAGTCTTTCCCTCGCAGCGGGCCACCAAAACAGGCTGGGTGTTCGAGGCCCGCACGAGGCACCAGCCGTCCCCAAAAAGGACCCGGGCACCATCCACATCTTACGGGGATGGATCTATACGATTGAGGCTAGTCCCAATCCGCGAAACAGTCCTACCTTAGTCGGCCACACTCAAACGATCGGTTTGTGCCCGGTTCTCTTAGACGTGCTTCTCCCCTTTTTGCACGAAAAACCGGGCCCGCTCCGCCTCTGCAGTCCGGTCGTCTCAGGTGTTGAACCAATCAGAGGTACTTTCATCTGCCAGGTAACCGTCGCTTACGATTTTCACAATCAGACGCGTATACACGTTGGCCGGCAGTCTCAAAAACAAAGTGTAAGTACCCGTAGAATGCGGCTCCAGGTCGAGTGGGTCAGACCACCGCTGGTCGTAAACAAGACCGTTTCCCGCATCCAGGGCCGCATAAACTTTGGTGGCCCGGGCGGTGGCCGTCCCGTCGTTGGACACTTCAACCTTCAGTTCCAGCCACCCGCCTGGAGTGCCTTTTGACGTCCACTTGTGGGTGAGCACCGGCCGTGGTACCAGCGGGAATATACGGGCTTTGGTCCGGAGATACTCATCGGGGATTTTGCCGATTGACCAGCCGGTAGCCGTTGTCTCTACGTAGTAGTACCGCGCACCTTCGTACTCGTAGTACGCACCGGGCAGGTCGCTGCCTTTAACGCCCACAGCCATATGCTCACCGGGGATGCAAATCAATACTACCCCGTAGCCCATTTCCTTGAGGATGGAAGCAAGCAGGATGCTGTGGTCTTCGCAATCACCCTCCTGGTCAACGAGGGTTTCCAGGGGGTACCTCGGGTACTCTTCAACGCCCTTGGAGATGTTGTCGTAGGCGTATTTGATGTTCTGGACAAAGGTTACAACGAATTCTACCGTCTGCTTTGGCGAGTATTTTTCCTGCACGGCCGTTTCCATTAATCGAGCAGCTAAACTCGAAATGAAAGCATCGTCAGCCGGATCGGTGACGTAGACCGAATAGTCGTCCGTCGGTGGACGTTTCAGGTTGGTGTAATAAGTGTAGGCCTCCTCCGGAACCACCAGTCTCCATGTCCAATGCTTACCCCCATAGTCCCAGGCAAACTCCCTTTTGATCAGGCACGTCTCCGGTTTCGGTGCAACACCCTGTGATCCTTCAGCAGGGGGCGTGCCGGAGGAAACGGTGACGATCTGGGTAGCAGCATCCCAGTCCACCCTGGCACCCAGGGCCTCCGAGACGAAGCGCAGCGGGACCAGGGTGCGGCCGCTCACGATCTTCGGTGGGACGTCGAGAGCAACCGGAGTCCCGTTCTTGTAAGCGGTCCTGCTCCCGATGGTCAGGACGACAGTCGTTTGCCCCTTGGTGGCGGTGACGGTGCGCGCGGCCTGGTCCCAGGCAAGGTCGGCGCCGAGAGCCTGGAAGATGACACGCATCGGCACCAGGACGCGGCCCTGATCTATCGCCGGGGGCACATCGAAGGAGATGGGCCGGCCGTCAAGAACGACGCGCGGCGCGGCTAAGGCGGGCACGGCGCACGCAAAGAGAAAGAGCAATAACAAAAGAAGCCAAGCGGCCAGGATTATCTGCCGCGCTTTCGCAAGACTCTCAAATCGTCCCTCAATACGTCTGACCTGCAACGGCCCCAACTGATCCACGGCATATCAGCCTCCCACTGGGAATATGGCAACCAGCCTCTATCCTTACCATACTTCGCCACCAATCCAGGTTATCCTTGCCCGGTATGACGGCACCTCAACTTTTGAACCGTGGGACACTGCCGTCACCTCACCCAAAACTAACAAGCGGGCAGTGAACGAGACTCTGGCTCAATACAGCACTGTCGCTCCGCAAACGGCATGCAAAAGCGAATTTCTCCCCACCCCCAGGAGGAAACGTCGAACCTACGTCGAATACCGTAATCGATACGGGTTAACCGCGAAGGTTGACGCAAGTAATTCTCCGGTCTTAACAGTTTTGCAAAAGGGCCACGAAGGTCTTAAACCTCTGGCGAACCAGGGGCGACCGTCGTGGCTTTTCACTTTTATGGGAGTGCACACGGGGGAGCATGCCGAAAGAAAAAGTGCGCGTTGCGGTAATCGACGGTCAGGGCGGAGGAATCGGCAAGCTTATAGTGGAGAAGTTGCGGCGCGCCATACCCGACGAAGAGGCGGAAATCATCGCGCTGGGAACTAATGCCGTAGCCACATCCGTCATGTTAAAGGCCGGGGCCAACGATGGGGCCACCGGCGAAAACGCCGTGGTGCAGACGGTTTCCCGCGCGGACATCATTGTGGGCACGCTCGCGGCGGTTATTCCGCACAGCATGCTCGGCGAGTTCACGCCGGCCATGGCCGAAGCCGTAGCCAAAAGCCCTGCACCCAAAATACTTTTGCACCTGAACCGGGCGGGAGTCGAGATCGTGGGCGCGTCGAGGGAGCCGCTACCCCACCTGGTAGACATGCTGGTGGAGCAGGTGAACACCGTTATCGGGCAGCGCAAAGCTCCCGTCATCGTTAGCAGGCGCTAGAATAAGAATTCTAAAAAGACCACCGTCCTGCGCAGAGGGAGCAACCTGACGGCAAGGGGCGGGCGTAAACTCTGGCCCACCTTCCGCCGGGTGGGCCGGCAGTTTTTCGGAGGAGGTATCCCTAGTATGGAAACCCGGATCGGGGTTGTGGGCATCGTGGTTGAAGACCGGCGGGCAATGGCCCCGCGGGTAAACGAAATCCTGAGCGCGCACGCCGATCTCATTGTCGGCCGCATGGGCATCCCGTACAGGGAGAAGAACCTCTCGGTCATTGCGCTGATCGTGAACGGAACGACCGATGCCATCGGCGCCCTGGCCGGAAAACTCGGGGCATTGCCGGGCGTCACGGTAAAAAGTGCCCTCACCGGGAGGCGCACCTGACCGTGGAAAACCAATTGGTGGCGCGCGTGGAAAAAGACCTGCTGGGTAAGGCGTTTGTCCCCCGCGATGCCTACTACGGCATCCACACCCTGCGGGCACAGGAGAACTTTGCCGTCTCCGGCATTAAAGTACACCCCGACCTTATCTGGGCCCTGGCGCTGGTCAAGAAGGCGGCGGCCCTGGCGAACGTGGAAGTCGGCCTCCTGGATGCCCGCCGCGGGGCGGCCATCGCGGAGGCGGCAGAGGAACTGGCCGCGGGAAGGTGGCGCGACCAGGTTGTGGTCGACGCCTTTCAGGGCGGCGCGGGCACCTCAACCAACATGAACGTCAACGAGGTGATTGCCAACCGGGCCATCGAACTGCTCGGTGGCGAAAAGGGTGATTACTCGCTCGTTCATCCCCTGGACCACGTCAACCTGGGGCAGTCCACCAACGACACCTTTCCCACCGCGCTGCGGGTCGCCGCCATCAAGCTGGTGCGGGAACTCGCCCGGGCGACGGCGAAGCTGCAGGGTGCGCTGCAAGCCAGGGAGAAGGAGTTCGCCACCATTCTGAAAATCGGCCGTACCGAGATGCAGGATGCCGTCCCGGTCACCCTCGGTCAGGAGTTCGGCGCCTGGGCCGAGGCGGTGGCCCGCGATTGGTGGCGTCTTTACAAGGCGGAGGAGCGACTGCGGCAGGTCAATCTCGGTGGCACGGCGGTCGGAACCGGCCTGAACGCCAACCGGCGGTATATCCACCGTGTTATCGAAATCTTGCGGGAGTTAACCGGTTTTGGGCTGGCGCGCGCCGAGAACACCTTCGAGGCCACGCAAAACGCCGACGTATTTGCGGAAGTCTCCGGCTTCCTGAAGGCTGCCGCGGTAAGCCTGGCCAAAATCGCGGGGGATTTGCGCCTTCTCTCGTCCGGCCCCCGGGCGGGTCTCGCCGAAATCAAGCTCCCCGAGGTGCAGGCCGGCTCGTCCATCATGCCCGGCAAGGTTAATCCCGTTATTCCGGAGATGGTGACGCAGGTCGCCTACCAGGTGATGGCAAACGACGTGGCCATCAACATGGCCGCCGCGTCCGGACAACTTGAGCTTAACGCTTTTTTGCCCCTGATCGCCCACAATCTCCTCCAGTCTCTGACGCTCCTGACCAACGCGGTTAACATTCTCGCCGCCAGATGTATCCAGGGCATTCAGGCCAATGCCGCCCGCTGCCGGGAACTGCTGGACGCCAGCCAGGGCGTGATTACGGCCTTCGTTCCTTACATCGGGTACGAGAAAGCCACCGATCTGGTGCTCAAGGCGACGGCAACCCGGCGGTCGGTGGCCGATCTCCTGGTTGAAGAGGGGTTGTTCTCTCCCGACGAGGTTGAGGCTATACTGCGTCCCGAGGAACTGACCACGCCGGGTATCGCCGGAGCGCGTTATTTCCGGCAGAAGCGAGGTGATGGATCTTCGAGAACCACGACAGATTTGCCGGGAGAATAATCTTTTTGAAAGGAGAGATAAAGCGTGTTGACCCCGGAAGAGCAAACCTGGCGTGAGCAGCGCATGACCGTAATAAGAAAGTACGAGGAAACAGAAAAGCGGGAGGACTTCATAAACGACGACGAAATCCGGCGCATCCTCGAAAGCAAGGCCCATCCCGCCCGCGCCGAGGTCGAGGAAGTCCTGGCCAGGGCGCGGGAATTGAAGGGTCTAACACCGGAAGAGGCGGCGGTGTTGATTAACTGCCGCGACCCCGAGCTTCTGGAGGAAATTTTCGCCACCGCGCGCTGGATCAAGGAACACGTGTACGGCAACCGGATCGTCCTCTTTGCGCCGCTGTACATTTCCAGCCCGTGCGTGAACAACTGCGCCTACTGCGGCTTTCGCCACACCAACGACGCGGTAACCAAGAGAACCCTCTCTATGGAGGAACTGGCGGACGAGGTAAAGATCCTCACCTCGAAGGGTCACAAGCGCCTGATCGTGGTCTACGGGGAGCACCCGGTCAGCGACATCGACTTTATGTGCCGCACCATCGAAAAGATTTACACAACCAGGAACGGGCGCGGGGAGATCAGGCGGGTGAACGTGAATGCGCCTCCGCTGACGGTGGAGGAATACCGGCGGCTGAAGGAGGTGGGCATCGGCACCTACCAGGTCTTCCAGGAGACCTACCACCACGCCACCTACCGGAAAATGCACCCGGCCAATACCCCCAAAGGCTCTTACCGCTGGCGCCTCTTCGCCCTGCACCGGGCCCAGGAGGCGGGCATCGACGACGTGGCCATCGGCGTCCTCTTTGGGCTCTACGACTGGCGTTTCGAGGTTTTGGGCCTCATCTACCACGCCATGGACCTCGAGCGGGAGTTCGGCGTGGGGCCGCACACCATTTCCTTCCCCAGGCTCGAGCCGGCTCTGAACACGCCCCTTACCACAAGCTCGCCTTACCTGGTCGGTGACGAAGACTTCAAGAAGATTGTTGCCATCCTGCGCTGTGCCGTGCCCTACACCGGCCTTATCCTGACCTGCCGGGAGCGTCCGGAACTCCGGCGGGAGGTTATCAGGCTCGGCGTTTCGCAGACCGATGCCGGCTCCCGCATCGCCGTGGGCGGCTACGCCGAGATGGAGCGGGAACACATCCCGGACCGCCAGCAGTTTCAGCTGGGCGACACCCGTCCCCTCGACGAATTCATTTACGAACTCTGCCAGGACGGCTACATCCCCTCCTTCTGCACCTCGTGCTACCGGGCTGCGCGCACGGGGTGCCACTTCATGTCCTTTGCCAAGAAGGGACTGGTGAAAAACTTCTGCATCCCGAACGCGGTGCTTACGTTTAAAGAATATCTGCTTGATTACGCTTCGCCGCAGACACGTACCCTGGGCGAGGAAGTTATCCGGTGCTACCTGGAGTGGTTCGACCAGAGGATGCCCAAGCGCGCAGCGCAGCTGCGCAAACTGCTGCAACGGGTGGAGGCAGGGGAACGCGATGTCAAATTCTGACGCTTTCGGCACCCTGGCCCGAGCGGTTTGCGAACGCTTCGGGGTTAAGAAAGTCTATTTCGCCCGGGCCCTCGGCAACCGCCTGCACTACCTGGGGGGCTACGGCGAAGAAACCTACCTGCCGCCGGAAAAGGCAGAATTGGATGAAGGTCTCTGGGTGTTTTACGAAGGCGCGGAGGAATTGCCCCCGGACCAAAAGGAAGAGTTGCTCCGGGTAGTGCGGGAGGCCGGGCGGCGGCTCTGGCAGCAAGGCAAAGGGAGAGGGGATTGAAATTGAGGGACCTAAACGCCACACCGCGCGGCCAGCGCCTGCACATCGCCCTCTTCGGCCGGCGTAACACCGGGAAATCGAGCCTGATTAATGCCCTGACGGGGCAGGAGATCGCCATCGTAGCCGACGTCCCCGGTACGACCACCGACCCGGTAGCCAAAGCCATGGAGATCCTGCCCTTCGGGCCGGTGATGCTCATCGATACGGCAGGTCTTGACGACACCGGGTATCTGGGCAGCCTGCGGGTCAAAAAGAGCCTCGAGGTATTGGAGAAGACGGACCTGGTGCTCCTGGTGGTCGACCCGGCTCAGGGCATCGGTAAGTACGAGGAGGACGTGGCGGCCATGGCCCGCGCACGCAACATCCCCGTCATCGGCGTGGCCAACAAACTCGACCTCTACTCAAACCCGCCTCTTTCTGCCTGGGCGGCGGCCCTGCCCGTGCCCTGGACGGCGGTGAGCGCGCTGAAGCGTCACGGCATCGACCACCTTAAACGGTTGATCGTCCGGCACGCGCCCAGGGACTGGTCGCTCCCGACCATTGTGGGCGACCTCATCGCGCCCGGCGACACGGTGGTGCTGGTTATCCCCATCGACAAGGCAGCGCCGAAAGGGAGGCTCATCCTGCCGCAGCAGCAGGTGATCCGGGATGTCCTGGAGCACGACGGGGTGGCGGTGATGGTTAAAGAACGGGAACTCCGCCACGCCCTGGCCGGGATGGTCAGGCGCCCGCGGCTCGTGGTAACCGATGCCTCCGCTTACCTCAAGGCCGCCGCCGATACCCCCCCTGACGTGCTCTTTACCTCCTTCTCCATCCTGTTTGCCCGCTATAAAGGCGACCTGAATACTCTGGTGGCCGGCGTCGGGGCCATAAACAAATTGCGGGCGGGCGACAGGATCCTCGTCGCCGAAGCCTGCACGCACCACCCCATCGAGGACGACATCGGCCGGGTCAAGATCCCCCGCTGGCTCCGCCAGACGGTGGGCCAAGACTTAAACTTCGACGTCGTGGCCGGCGGCGGGCCGCTTCCGGAAAACCTCAAGGACTATAGCCTGATCGTCCATTGCGGGGCGTGCATGCTGAACCGCCGGGAGATGCTCTCCCGCATCATGCAGGCCCGGGAGGCGGGGGTGCCCATCGTCAATTACGGCGTGCTCATGGCGCACATCCACGGGGTGCTCCGGCGGGCGCTTTCCCCCTTCCCGGCGGCCCTGGCCGCGCTCGACGCAGGGTTTGAGGAGTACGACGAGGACGCGTTGCCGGCCCGTTTCTGCGGGCCTGCCGGGGAGTGATATTTTGCGGCGAGAAGAGATCGTTTCCCTCCTCCGGGCCGAAGGCGAGGAAGCCGCGGCCCTGTTCCGGGCTGCCGACGCGGTGCGAACGGAATACCTGGGCAACGCCGTTCACCTGCGGGCCGTCATCGAGTTTTCCAATTACTGCGTGAAAACTGCCTTTACTGCGGCCTCAGGCGCGGCAACCGCCGTCTTGCCCGCTACCGGATGACGCCGGAAGAGATTCTGGCCGCCGCCAGGCGGGCCCGGACCGAGGGGTACCGCACCGTGGTGCTCCAGGCGGGCGAGGACCCCGCTTATAAAACGGCGGAACTTGCCCGCCTTGTCTACCGCATAAAAACCGAGCTTGACGTGGCGGTAACGCTTTCTCTGGGCGACCTGAACCGGGACGCCTACCGGGAACTCCGCGCGGCCGGGGCCGACCGGTACCTCTTAAAGCACGAGACGGCCGACCCTGCGCTGTTCGCCCGCCTCCGCCCCGGCACCACCCTCGCCGGCCGGTTAGAACGGCTGCACTGGCTGCGCGAACTCGGGTACCAGGTGGGAAGCGGCAATATTGTGGGTTTACCCGGACAGACGACGGAAACACTGGCGGACGACATCCTTCTACTTAAAGAATTCGACGTCGAGATGGCCGGTATCGGCCCCTTCATCCCGCACCCGGCAACGCCGCTGGGCGCCTGTCCGCCGGGCTCCCTGGATCTGACCCTGAAGGTGCTGGCCGTTACCCGCCTCCTGCTCCCTCTGGCCCATCTACCGGCCACCACCGCCGTCGCCACCCTCTACCCCGCCGGGCGGCGCCGGGCACTTTTGGCCGGCGCCAACGTGGTCATGCCCGACCTTACGCCCGCCCCGTACCGCCGGCACTACGAGATATACCCCGGCAAAGGCGCCCCCGCCGGCGAAGGCCAGAACTCCTTCGCCTGGTGGGAAAAAGAACTGGCGGGATTGGGCAGGACGGCGGCCCGGGATTACGGCCATAGTCCGAAAAAACCGGAAGCTACAACTTTCAGTTGCATCACCGGGAAATTACCCACTTAGAAGTCGGGCGGCATAGTAGTCGCCGTGCCCGGGAACGATCACGGCGCCCCGGTTCTGAGCGCGGAGGTTCTCGTCGATCCAAAGAGCAAGACGCTTGAGGGACCCCATCTCCTGGCGGAAAAGCGAACTGCGGGCATTGGTGCCGGTCATCATGAACTTGGGAAGGTTTAAAAACTCCTTTTCTTCCTCGCTCAGGCTTTCCACCCAGAGAAGGTAATCAGCGGTGGCCACCGATCCTTCACCGACCGGGTTGGACGCGGTCTCCTGGTGTCACAGGGAAATGGTTGTCCCGAGGACGTTCACCCTGTACCGGCTCAACGGTACCACCCGGGGCGTGCCTTCTATGTAGCCGCGTGCAAGCAGATTCCTCCGGACCAGGTTAATAACCCTGCGCACAGCCACACGCACCTCTTTGGAAAGCCCCAACCCGAAACAAACCATCCGAGGCTCGATCCCAATGAAGGTGATCTCCCGCGGTAAGAAGCCCAACCGGTCCATCAGCCGGAGCACTTGAAACGTTTGTACACACGGGCAGCTCCCCTCGCGCAACAACCGCGACAGTTCGTCGTGCTCTAATTGGTGAACGTGGCCGGCGCGAAACCCTCCTCGAAAGGCCTGGACCAGGATAGCGTAATCCTTGTCGTAGAGGTAAACGTCTAAATTGTGTATAGCGACGCCTATATCTACCAGCTGTATATTGGGAGGCCATTGCTCCTGAGCAAGCGCCTCGACAACAATCAACCCCACGCCGTCGTCCCTGAAGGCTATGTTGCCAATTCCCACAACGGCGACCTTCCCGCTCATCGTTCCATACACCTCTTTGCGCTGCGAAATAAAAAACCACGGATTACCGGCCCTTCGTGGGCCAATTTCCGTGGTTCTTGCGTAGAGAGAAAGAAGGGTTTTCGAACCCGCTAAACTTCTTCGAACGCTACTTCTGGAAAAAGGGCGGCAAGTATAGCCCCTACCGGCAAAACCCCTGTATCTTCGGAGGCAGGAGCGGCTTGGGCCGGCTATTCTCCACGGGGCTGAAAACCGCGGGCAGTATACTTGGTGTGCAGCAGCTCGTGCGATTTGTGGCCCAGCGGCCGGCCCAGAAATTCCTCGTAGAGCTTCTTGACCTGCGGGTTTTCGTGCGACTTGCGGTATTGCAGCGCCTTGTCGCGCGCGTAACAGCCTCCGATGCGCATTTCGCGGACCGCGGTGTTGGTCGGAATCGGCTGCCCGCCGCCGCCGATGCACCCGCCCGGGCAGCACATGATTTCGATGAAGTGGTAATCCTTGAGTTCTCCCGCTTTAACCTTTTCCATCAGCACGCGCGCATTGCTCAAACCGTGCGCCACCAGCACCTTAACGTTGACGCCGTTCATCGGCACCGCAGCCTCTTTGATCCCCGCCAGGCCTCTGACCTCTTCAAAATCGATTTTTTCCAGCGTCTTGCCCGTGGCCAGCTCGTAAGCCGTCCGCAGGGCGGCCTCCATCACGCCGCCGGTAGCGCCGAAAATTTGGCCGGCCCCGGTGCCGATGCCCATCGGTTCGTCGTAATCTTCGTCCGGCAGGTTGGCGAAATCCAGACCCGCTTCCCTGATCATCCGCGCCAACTCCCGGGAGGTGAGCACCACATCCACGTCGCGGTAACCGGAGGCGTTCATCTCCGGCCGCGCCGCCTCGAACTTCTTGGCCGTACAGGGCATTACGGAAACCACGAACACGTCCTTCGGGTCGATGCCCCTCTTCTCCGCGTAGAACGTTTTGGCCAGCGGCCCGAGCATCTGCTGCGGCGACTTGCAGCTGGAAACGTGTGGCAGGAGCTCGGGGTAAAAGTGCTCGATGAACTTCACCCAGCCCGGGCTGCAGGAGGTGAACTGGGGCAGCACGCCGCCCTTGGCAATCCGCTCCAGGAGTTCGGAACCTTCCTCCATAATGGTGAGATCGGCGGTGAAGTTGGTGTCGAAGACGGCATCAAACCCCAAGCGGCGCAAAGCCGCAACCATCTTGCCCGTGACATCCGTACCCGGCGGCAGGCCGAACACGTCGCCGATCGTCACGTGCGTGGCCGGAGCCGTTTGCACCACCACGTGCTTTTGCGGGTCGGCCAGGGCGGCCCACACCTTGTCGGTTTCGTCGCGCTCGTAAATGGCGCCCACCGGGCATACCAGGATACACTGGCCGCACTGCACGCAATTGGTCTCCCCCAGGGGTGCCTGCAGGATGGGGGCAACCGCAGGCTCGCCGTCGACCTTCCTGAATTCAACGGCGCTCACGCTTTGCACCTGCTGGCACACGGTTACGCATCGGCGGCAAAGGACGCATTTGTTGGGCTCGCGGATGATCGCCACCGAGGAATCGTCGATAGGATACTGCGGCCGGGTTCGCGGAAAACGCACTTCGCGGATATTAAGGGTCGCCGCCAAAGCCTGCAATTCGCAGGAACCGTTCCGCACACAGGTCGGGCATTCCATGGGGTGGTTGGCAAGGATCATTTCCAGCGTAACCCGGCGGGCTTCCCGTACGGCCGGGGTATTGGTACGCACCACCATCCCCGGAGCCGCGGGCGTATTGCAGGCCGTTTTGAATTCCTTCTCGCCTTCAACCTCAACCACGCAGATACGACACGCTCCCACGTCGTGGCCGATGTCCTTCAGGTAGCAGAGCGTGGGGATCTTAATCCCGATCCCGGCCGCCGCTTCCAGGATAGTTATACCCTCCGAAACCTCCAACCGATACCCGTCAATGGTCAACGGGAACGCGGCCATCTTCATCCCTCCTCATAACCGGTTTACGCCCCGGGCTCAAAAAAGGCCGGAAAGCGGTCGAGCAGTTCCTCAACCAACGCCCCGCCGATGCGACCCACACCGCACTTGGCAGCCTGCCTCATCGTGCGACCAACCTCGCGGAGCAAGACCGTCTCCACCGTACCGGCGTTCTCCCCCCCACCGGCCGCGCGATCCAGCACGGCCATAATCTGCCGGATGCCGAGCGTGCAGGGAAGACATTCGCCGCACGACTCCTCGCGCACCAGGTGCAGCAGAAACCCGGCCAGCCTCCTCTCCGCCTGCAGATCCGTGCTACCGCCGCACATTTTAACGACCCCCTTTTGCATGTAGTTGGTTAACTTACTTGCGCGGCGCGTAATGCGTGTGGAGCAGCGCGTGCGACCTGTGGCCCAGCGGTTTCTCCAGGAATTCCTCGTAGAGCTTCTTGACCTGCAGGTTCTCGTGCGACTTGCGGTACTGCATTGCTGCGTCCACCCGGTAAATCCCCTCGATCCGGCTCCGCCTGACCGCGGTATCCGTCGGAATCGGCTGCCCGCCGCCGCCGATGCACCCGCCCGGGCAGCACATGATCTCGATGAAGTGGTAATCCCTCAGCTCGCCCGCCTTCAGTTTTTCCATTATCTGACGGGCATTACTCAAGCCGTGCCCCACCATAATCTTTACGTTGACGCCGTTGATCGGAACCACTGCCTCTTTAACCCCGTCAAGTCCGCGCACCGCGTGGAAATCAATTTCTTCTAAGGTCTTTCCGGTAACGAGCTCATAGGCCGTGCGGAGAGCCGCCTCCATCACCCCGCCGGTGGCTCCAAAGATGGCCGCCGCACCGGTGGAAACACCCAGGAGTTCGTCGTATTCTTCTTCCGGGAGGTTGGCAAAGTCGACACCCGCCTGCTTTAGCATGCGGCCCAGCTCGCGCGAGGTAAGCACCACGTCTACATCCCGACCGACCCGAGGATTGTTCCAGTACCTGCTCGCCGCATTCATCTCCGGGCGCTCGGCCTCGAACTTCTTCGCAGTACACGGCATTACGGATACCACGACGATATTTTCGGGATTGATACCCGCTTTTTGGGCGTAGTAGGTTTTGGCAATTGCGCCGAACATCTGCTGCGGCGATTTGCAACTGGAAAGGTGCGGCAAAAATTCGGGGTAAAAATGCTCGATAAACTTGATCCAACCAGGGCTGCAAGAGGTAAACTGGGGAAGCACGCCGCCTTTCGTCATCCGCTCGATCAATTCGGAAGCTTCTTCCATGATGGTCAGGTCGGCAGCGAAATCGGTGTCGAAAACGGCATCGAAGCCAAGCCGCCGGAGGGCAGCAACCATCTTACCTGTTACCGGCGTACCGGGAGGGAGGCCAAACATGTCGCCGATGGTAACGCGGGTCGCCGGCGCCGTCTGGACTACTACATGCTTTTGCGGATCGGCCAGAGCAGCCCACACCTTGTCCGTATCATCCGTTTCGGTAATGGCCGCCGTGGGACATACCAGGGCACACTGCCCGCACTGCACGCAGCGTGTATCCGCCAGCTTGAGATTCCCCGGTGGACCAACGACGGCATCGAAGCCCTGACCCTGCAACTCGACGGCACCAACGGTCTGCACGTTATTACAAACACTGACACAGCGCAGACAGACAATACACTTACGCGGGTCACGGACAATACCGGGCGTGGAATCATCGCGTGGCAAAGCAGCGTGCGTGGCGCCGCTCACCCGCACCGCCCGCACGTTCAGCTGCGCGGCCAGCGCCTGCAACTCGCAGTTGCCGTTGCGGACACACGTGAGACACTCCATAGGATGGTCGGACAAAATCAGTTCGAGGGTCGCACGCCGCGATGCGCGCAAGGCGGGAGTATTGGTGCGTACCACCATTCCGTCCTCCGCCGGTGTGTTGCAGGCGGTGACGAAATCTTCCTTTCCCTCTACCTCAACCACGCAGATACGGCACGCACCAACCTCATTAACGCCTTTCAAGTAGCACAGGGTCGGAATCTTAACGCCTACAAGGGCCGCGGCATCCAGGATGCTCGTGCCTTCTTGTACTTCTACCGCCTGCCCGTCGATTAACAGTCTCACCTTACCCATGTTTTCCCTCCTCACACCACGACAGTTCCCAAATGCGCGTTTTCCCCGATCGTTCCCGGGCAGCTTCCCTGCGCATGGGCTTCGAATTCCTCGCGCCGGGAAAGAACAAAAGCAACAAAAACCAGGAGCATCTCAAAGCCTGCCCGGCGGGCTGCGTCCCAAACGGTGCTCGTCGATGCCACCTCAGGCCAACGCGCATTGGGTAAAAGCACGGTCAAGCACCTCTGCCAACGACGGCCTGCCAGCCCGGATTAGCTTCTACCGTACCGGGACAACGACCCTCGAGATGCGTTTCAAAATCGTCACGGCAATACGCGACCAGATTCGCAATCACCTTACCGGCCATACGGCCCAGATCGCATTTGGCCGCAGGTCCTATCGCCCTGCCCAGCATCTCCAGAAGAGACAGGTCTCGAGCATCCGCACGCCCGTCCACCGTCCGCTCTACGATTTCTAAAAGGCGTTTGGTGCCAACACGACACGGGAGACACGCGGCGCACGATTCTTGCTGAGTATATTCCAGGAAATACCTGGCAAGGTCGACCGTGCAGGTATTTTCCTCCAGTATCAGCTTACCCGTCGAGCCAATTACGGAGGCCACCCGGCTCAGGCTTTCCCATTCCCCGTTCCCGACACGCAGCGTATTAGGACCCAATTCCCGCAGCCGGTTGGTAAAGTCGCTTACCGTCGCAGCAAACCTGGCTCCTTCCGAAGCGGAAATCCAGGCCAGCCGGAGTCGCTCTCGCTCGATCCCCAGCGCATCTAAAAGTCGCTGGGTGATCTTGATACGCCGTTCGGTATAATAATTGCCTTGGATGTAATGGCAATCGCCGGGATGACAACCTCCTACCAGCACGCCGTCGGCGCCGGCGAAAAGGGCTTTCAGTATAAAGGCCGGCGCAACCCTCCCAGAGCAAGGTATTCTGATAATCACGACGTTTGGCGGATACTGGAACCGCAAAGACCCGGCCAGGTCGGCGCCCGCGTAACTACACCAGTTACAAAGGAAGGCGATAATCTTTGGTTCAAACTCCGCCTGCATTACGCTTTTCACTCCTTTCGCTGCCGTTCGGAGAACACCAGCGGCCGAAAAACCGATAGCGTATCCACGGTTTCTCGCTCCCTCTCACCCCCAAAAAACGAAGGACCACGAAGGTCTTTCGAACCGTTCCGGGAAGACCTTCGTGGTCCTCAGTGCCCCTGTTAAATTTTCGTACTGACGTTTGTCGGGTGTTTTGCCGGTAGCTTCGCACTACCGCATTTCTTACGTTTTGCTATTTATTCGCTCCAGAGGGGAAATTTCCTGCCGGTTGCAAGAAAATTTTTTTAAGGACCCCCCTCAATCGCCGGCGGCCACGATGCGGTCCTTGCCGGCCGCCTTCGCCGCGTACAGGGCGCGGTCTGCCGCGGCGAGGATGTCCTCGACCCCCGCCGCCTTCCGGCCACCTCCAACTACACCGCCGCTGAAGGTCACGCGCAACCTCTCGCCGCTTCCCGGCACGGCCAGGGGATACGCGAGCCACGCCTCCCTGACGCGCTCCGCCGCGGCGACCGCCGCGGCCGGTTCGGTCCCCGGCATCAGCACCGCGAACTCCTCGCCGCCGTAGCGGGCCACCACGTCGTTCCGCCGGAAGTTCGCCCGCAGCACCGCGGCAAACTCTCGCAGCACGTGGTCGCCGACGAGATGCCCGTAAGTGTCGTTGACCTGCTTGAACCCGTCCAGGTCGACCAGGAGAACGCTGAAGGCCGTTCCCTCCCGCCGGCTGCGGAACATCTCCTCCTCCAGGCGCGCCAGGAAGTACCCGCGGGTGTGGCAGCCCGTCAGCGCGTCGAGCAGCGAGTCGTAGCGCAGGGCCCTCGCCCGCCTGATCCGGCTCCTGACCCGCAGCACGAACTCCTCCGGGCGGAACGGCTTCACGATGTAGTCGTCGGCTCCGCAGTCGTACCCTTCCTTCATGTGTTCCAGGTCGCCTATCGCCGTCAGGATGATCACCGGCACCCATTTCAGGCGCCCGCTGGCCCTGATCTCCCGGCAGAGTTCCAGGCCCTCGCCGTCCGGCAGCACCATGTTCAGGACCACCAGGTCGGGCTGCGTCGCCTCCAGGATTTCCCGCGCCCTGGCGCCGCTTTCCGCCTCCAGCACCTCAATCCCTTCGGACAGGCAATGCTTTCTGATGACGCTGCGGATGACCGGGCTGTCTTCGACCACCAGTATTCTCCAGCCGCCCTCCTGCGACAGCGCTTCCGCACTTCCCATGCCGCTCCTGCCCCTCCTGCACGAACCTCGGGCGGTCTTCCAGGCCGCGCCCTTTTCACGGCTCGCCGCCGTTCCCCCCGCCGGTATCGCCGCGTTGGCCCGCCGCACCGGTCTCACCCGCCGGGGCCGAGGATGCGGGCTCCGCCAGGCGCCGTTCCAGCGCGCCCAAAAGCGCTTCCTCATCCTCTCCGTCCTC
>Ga0209479_1000926_pt1 | contig 36062 bp, 33 predicted proteins | sample DewCreD2012metaG_2_FD_184112 | JGI IMG/M metagenome (GOLD analysis project Ga0209479, IMG submission 184112) | Hot spring sediment bacterial and archeal communities from British Columbia, Canada, to study Microbial Dark Matter (Phase II) - Dewar... ...
GCTTTAAAAAGAATCGACCAACTCAAAGTTCCGCAAAAATCACGAACTTGCAAGTAAACGGCTTTTCATAATCCAGTGTTCATGCAGGTTTCAGAAGAAAAAATATCATTTTCACGCATTATTGAGGTTAATCGAATTTCCCTAAACACCTGTCGGTGTTTAGACTCCTATAAATCATAACGTTTTGCATCAGCTCGTTAGAAAAGGGTTTCTGTTCCTTTTTCAAAAAGAGATTTTATCCCTTCTCTCCTCAGGAAGACATCATTTTTTCCTTCCTTGGATTGACATTCCTAAAATCGCTCCATTACCATTTGAAAGAGAGTAAGAAAAAGGAAAATGAGAGCCTTTAAGACCCTGTGGGAGGATCTTTCTCAAAATCGATGGAGAATTTTTATCGGACTTTTAGCCCTCCTCGTAGTGGATGTCCTTCAGCTCTTCATTCCAAGAATTATAAAATTTAGCATCGATGATCTTACCGCGAGAGAGATTTCACAAAAGAAGCTTTCTTTATGGGATTGAAATTTTTATTCTGACTTTAGGAATTGGGGGATTTCGATATGTGTGGAGATATTATCTATTAGGAACGGCTCGAAAGATTGAGAAAGCCCTTCGAGACAGGCTTTTTCTTCATCTTCAAACCCTCTCCCCTTCCTATTTTCTCCGTTCCAAGGTCGGAGATTTAATGGCCCATGCCATCAATGATATTGAAGCGGTTCGGATGGCATTGGCATTAGGGATGGTTTTTCTGATCGATACCCTTGTCCTTGGAGTGCTCACTCTTTTCTCTATGATCTACATCCATCCCGAACTGACCCTCTATGCTATTTTACCCATGCCTTTCATCACATTAATCACCCTATTTTTTAGCCGTTTCCTCCACGAGCGATTTGAAACCTTACAAAACACCTTTGCTCAGCTGACTGAAAGAATTAGAGAATCGATTTCCGCTATTCGAGTCATCCGGGCCTATGCCCAGGAGGAATGGGAGAAGAGGAGACTCTCCCATTTAAGCCAAGATTATTTGACTAAGAGTCTTAAGGTCACACAAGTCTGGGGGTTCTTTTTCCCCATCCTTCTCTTTTTATCCAATCTCTCGATGGCGATCGTCCTTTACATGGGAGGAAAATTCACTATCCTTCAAAAGATCTCTCCTGGAGACCTCATCGCCTTCATGACCTACCTTGGCCTTCTTACCTGGCCCATGATGGCTTTAGGATGGGCCATCAACCTGATTCAACGGGGAAAGGTCTCGATGGATCGAGTGAATCGAATCCTGATGGAAAAACCAGAGATCACCGATCTCCCAGGAGTCCTTCCTTTGAATTCCCTTCAAGGGAGGATAGAGATAAAGGGATTGACCTTTCAAATCGAGAATCACCAACCTCCTCTTCTCGATATCCACCACATAGAGATTCAAAAAGGAGAAAAGATCGTGATAGTGGGAAGGACAGGATCGGGAAAAACCACCCTCTGTCGTCTTTTAACTCGTCTCCTTGAATCTCCGATGGGTTCTATTTTTTATGATGGGGTAGAGATTCACCAGATTCCCCTGAACGTATTGAGGAGCTCCATTGGATATATCCCCCAGGAAACCTTTCTCTTTTCAGACACCATTCGAAACAATATTACATTGGGAAGGTCGGAAGCCACAGAAGAGGAGATTCAAGAAGTGATCAGGATAGCTCAACTGGAAGAAGAGATAAGGGGTTTTCCTGAAGGTAATCAGACGATGCTCGGAGAGAAAGGGATCAATCTTTCAGGGGGACAGGCTCAGAGAGTGGCTATTGCGAGGACCCTTCTCTTAAAACCTGAGATCTTTATCTTAGACAACGCCCTCTCTTCGGTAGACCTCCAGACAGAAGAAAGGATCCTCGAAGGATTAGAGAGGGTTCTTAAAGGAAAGACCTTCATTCTCATCACCCATCGGGTCGCACCTCTCAAGAGGGCGGATCGAATCATCGTCTTCGAAAAGGGAAAGGTTGTAGAGATGGGAGATCATCGGAGTCTTCTTTCGATGGATGGAATTTATGCAAAGCTTTATCGGGAGAAGGAGATGGAAGAAGAGCTGGAGAGAGAAAGAAACGGGAAGGATGGAATAGGGAAGCGATGAAATGATGGAATATTGGAAGAGTGGAAGAATGGAAGAATGGGATGTGGATATAATGGAATACTGAAATAATAGGAATGCCTGCGATGTATACAGACTATGGTTACATGGAGGAAGGAAAATTAGGAAGACCCTATGATCTCAGGCTGATGATGGGGTTGAGGAGGTTTCTCTCTCCTTATAAGAAATGGATCGGTCTTTCTCTCCTCTTCGTTTTGATGATGACGGTCCTGGATCTGTCCATTCCCTATCTAACCAAAGAGGCCATTGATCGGTATATCCTTGTCTCTGCGAGAGAAGTTTATTTGAGCCAGAAAGGATCCTCCGAGGAAGAGGAATTAATCGAAAGGTATCGTTGCTTTTTTATTCCCACAAAAGAGAAAGGACGGTTTTTTCTTTCTCCAGAAGTGGCGAGGAAGATGGACCGAAGGGAGATGTCTCGACTCCAAAAGGCCGGTCTCCTCACGGAGAAGCGATACACTCCCTTCCATCCCTCCGATGAGAAAGACCTCTCATTAATCTCCAAGTACCCTTCTTTTTTTGAAAAAGGTGGGCAGCATTGGTTCATTCCTTTCGATCGAGTGAAAGAGATGGAGAAAGAGGATCGTATCCTCCTTCGGAGAAAAGATATCCAAGGGGTTCTCCACTTGGTCCTTCTCATGCTCGGGATCCTGGCATTTCATTTTGGGTTAAACTTCTTTCAGGTCTATGCGATGGAGATCGCCGGACAGAGAATGATGCATGATTTGAGAATGGGGCTCTTTAGCCACCTCCAAACCCTCCCCACTGCTTTCTTTGAGAAGAACCCTGTTGGAAGATTGGTCACTCGACTCACCAATGACATTCAGAATGTCCATGAGATGTTTACCTCTGTCCTGGTCTACCTTTTTAAAGATCTCATCCTCCTTTTAGGTATTATTTTCCTTCTCCTTTATCTCCATTTAGAATTGGCCATCATCTCCTTTATCGTTCTTCCTTTCATCTTCTTTACGACGTTTATTTTTAGCCATCGAGCCAGAGATGCCTTTCGGGAGATCCGCTTTAAGATTGCCCAGATGAATGCCTTCCTCCAGGAAAATTTTTCAGGGATTCAGGTGGTCCAGCTCTTTCGACAAGAAGGGCACCAGGTCAGACGTTTTCAAAAGATCAATGAGGATCACTGTCAGGCCAATCTAAGGCAGATCTCCATTTATGCCTTTTTTGTTCCTCTGGTAGAAGTGTTGAATTCAGGAGCCATCGGTCTTTTGATCTGGTACGGAGGAGGAAAGGTCATTCAGGAAGCGATCAGCCTGGGGGTGCTGGTTGCCTTTCTTTCTTATCTTCGTATGTTTTTTCAACCCATTCGAGATCTCTCAGAAAAATATAATGTGATGCAATCGGCCATCGCCTCTTTGGAAAGGATCTTTGGCCATCTTGAAGCGGAAGGAAGGGAAAAGACCTTTCCTTCCACCGGTGAAGTGCGGATAAAGGGAAGGATCGATTTTCAGGGGGTTTCTTTTGCCTATGATGAAAGGGAGAGAGTCCTTCACGAAGTCTCCTTCTCGATCAAGGAAGGTGAAATTGTAGCCATTGTGGGACTCACAGGAGCCGGGAAGACCTCTCTCTTCCTTCTTCTTGAGAGATTTTATGATCCCCAGGAAGGGTCTATTTTCATTGATGGGATCGACCTTCGACAATGGGATCCAAGAACCCTTCGTTCCCAAATAGGATTTGTGATGCAGGATCCCTTTCTTTTTTCAGGGAATATCACCGAAAACATCCGACTCGGCAATGGAGGGGATGTAGAACGGGTCAAAGAAGTAGCTCGGATGGTGAGAGCGGATCTGTTCATTAGAAGGCTTCCGAGAGGATATGATACTCTCGTAGGGGAAGGGGGGGAGAGGTTATCTGCGGGGGAACGTCAACTGCTGGCCTTGGCAAGGGCTTTGTATCAGGACCCCAGAATTCTCCTTTTGGATGAGGCCACCTCCCATGTGGACCCAGAAACCGAACATTGGATTCAAGAAGGATTAAAAGTCCTTTTCAAAAACAGAACGGTCCTGGTCGTGGCTCATCGCCTGACGACCATCCACCATGCGGATCGGATCATCGTCCTTCATAAGGGTCGAGTTCGGGAGATGGGAACCCATCGAGAGTTGATCCAGAAAAAGGGGCTCTATTTTCGACTCTATCAACTCCAGTTTTCTCATTCCATCAAACATTGAAAGGATGAATCGACGTTCTTCCTATCCCTGGGTTGACAAATGATTCCCCTTCATCCTATATAGTGAATATGGAGGAAGAAAAAGAGGGACCCTTAAAGGAGATTTCATCGGGAGTGAAGAAGCGAGAGATCGACCTCAACGCACTCTTTCCGGAAAAGGGGTATGATCTCAATCGGCTTTTTCCAGATGACGAAACCAAGAGGTTTCTCTATGAATTGAAGAGAAACAAAAAGGAGATCGAACGATTGATCAAGAGCCTTGATCTTGAGGAGGATTAGATGAGATGCCCTCAATGTGAGGCCGTCCTTCCATTTATTCTCTGTGAGGTATGCGGTGGGGAGACACCAGAAGGAAGCCATTATTGTTGTCAATGTGGTCATTCTCTGAGCCGAGAAGAGACGGAAAAGAATCTCTCTGAGAGAATTCCTTGCGTGGATGGGACCTGTATCGGAACGATCAATGAAAAAGGCGTCTGCAGTATTTGTGGAAAGCCTTATCCATAAAGGCCTCGTCCATTGACAGGGGAGGGAAGAATGATTATTTTTGTTAAAGATTCCAATTTGTCTGACAAAGGAGGAAAAGATGATCTTTGTGCCCAAAATGGGTGCGGATAAGGAAGGGAAAGGGAAAGAGGAAAAGATTGAAGTCCCTTCCGAGCTTCCCGTCCTTCCCCTAAGGGGAACTGTGCTTTACCCTGATTTGATTTTACCCATTATGGTGGGAAGGAAGAGGTCTGTGAAATTGATCGATGATGCCATGGATTCGAATCGCATCATCGCGGTAGTCACTCAAAAGAGGTCTGAGATTGAGGATCCCAAAGAGGGCGATCTCTACTCGGTGGGGGTCGCTGCCTTGATCCTCAGGATGATCCGGGAACTGGATGGAAGTCAGCGGGTCATTGTGCAGGGGATTTCGAGGATCAAGGTCAAGGAGTATGTCCAGAGGGATCCTTATTATAAGGCCCGGATCGAAGTTCTTGAAGAAGGGGTCGCCCATGGGGTGGAGGTTGAGGCCCTGATGATGAATCTTAAACACCTCTTCCAGAGGGCCGTCGAACTGGCTCCCTATCTTACTGCGGATCTGGGGAACATGGTGAACAATGTAAAATCCCCTTCCATTTTAGCCGATCTGATCGCCTCAAACCTTAATATCTCCACCAATGAAAAACAAGGTATTCTTGAGACTACCGATGTTCGGGAGAGACTGACAAAGGTCCATCTCCTCCTGAACAAAGAGGTCCAGATCCTTGAACTGGGCAACAAGATTCAGTCTCAGGTTAAGGAGGATATGGATCGAACTCAGAGGGAGTATTACCTCAGGGAGCAGTTAAAAGCGATTAAGAAAGAACTCGGGGAGTTGGATGAGCACTCTACCGAAATCAAGGAATTGAAAGAGAAGATCAAAAGGGCAAAGATGCCTCCAGAAGTCGTTGCGGCCGCGGAAAAGGAGTTGGAACGATTGGCTAAGATTCCTCCTGCCTCCGCTGAATATACAGTAGCGCGGACCTATCTGGATTGGTTAGTCGAACTTCCATGGTCAGAGTCCACCGAGGATAATCTTGACATCCATAATGCCCAGAAGATTCTCGACGAGGATCACTATGATTTAGAGAAGGTGAAGAAACGAATCTTGGAATATTTGGCGGTTCGGAAACTGAAGGCGGATATGAAAGGTCCCATCCTCTGTTTCGTGGGTCCACCCGGGGTTGGGAAGACTTCCCTCGGTCGATCCATTGCTCGTGCCATGGGTCGAAAATTTATTCGTATCTCTTTAGGGGGAGTGAGGGACGAGGCGGAGATACGTGGACACCGAAGGACTTATGTTGGGGCCCTTCCTGGCCGAATCATTCAAGGGATCAAGAAAGCAGGTTCCAATAACCCTGTCTTTATGCTTGACGAGGTGGACAAAATAGGGATGGATTTCCGAGGGGATCCTTCCTCTGCCCTTCTGGAGGTCCTGGATCCGGAGCAAAACTTCTCCTTTTCGGACCATTATATCGATCTACCTTTCGATCTTTCAAAGGTCATGTTTATCACGACGGCCAATATTCTGGATACCATCCCTCCTGCCCTGAGGGATCGAATGGAAACCTTAGAGCTTCCGGGTTACAGCGAAGATCAGAAGATGATGATTGCCAAGCAATTCCTTATTCCCAAACAGATTAATGAACACGGATTGACGACGGAGCACATCGAATTTACGGACGAAGCCATTCAGCTCATCATTAGTTCTTATACTCGAGAGGCGGGGGTGAGAAATCTCGAGAGGGAGATTGCGGCGATCTGCCGGGGAGTGGCTAAAGATGTGGCCTCTGGAAATAACAAGGAGAAGGTCGTGATCACGGCTGAAAATATCCATAAATTTTTAGGGCCTGTCAAATTCTTTCCCGAAGTGGCCGAACGGACCTCTGAGCCGGGGGTGGCCACGGGCCTGGCCTGGACTCCTACCGGAGGCGATATCATTTTTGTTGAGGCGACTAAAATGAGAGGGGAAAAGGGATTGACTCTTACCGGCCAATTAGGGGATGTGATGAAAGAGTCAGCTCAGGCCGCCCTCGCTTATGTGCGAAGCAAATCCAAAGAGTTAGGAATTGATGAAGATTTCTTTGAGAAGAACGATATCCATATCCATGTTCCTGCAGGGGCCATCCCGAAAGATGGACCTTCCGCTGGAATTACGATGTTTGTAGCCCTCACCTCCCTTTTGACCAACACACCCGTGCGGAGCGATGTGGCTATGACCGGGGAGATTACCTTAAGGGGATTGGTCTTACCGGTGGGAGGGATTAAGGAGAAGGTTCTGGCTGCCATGAGGGCAGGGATCAAGACCATTATCTTACCCAAAAAGAATGAAAAGGATCTGGAAGAGATCCCTGAACATATTCGAAGTCAGATGAATTTTAAGTTTATTCAGAGGATGGATGAGGCCATAGAGATCGCCCTCAGGCAAGACGAGCCCCGCACGGAAATCCCTCATCATGAACAGCCACTGATGAGTCCCCCTGCTGGATAATTGTGGGCGCCCTGTGGATTTCCCGAAGCTAAGACCTATCCAAATCTTTCCTATCCAGATCTCTGGGCAGATGATGGTTTGTCTCCAGGATCCCTTGACCCTCAGTGGGAAGGCCTTTTTTCTTCCTCCCCCTCTTTACTTCATCGTCTCCCTGTTTGATGGAGAACATTCCATTTTAGATATCCAGGCCGAGTATATGAGACGTTTTGGCTCCCTCCTTTATAGGGAAAAGATTGAGGAGATTATTCAGCAACTCGATGAGAATTTTCTTCTGGAGGGATCGAGGTTTGAGGAGGCCCTCAAGGCAAAAGAGGAAGAATTTAAGAGGGCTCCGATCAGGGAAGCTGCCTTTTCAGGGAAAAGCTATGAGAAAGACCCTTCAAGGTTGAAAGCCCAATTGAGTTATTACTTTACAGGCCCGGAAGGCCCTGGTCCTTTAAAGGAAGAGAGAGGGCAAAATGGGCTGATAGGGGTGGTGGCTCCCCATATTGACTTTCAACGAGGGGGATTCTGTTACGCCTTTGCCCATCGAGAGATCTGGGGAAGGAATTCCTCTGACTGTTTCATCATTTTTGGAATCTCCCATCAACCTATGAAACAGGCCTTCGCCGCTACCCGAAAAGACTTTGAAACCCCGCTGGGTCGGTTGAAGGTGGATCAAGAACTTTTAGAGGCGATTCAATCTCGATATCCCTTTGACCTCTTCGTGGACGAGTGGGTTCATCGAGGAGAGCACTCGATTGAGTTTCAATGTGTCTTTCTCCGATATCTCTATCCTGAACCGATGGAGATTTATATGGTTCCCATCCTCTGCGGCTCTCTCCATGAGGCAATCCAGGGGCACATCTCTCCACTGGATCTTCCGGCTATTCGAGCCTTTATCGAGGCAGTAAAGGAAGCGGTGGCCCATCTCGGAAGAAAGGTCTGCTATCTTGCTAGTGCCGATCTGGCCCATCAAGGTCTTCAATTCGGGGATCGAGAGGGGATAGGAGAGTATGACCTCAGGGTCTTAAAGGAAGAGGATCATGAGATGTTGGGATATGTGGAAAGGGGAGATGGGGAGGGGTTTTATTCGTTCATTCAACGCGAAGGAGATCGAAGAAGGATCTGTGGCCTTCCAGCGATCTATCTTCTCCTCAAGGTAATCGAAGCCAAACAAGGAAAGCTTCTTAAATATGGACAGGCCTTTACCCCGGAGATCCAGTCCGTGGTCTCCTTTGCCAGTCTTGCCTTCTATTAAATAGAGAGGATCAATGATTGGAGGATCAGGAAGGCTTCTGTTTTAAGCGATCAATGGATGGGTAGAGTTCGGAAAGCCTGGTTTCGATCTCCTGAGGAAACTCCACTTGAAGATTTAGGATCTTTTCGCGAATCAGAGCAAGGGTCCCTAATCTCTCGCTCACTTCTTTAGGAGTCACACGACTTAACCTTTTAGAGACCTCTTTCATTTCCTCATTGATAAATTCCACCACCTTTAAGATTTCCGAAAGTTTTTTTTGAGCCATGTGCTCCTCGACTCCTTCAGATTGGATTTAACTTACCCGATTTGATGGGAGATTTCAAGGGAACGAAAGATTCTTTTTTTACTCTTTCCAAACCTCCTCATTTTCAAATTCTGAATGGCGAAGGGACCCTCTTTCTTCGAAGAGACGGATCCATTGATTGACCCTTTCTTCTCCGTAAGCTATTTTCCATCCCGAAACAATCTCTTCTACCGGGACATCCCAGAAGGTTCCCCGGAAGGCCACATATTCCATAAATCTTTGTTTTTCTAAGTTGTAAGGTTGAAAAAGAGAATCCTCCCGGCCATTGAATTCGAGGGGAGGAACCCTGTGTTTTTCACAGAGTTCTTTGTTGAAGGCTGGTGTGGCCTTTACCCATTTCCCCTCAAGGAAGAGTTCTACAAAACCATGATACACAAAAAGGTCACTCCCCATAAAATCGAGAAGCTGTCTGGTAAGGAGATGATTTCTGACATCCGCCAATCCCAGACGGGCAGGGATTCCTGAGGCCCTGGCTAAGGCACAGAGAAGAGAGGCCTTAGGGACACAGAAACTTCGTCCCCGCTTCAGGACATAGCTTGCTCGATAGTGTTCCGGGAGATAGAAAGGGGAGTAGGGGTCGTATCGAATTCCATCTCGAACTGCCAGATAGAGGCTGACCGCTTTCTCTATGGGATCCTCATTCTCTCCGATCACTTCTTTGGCAAACTCTTGGATCAATTTGTGATCGCTATCAATAATGGAGCTCGGCATGAGATATTTAAGTATCTCTTTTTCCATTGCTACTACTATATAATTTTTTAAAAAATAATTTCAATAGTTAGGATGTATCCCCTCGCTGAAAAGCGGAAATAAATTTTAGCCCGACAGGGGTATTTCCGAAACCCATAGAATGCGGATCAATTTATATGTTTAAGGAATACGAATCGATCCATCGTAGAAATGGGTGTCTGATTAAAACAAGCCAAAGTAAACGATTTCTATGGACCATTTAAGGTAGCCGCACCATGGGTTTCTCCAATACCCCTCTCGGGCTTATTCCCCACTTCTGAGTGATAGAGTACGTTAAACCCGATTGGGGAAAATCGCTCCGAGGGATAACCCAATTCTCAAATAAAGGATTAAAAGGAGTCCCCCGATAAGAATGAGAAGGATGAAATAATCTATTCTTTTCATATGGGATTCGTAATAGAAGGTCCGTTTTGCTTCGGGACTAAATCCTTTCGATTCCAAGGCGATAGCCAGAAGATTGGTGTATCGGATAGCATAAATCAAAAGAGGGACGGCTTGAGGAATAAACTTTCGGAATCGACCAAAAATAGACCCGGATTCTAAATTTAACCCTCGGGAGATTTGGGCCCGGATGATGGTCGCTCCTGCTCCTACAAAGGTAGGGATGAGTCTCAATGCGGTCGAGAGAGCAAAGGCTATGGGATAGGGAGTTTTCATTCGAATGAGTCCGTGGATTAGTTCTTCGTGTCTCGTCGTCGAAAGAAAGATCAATCCAGTTGCGACAAAATTAGAGAGCCGAAGACCCATAGCTAAGCCATACAGGAAGGACTCCTGACTCACTTCGAGTCCTTTCCAGGAGAAGACAAGGCGTGATCCTTTTATGAAGAAAGGCCATATCAAGGTGCTGAAGAGGAAAAGCAACAGGAGGACGAACCGGAATCTGTAAAGGTTTACCATGGCCCTTGAAAAAAAGGCGAGGACAAGGATCATCAAACTCATAACACATAGATAAAGAGGGTGGTTAAAACAGAGAGAGTAGAGGAAAAGGATGAGGGTTCCAAGAATTTTAGTTAGAGGATCCAGCCGATGGACTAAGGTATTTTTGTCGAGATAAAGAAAAAGATTCATTTGGGTGCGTCTCTCTCGTTTACTCCATCCCTATAGATTTAAACACTCCGATTCCTCCCGCAATTCCTGAACCATTTCCTCGACGGTGAGGGCCTTTGTTCCAAGCCAATTACTTAACTGTACCAAAGGAGGAGGGCGAAGAGAGGTCTGAGATAATAAATTTTCATCAGCAAAAACCTCTCGAGTGGGACCGTCGGCAGCGATGGAGCCCTCTTTAAGAAGGATGACTCGTCTGGCGTATTCGCAGGCCACCCACATGGAATGGGTAATGATGATAATCGTATGCCCTTTACGATTGAGATGTTTGAGCATCTCCATCATATTCCGCTGACTATGGTAATCCAATCCCGTAGTCGGTTCATCCAGGATGATGACCTGGGGTCGGGTCGCTAAAACAGAGGCCACAGCTATACGCTGCCTTTCTCCTTTGGTCAAGGTAAAAGGATTTTTCTCTTCATATCCCCCTAAACCCACGGTGTCCAATGCTTCAGCCACTCGGTCATTGATTCGCTTTGGATCCTCCCCCAAGAGCTTGAGACCGAATCCCACCTCCTCTTTCACTGTTTTGCAAAAAATCTGATGATCCGGGTTTTGAAATACATAGCCCACCAAAGAGGCTAGTTCATGGCGGGTGTATTCAAGGGTGGATTTTCCTTTGATGAAGACTTTTCCCAGGGTCGGTTTTAGGAGACCATTCAAATGCTTGGCAAGGGTTGTCTTGCCTGATCCATTCTGGCCGAGAAGGGCAATAAATTCTCCTTCCCGGATTGAGAGGTCGATCCCTCGAAGTGCTTCGATATGGAAAAAGGGATAGACGTATCGTAATCCTTCAACTCTTATGAAGGGAGCCATTCCTGAATCTTCCTGGAGGAGAACTTTGGACCTTAATTTCCGACGTTCGATGAGATGGTGTTTTTCAATAAGGGCCATGGCGGATTGGGCGTCCAATGGCATTCCTTGCCACTTCATCTTTTGAAACAGTTCAAGGGTGGGAAGAGGGCGAATTCCGCAGGATTCAAGTGTGGTCGTTTCGATGAGGATTTCTTTTGGAAGGCCTTTGGCCACGACTTCTCCCTCCCGCATTAGCCATAGTTGATCAGCCCGGAGTGCGTATTCAGGGTTATGGTCTACGAGGATGAGCGTTCGGCCTTCTCCTCTTAGGTGTTCGCCGATGGAAAGGACTTCTTCACGCCCTTGTGGATCAAGGTCGGTCGTGGGTTCATCCATGACCAGAATCTTGGGTTCTATGGCCAACACAGACCCGATGGCCAGGCGCTGTTTTTGGCCACCTGACAGGGAGGAAGGTTGCCTTTCTCGTAAGTTTTCTAAACCCACCAAGGTGAGATATCGATGAATTCGATCTTCTATCTCTGAACGGGGAAGGCCCAGATTCTCCGGGCCAAAGGCCATTTCGAGTTCCACATTAGTAGAGAAGAGCTGGGCTTCAAAATCTTGGAGGACAAGACCAACGAGTCTGGACATTTCTGAAACTTTCTTTCCTTTGACCTCTTCCCCGTAGATGAGGACGAGACCCTCATAGTTCCCCCTGAAAAATTTGGGGACAATTCCATTTAGGCAATAGCATAAAGTAGATTTTCCTGCTCCTCCATGACCCATGATCGCAATCAATTTCCCTTCTTCTATTTCCCCTTCGATGTTTCTTAAGGCAGGTCTATTCATTCCATGGTAGGTAAAGGTGAGGGATTGGATCGAAACAGCGGCACCCATTTCAGATGTCTAAAGCAGGAGGCTGGCAAAGAGAATGACCAATGCACCTATCCAACCCATCGTTGTTTCCGGGAGGGAGGTAAAGATTCCACCCAAGAGGCCAACCAGTGAAGCGATGGTTACAAGCCACGCCCCCAAAGAACCGGCAATCGGTCTTCCAATCTCCTCTTCCTCCATCAGGTCAACCCAAAAGAGTCCGAGCTGATTCTTAATGACACCGAATACGGAGGATAACAGGAGAGCTCCTATAAGACTTCCCAAGGTATCATTGAGAGTAATGATTTTAGTCAATACCGCATAGGGAACAATTCCCAGGGCATCTACCACGATACTGATCACGACAGCACAAGAGGCGCTGGAGACGAAGGCAATAACGATATAATTAATCCAGTCCCAAAGACTTTTGGGATTCCATTCTCGAGATTTCTGTCCGAATGGAAGAAGGGTGGTCCATAAGGCATAAGGAAGATAACACAGCAAAAAGTTCCCAAAGAATCCAGCAATTGAACCTGGACCAAGGGTACCGCCGAAAATATCTCCAATGAGATTCCCAATGGCTGTTCCCCACGCCCCTGCTGGGCCAAAGAGCAAACCGAAGGGCATAGGAAAGATATTGGCCACTCGGACCTCAGTGATTCCCGGGATAAGGGGAATGACTGTTTTAAAGGCAATGAGTGCAGCTCCATAAATAGCCGCACACACAGCGACAAGGATGATCATTCGGGTATTCTTCCACATTCGAAAAACCGCCTTCATCGCTTCTTTCTCTTATCGTTCTCCCGATTCCATATCGTTTTTGGTTAAATATATTAAAAAAATGAGGAGATGTCAAAAAGGATATTTGTTAAAATGTAATCCCTCACTGAAGGGTGAAAATAAATTTAAGCCCGACAGGAGTATTTCCGAAACCCATAGAATGCGGATGAGTTTAATCTGAATCGATCTTACGAATCGATCCATCTTAGAAATGGGTTTCTGGTTGAAGCAAACCAAAGTAATGATCTCTATGGGCCATTTAAGGTAGCCGCACCATGGGTTTCTCCAATACCCCTCTCGGGCTTATTCCCCAACTGAGTGAGGGATTACGTTAAAATCTTTTTCAAAACTAAAAGGAGCAGATTCATTCAGAGTGAGTGAGGGTTTATTGAGATTCTTTATGGGATATGGTATGAAATTTGAGTATAAAAATGAATGAGGAGTTTAAGATGGTTCAGGTCATTTCTATAAAAAGCTCAAAACAGATCGAATTCATTGACATCACTCATCTGGTTCAAGAAGTGGTAGTCAAGACGGATGTCAAAGAGGGGATCTGCGTCATCTTTGTCCCTCATACCACGGCAGGAGTGACCATCAATGAAAATGCGGATCCGAGCGTCATTCAGGATATCATTATGGGGTTAAATAAAATCGTTCCATTTAAAGATCAATATCTTCATCGAGAAGGAAACTCTCCCGCCCATATAAAGTCAAGTTTAGTAGGATGCACCCTGAATGTCATGATAGAATCTGGGAGACTCCGTCTTGGAACTTGGCAGGGGATCTTTTTCTGTGAATTTGATGGCCCGAGGAGTCGGAAGGTCCATGTCAAAGTCATCCCGGATGGACGATGAACCATGGACTTCGAAGAACTGATCGATAGAGCAGGCGAGATATTGGAGAAAGAGCCCCGATTAATTCATCTTCCTTCGGAAGGGAAGGCCGTTTTTGTCGGGGATACCCACGGGGATCTGGACGCCTCGCAGAAGGTGGTCTCTCATTATCTAAAAAGTCCTTATCGAATTATTTTTCTCGGGGATTATGTCGATCGAGGTGAAGAGTCGGAAGCCAATATTCTTTTCCTCCTCCAAAAGAAGGTGGAACATCCGGATCGGCTCTTTCTCCTTTCAGGGAATCACGAGGGATTTGTGGTCAAAGCACTCTATCCTGCAGACTTCTGGGAATCCCTTTCCCATGAGAAGAGGGGGATTTATGGAAGGATTTTTTCAAAACTTCCCCTTTCCGCAACGACCGAAAATGGAATTTTGGCCCTTCATGGGGGGCTGCCCGATCTCGATCGTCTTGAAGAGATCAATCGGATCGAGATTGGAGGAGAGCAGTGGGATAGAATCGTGTGGGGGGATTTCGTGGAGAAGAGAAATGGATGGCTGGGAAATCTTTGGGGAAGACCCCAATTTGGAGAATCCTATTTTGAGACCTTGATGGAAAGGTATCAAAAAAAGGTGCTGATCCGCTCTCATCAACCTCATGCCCCCTTATGGATGTTTAAAAAGAAATGTATCACCATCTTTACCTCTTATGCCTATCTTCCCATCCGAACGATCGTCGTCGCTGATCTGGAGCGGGAGATTCGGGACGGAGGGGATCTTAGGATTGAAAGGATATAGATTGAACTTGGAGTGAGACGATGCCCAAAATCATCTCCTTTGATATGGATGGAACATTGGTGGATTCCTCTTTTACGGATTGGGTGTGGATGCATGGCCTTCCTAAACTTTATGCGGAGAAAGCGGGTCTTTCCTTTGAAGAGGCAAAACTCCATGTGGTGAGGGAGTACGAAAAAGTGGGGGATGGGGCCATCGAGTGGTATGATATCCAGTACTGGTTGAGATTCTTTGAACTCGATCATGATTGGAGATTCCTGCTTCAATCCTATGTCGATAAAATTCGGGTTTATGATGATGTGAATCATCTTCTTGACCGATTGAAGGACCGCTACGCTTTGATCCTGACTTCCAATGCAGGGAAAGAATTTATCGAGATAGAGATGGAAGCCACGGGGCTTGGAAGGTATTTTCGACATCTCTTTTCTGCCACTTCAGATTATCGGACGGTCAAGAAGACGGCTGACTTCTATAGACAGGTCTGTAACGCCCTTCAAGTGGAACCTCATGAGATCCTCCACATTGGGGATCACTACGAATTTGACTATCTGGTACCTACTTCCATTGGGATGGGGGCTTTCTTCCTTGATCGGACTGGTAGAGAAAAAGGGAACTATATCCTTCATTCTCTTAAAGAATTAGAGAAGAAAATTCTTCCCGAATCAGATGGATAGGAATATCCCTCCTAAAATTCATTGGGCCTGGATCCTTCTTGGGGTCAGTTTTATCACCCTCTTTATGAATTATAGTATCCGGATCGGAGCCTACTCCATCCTTCTCCCCAAGATGGTCAAAGACCTCCATATTAATTTAACCCAAGCAGGAATGATTCGGGGATCCTATTTTGTGGCCTATATCATTTGTTCACCATTTGTGGGATGGCTAAGTGACCGTATAGGTCCCAGATGGGTCATCAGCTTTTTTTCCCTCATTCTGGGGATAGGAACTTTTCTGATGGGGAAGGCTTCCAGTCTTTCTACGGCCATCCTCTTTCATGCTATTGTAGGGATGGGATCTTCGGCAATGTGGACCCCTGTGGTAGGGATGATCCAGAAATGGTTTGGAATGAAGAAACGGGGTTTAGCCCTTGGAATCCTTTCCCCAAGCTATGCCTTAGGGTATGGCCTGATGGGGATGATTCTTCCCTCTATTGTCTCTACCTATGATTGGAGAATGGGGTGGACCCTTTTGGGTGTTTCATGTATCCTCCTCATTTTATTAAATACTTTTCTTCTTCGAAATGATCCCGAGGAGATGGGGCTTCTTCCTTGGGGGGAGACCTCCAAAAGGAGTGAATTTGCCTCTCCCACTTCTCGATTTCGATATAATGAGATTTTTAAAGAAAAGGCATTCTGGGTGATTGGATTCTCTTACCTTCTGGTCTCTTTTGGAGCCTATATCCTTACGGATTTAATCGTATCCTATGGAGTGATGGAATTAAAACTCCCCTACGCCATCTCTTCCCGATTTATTTCGATTCTCGCCTTTACTGGGATTGCTGGAGGATTGTTTTGGATGGCTCTCTCCGATCACTTAGGGAGAAAGAAATCGCTTCTCATCCTTCATTCCTCCCTCGCCTTAAGTATTTTATGGATCATTTTGGTAGGAGGGGAGGTTTGGTGGTTACAGATGGGGATTGGACTCTTTGGTTTTTTCTATAGTCCTGTCTGGCCGATGTATGGAGCCTGTGCCAGAGACTATTTCCCAAAAGAAGTCGTCGGTTCAGTCATTGGCCTCCTGACCTTTTTTTATGGGATAGGAGCCATCCTGGGCCCGATCATCGCAGGGAGATTGGCGGACAAGAGTGGTACTTTACGATGGTCCTTTGCCTTGGCTTCCTTCTGCTGTTTGATGGCTTCTGTGAGCATGGGTCTTCTTAAGGGAAGAAAATAGGAAGATTGAAAGAGCTCTTTTCTTTATGATAATATTGATTGAGATCAGGAATCTTCCACAAGGAGGGAGAGAGGGTGCCCGAAACAAGGATATTGGTCGTAGATGATGAGATGATCGTTTGTGAAAGTTGTAAACGGATCCTGGAAGATGAAGGATATGAGGTGGAGGTCGCTTTAAGCGGGAAAGAAGCCTTTGAAAAAATGCGAGAGAGACCCTTTGATATTGTTATTACTGACCTTAAAATGCCAGGGGTCGATGGAATGGAGGTGTTAAAAACGATCCGGAGGGAATATCCTCAAACCATTGTCATCATGATTACAGGCTTCTCCACGGTGGAGACCGCTGTAGAGGCGATGAAATTAGGGGCTTTCGACTACATTCCCAAGCCCTTTACCCCTGATGAAGTCCTGGTCGTAGTCAGCAAGGCGGTCGAGCAAAAAAGCCTTCTCTTGGAAAATCTTTATCTTCGACAGGAGCTACAAGAAAAATATGGGTTTGACAATATAGTAGGAAAAAGCAAAAAGTTGCAGGAGATCTATCGAATCATCACAAAGGTTGCGCCAACTGACAGTACGGTTCTCATCTACGGGCAGAGCGGGACCGGAAAGGAGTTAATCGCTCGAGCCATTCATTTTAACAGCCCGAGAAGGGAGAAGCCTTTTGTCCCGGTAGACTGCGCAGTTCTCTCCGAGAATCTCCTGGAGAGTGAACTCTTTGGCCATATCCGAGGTTCTTTCACTGGAGCGGTGAGCACAAAGCCTGGGCTTTTTGAGGTGGCTGATGGAGGGACCCTCTTCCTTGATGAGATCGGTAATATCAGTTTGGCCATTCAGGCCAAACTCCTCAGAGTTCTTCAGGAGAGAGAATTCCTTCCCGTGGGAGGGACAAAACCAAAAAAAGTGGATATTCGTTTAATCGCCGCAACAAATAAGAATCTGGAAAAGATGATTAAAGAGGGGACCTTTCGAGAGGATCTTTATTATCGGCTCAATATCGTTCCTATCTTTCTGCCTCCCCTTAAAGAACGTCAAGAGGATATCCCACTTCTGGCGATGCATTTTTTGAAGAAATATTCGGAACAAATGGGAAAGAAGATCAAGGGATTCACTCCGGAGGCCATGGGAAAATTGCTGAAATATTCATGGCCAGGAAATGTGAGGGAATTGGAAAATGTGATCGAGAGAACCGTGGTGATGACCGATGAGGAGATGGTTCGAGAGGAACATCTCATCCTTCCGGGCCAACCCGAAAAAGAGGGGATATATAGAAAGATACCAGAGACGAGCGAAGAGCTGAAGGAGATCAAAAAACAACTTCGAGAAAAGGCAGTCGAAGAGATAGAGAGGGCCTTTGTATTGAATGCACTGGAAAGAAATCAATGGAATGTGACCAAGGCGGCCGAAGATGTAGGAATGCTTAGACCCAATTTTCAGGCATTAATGAGGAAATATAATCTGAGGGTAAGGGAAGAGAAGGATAGTGGAGGAATAGTGGAATAATGGAATAATGGAATAATGGAAGAATGGAAGAATGGAAGAATGGAATAATGGGAAAATCTGTATTTCTTAAAACGATTGTTTAAACCAGGAACCCCACTATTCAAGAGAGAGCAAATTGTAGTGTCAGATTTTTTCAAATGGTTGATTATCGGCTGGTCCATCGTAGTCGTAGGAATTGCTGCCCTCGGTTTAGTTCTTATAGTTAAATATGGAGAGATTAAAAAGATCGAGACAGATGATGTAAGCCTCTGTTTTATAATAGCTTTTTTTTGTTGGCTCATTCCGATTATCGCCTTCTCTATCTTGGCCCGAACCTTAGGTTTTTAATGGACAACTGTATAAATATTTTATTTTTTATGAAAACTAATTAATTCAGTTAATTAGTGAATTTTTGCTCAAATTAAGAAAAAAATAGTATAATTTTTATATACATTCTAAAAGAGGATAGGGCGGGTGAATTTGTAAAAAATTTAATAATTTCAATTAATTAAATTAATTTCTCTTTTCTTTTTAATTTGGCATATGAAATGCAATATTAACGTTAAACCAAAACTGATTTAGGTGGGGTTCAATCATTTTAAATGGCAGAGAAATTTAGGGGGTTATCATGAGAGGAAAAGAAGGTAAATATAAACCCTTAATTCTCTTTTTGATGATTCTTTCTTTTCTCGTCGTATGGATTATCTCGATAGATAAGGGATGGGCAAAAAACAGTTTTTGTTTTGAATGTCACAAAGATGAAACATTAAAAAAGCAGGATGAGAGGGGAAGGACGATCTCCCTCTATGTCAATGAAACGGAATTTAGAAATTCAGCCCATGGAAAGCTCTCTTGTTCCGATTGCCATGTCCCTATTAAAGATGATGCTCACGCAGAGGGGGGGAAGAAAAAGGCTGATAAAAAGGTCAACTGCGGTTCTTGCCATAAAGAGGCAGAGAAGGAATACCTCCAGGGACTCCATTCGAAAATGATCATGAAAGGCACTGAAAGGGCTGCCTACTGCCATGAGTGTCATGGAAAACATGATATTTTCCCGAGCAAAAACCCTAAATCAAAGACCCACAAGTCTAACATCGATCAAACCTGCAATCGTTGTCACTCCGATATCGAGTTTGTAAGAGAGCATGCCTTGGGTTCGATTATCCCTGGAGAGGAATTCAAAAAGAGTGTTCATGGGAAGTCCGGAGAGGTGACCTGCATCAGTTGCCACGGGAGTCATAATCTTAGGTCTTTGGTCGATCCAAAATCTTCCATCTTTCGATCCAATATTCCTCAAACCTGTGGAAGTTGCCATCCTGAGATTACCCAGCAATTCGTGGAGAGTATCCACGGGGTTTTAGCTGCGAGAGGAAGAACCGATGCCCCAACCTGTACGACCTGTCATGGAATTCATGGGATCAAGGCCAAAGTGGATCCCGATTCTCCTGTTCATGAAAGGCGCATCGCTCTGACGACCTGTCCTCAATGCCATGCCGCAGAGAGGATTTCAAAAGAGTATAGGATTACGACCACACCGGTAAAGTCCTATTACGAGAGTTTCCACGGTCTCTCCTATAGGGGAGGAGATACCTATTCAGCAAACTGTGCAAGCTGCCATGGCGTTCATGATATTCGGCCTTCGTCAGACCCCAAATCTTCTGTTCATCCAAGCAATCTCCAGAAGACCTGCGGGAACTGCCATCCGGGGGCTTCTGAGAACTTTGCCAAAGGAAAGATTCATTCTGTTGCATCGGTAAAGGCTGAAGATATAGGGGATAGGATCGTTGGATGGGTAAAGGTGATTTATATCGTATTAATTGTTGTGGTCATAGGTGGAATGGTATTCTTCAATTTTACGGATTGGCTTCGAAAGACCATCGAACGGAGACCTAAATAAAGGAGAGTGGATGAAAATGCAAAAAAGATATCTCCGGATGACCCTCAATGAAAGACTTCAGCATCTCAATCTCTTCATCAATTTTACCATCTTAGTCATCACGGGTTTTGCTCTGAGTTTTCCAACCGCCTTTTGGGCCTCTCCCATCACAGAAGTGCCAGCCGGAATGACCCTTCGAGGATTTCTCCATCGGCTCTCTGGAGTGGCCATTGTCTTCTTAGGGGGGTATCACCTTCTCTATTGCGCTTTTACGAAGAGAGGAAGGGGAATTATCAGGGATATGATCCCGACCTGGAAAGATGCTTTGGATTTGTGGGAGACGTTGAAAAATAATTTATTTATCAATCGTCCTCCTAAAAAGATTAAAATGGGTCGTTTTAATTTCAGAGAGAAATTTGAGTACTTTGGGTTGATCTGGGGCACTCTGGTTATGACCATTACGGGATTTATCCTGTGGTTCGAAGTGGAGTGGTTAAAATATTTCCCCCAATGGACTTACCATCTGGCACGAACCATCCATTTCTATGAGGCGATCTTGGCGACCCTCACTATCATCGTCTGGCACTTTTACTCCGTAATCTTTAACCCTGATGTCTACCCCATGAACTGGGCATGGATCACCGGGGAAATGACGGAGCATGAGATGGAATTAGAACATGGGTTGGAGCTTGAACGGCTCAAAGCGGAATCCAAAACCCGACTGGTCGAATTTGGCGAGGCTTATGCAGAAGGAGGAGGAAAGGTCATTCCTCTCCATCCGGAAGAAGAAATGAAATCGACCAGATCCATTCGCCGCCTTTACAGCATCGTCCAAAGCCTTAACGAGACCATCAAAAGCTGGAGGGGCGCATAATTGAAAAAAGGGGGGTGAAGGCTTATGTCAGAAAACATTCATGAACGTTATGGACCTTATCCCAAGAAAAAAGGAAAGAAAAAGTTTAGAACGAATGGAAGCCCTTTCTCGAAGAGAACCTTTGAATGGCTCAAATGGAAGCTTGATCGAGTTGGAGGGATGAACATCTATCGTCCCTGCTTAGAGTATTAAGGGAAATCAGAAGCCCAGAATCTCATTTCATCCTTGGAAAAGGTTTTTTTAGCCCTATATATCCTCTTACTCCCACCATCCAAACCCCACCCAATCTAAGAAGGATATATAGGGCTTTTTTTTATTCCTCGATGTCCTAAACTCCTCTAAGAAGATAAGTGTCCTCCCCAATAATCTCCATAACCCAGAAGTCGGGAATAAGCCTGAGAGGGATTATTATTCATTGTAGATCCAGGGAGAACGTGTTAATATGAAAACAAGAAAGAGAGGATGGGGGTTCTCTTTGAGGATTCAAAAAAGGGTTTTCATCCTTTTTTTTACTTCTCTCTTCTTTCTTGGCTACCTCGATCATGACCAGGCCGGAGCCCTGACCATCACGGAGGAGAAGAAGTTAGGAGAGAAGATCCTTCTCGAGATGGAAAGAAATGTAGAGTGGGTGAGGGACCTTATCCTCGATCATTATATTCGTCAAATAGGGGAAACCTTAGTTTTCCATGCAGGACCGACTCCCTTTGAATTCAAGTTTCATCTCATCAAACATTCCGAACCCAACGCCTATGCGATTCCAGGAGGTCATATTTTTTTGACCACGGGTCTGCTCGCCCTGGCGGAGAATGAACAGGAGCTTGCAGGGGTGATCAGTCACGAAATCGCCCATGTGATGGCCCGACACGTGGCCCAGATGATCGAGAGGTCGAAGCGAATCAACATCGCCACCATGGCTGCCATCCTGGCTGGCGTACTCGTGGGAGGAGGAGGGAAGGCATCAGAAGCTGTGGCTGCGACGGCGATGGCTACGGCAGAAGCCCTTGCCTTAAAATATACTCGGGAGATGGAGATTGAAGCAGATCAAAACAGTCTTCGCTACATGATCAAGGCGGGTTATGACCCCCATGGGCTGATGACATTTATGAATAAGATTTATAAATTGAGCCTCACCTCGTCCCCAAAAATTCCCGTCTACCTTTCGACCCATCCCGCTATTGAAGATCGAATCTCCCTCATGGGAAATCTTCTTCAAACCGTGTCTAAATCTGAACCCCCCTTTCGAACCGCAGGGAACTATGAGAAGATTCAAGCCAAGGCTCTCGTAGAGGATAGAGAACCTCGGATAGCCGTCATCCATTTTCAGTCCCTGGTGGACGAGGGCTCGAAAAAGGTGGAGGCCTATTATGGCCTGGGACTTGCTTATCGGAAAATGGGACGATTCGATAAGTCGATCGAAGCCTTTCAGTCAGGGTTGACCCATCATCCCCGAGACCCCGATCTTCTTCGGGAGCTTGGAATTGTTTATTTCCTTTCAGGGAAACCCGAGCAGGCATTGACCTATCTGGAGCCCCTTCTTTCGATCTCTAAAGAACAGGAGGTAGATCCCTTGACCCTCTTTTATTTAGGAAGGGTTTATCAAGAATTAGGGGATGTGAATAGGGCAGGGACCCTTTTTCAAAAAGTTCAAAAGAAGTATCCCGAATTCATCGATGTGTATCATAGCCTTGGATCCGTTTACGGGAGGCTTGGACAAAAGGGGCTTTCCCACTTCTTTTTCGGGAAGTATTTTAAATTGAAGAGAGATAAAAAGAATGCCCTTTTACATTTCCGAACCGCCTTAGAAGGGTTGGAACGGGGAAGCATGGAACGGGAGGAGGCACAGAAGGAAATTAAAGAATTGACATCGTCCCCATAAAAAAGTAACTTAATAAAAGAATTTTAAAACCTATCATAGAGTGTTGGTTAAGGAGGACAAGAGCTTGAGGGATCTTAGAAAGCCATATTATGGAGTCAAAGATGAGGAGGGAGAAAAAGAAAGGTCAAGAGACAACAAGAGTAAATCAGGAGCTTTCCATTCTTCATAGTATTACCCAAAGTATCAATGAATCGATCGATCTGGATGAGATTTTAAATAAGAGTCTCGATAAGATTGTGGAACTGACCGATGTGAAATCTGCGGGAATCTATCTTCTCGATGAAAATGAACAGGAATTGGTCTATGTCGCCCATCGAGGATTTTCAAAAGCTTTTATCAAAGGGATGAACCGTTTTAAATTAGGGAGAGGAGCGACAGGAAAAGTGGCCCTCTCAGGAGAACCCCTCTTTATCGAAGACTATCCCAATTATCCTGAAGCGATCCCGTTGGCCATCGAAGAAGGACTGAAATCGCTCGCCGTGATTCCTTTGAAGACCAGGAATAGAATCTACGGGACGTTAAATATTGCCCGCCGGGAGTTTTACTCCTTCACCCCTTATAGCAAAAACCTCTTTAACTCCATTGGTCAAATTATTAGCAGTGCTTTGGAGAGGGCCTTTCTTTACTCCGAGAATGTGAAACACCTCGAAGAGCTGAGGACTCTTTACTCGATCGGTCAGGAGATCGCCTCCAAACTCGAATTGAATGTCATCCTCCAGAAGATTATGGAGAAGGCGATCGAGCTTTTGAGAGCGGAAGCAGGAACGGTGGCCCTTTGGGATCATCGGAATCAAACTTATCGGTATGTCCTCATCTACGGACTCCCTGACTCCATGATAGGGAGGGAGGTCTCTCTCGATTCGAAAGGAGTGATCGGAGAAGTCTTAAAGAAAAAGGTTCCGGTCCATTATGGAAATTACGAACGAAATCCAAACCGATTAAAGGAGCTGGATGAGTATCATTCCCAGGAGGTGATTGGGGTTCCCTTGATTGTCAGAGAGATGGTCATCGGGGCCATGACGATCGGAACCTCCAATCCCAAGAGACATTTTCGAAAGGAAGAAGTCGAACTCCTTTCAAACTTTGCTCACCAGGCAGGGGTCGCCATTGGGAATGCCCAACTCTACGAGGACTCTCTATTAAAGATTAAACAGTTAACGACCCTCTACGAGATCGGGAAACAACTCTCTTCGACGCTCGATCTGGACGAACTCCTGAGGAAGGCCCTTATTCTACTGAAGGAACAGTGGGGCTATCCTCTCTGCAGTATCCTCTTTCTGGATCGAGAAAGAAATGAGCTCTATGTTCGGCAGGTCATCGGAAAGGATCTGGAAGAGGTGAAACATTTGCGATTTAGAGTAGGGATAGACGGGATTGTAGGGTGGGTGGCCCAACAGGGTGAGCCCCTTTATGTTCCAGATGTCTCCAAAGATTTAAGATATATTTTAGAACTCCCAGAGGTGAGGTCAGAGGTCGCCTTTCCAATAAAAGTGAGAGACCAGATCATTGGGGTTCTCGATATTGAGAGTTATGAAAGGATGGCCTTCGATGAAGAATCCCTCAAAACCCTCTCCTCCTTTTGCAGTCAGATAAGCATCTCTATCGAAAATGCCCAACTTTTTTCCGAACTCAAGCAGACCCTCGTCGAGTTGAAAAAGGCCCAGGACCAGATGATTCAGATTGAGAAATTGAGGGCCATGGGAGAGATGGCCAGCGGAGTGGCTCACGATTTCAATAATGTTCTGGCTGTGATTCTTGGGAATATTCAGCTTCTCCTTCATCAATTTCATCAGTTAGGCCCCGAAGAGATCCAGGAGAGATTAAAGGTCATTGAAAAGGCCTCTAAAGATGGGGCTGAGACGGTTCGACGCATTCAGGAGTTTACAGGGATTAAAAAAGATTACTCCTTTATTTCCTTGGACCTGAATGAGATCCTCCGAGAGGTTGCGACTATCACCGAACCTCGCTGGAAAGATCAGGCTCAACAGAGGGGAGTCCAAATCCAACTCACTCTCCAATTAGGTGAGATTTCTCCCATCCTGGGAAATCCATCCGAATTGAGAGAGGTATTGACGAATATGGTCTTCAATGCCGTAGATGCGATGCCTCACGGGGGGAAGATTACCCTCTCCACCCATCCTCATTCAGAAGATTGGGTGGAGCTGAGGGTTTCCGATACTGGGATAGGAATGTCCGAAGAGATCAGGAGGAGAATATTTGATCCATTCTTTACGACCAAAGGAGTGGGTAGTTCGGGTCTGGGCCTAAGTGTCTCTTATGGAATTATTAAACGCCATGGAGGAGAAATTTTAGTGGAGAGCGAGATCGGGAAGGGAACGACCTTCATCATCCATCTTCCCAAAGGGTACGAAGAGGAGAGAGAGGAGGTGAAAAAAAGAGAGGCAAGGGCGCCCGATCAGAGACACCAGGCCCGAATTTTGGTGATCGATGATGAGGACCCTGTAAGGGAGATTCTTTCCAAGATGCTTATGTCGAAAGGGCATCAAGTGGCTGTGGCCTCCAATGGGGAGGAAGGAATTGAACGGTTTAAACGAGAAGAGTTCGATCTTGTCTTTACTGACTTGGGAATGCCCAAAATCTCAGGATGGGAAGTAGGGAAGACGATTAAACGATTGAATCCAAAGATTCCTGTAGCGATGATTACAGGATGGGGGATGGAATTGAATCGAGAGAAGATGAAGGAGAGCGGAATTGACCTGATCGTCTCGAAACCCTTTAATTTTGACCAGGTCATCGAAATCGTTTCGGAAGCCTTAGAGTTAAAGGAGAAGATGTAATCATCCCCAGCGCCAGAGGGCGATCACGAAGGTGATGAGGAAGACCAGAATAAGATTCATATAGGCCATGAAATAGAAGACTTTTTCAGGAGAGGTGGCATTGGGGGATTCTTTCTCTAACCTCAACTCCCCCACCGGAGGTAGGGAAAGAATCTTTTCTTCACCATGGGGTGCAGTTTGAAGAAGCTCCGTTAAGTCGCTCCCTGCCGGATGTTTCCTCATATGAGTCCCCTCTTTCCAGAGTGGACTCGCTGTTACATCGTAAATCTTTCCCTTATAGGCAAAATAGGCAGGTCTTCCCTCCTTTCCATCGAAGAAGGCTAATTCCTTAAGAGAAAATCTTCCCTCCTCTGAATAAGGAGAAGAGGCCTTTTGCCTTTTCATTTTGGGGCCAAGGATAAAAGTCACAATCCCGGCCGAGGTGACCATGATAGCAAAAAGGATAATTTTTAGACTCAGAAGGATTCCAAATCGTGTCGTGTAGAAAGTAGACCAAGTGGGGATTCTGGAGATGGTTAAGAGAACCCCGCTAATGGAGAGCACAAGGATTGCGGTCCAGCCAAGGATGAGTTCTCCTTTGGGCAATCCCTTCGCCGCATAAGCCGGTTTCAAGAGGAGATGGACATAGAGGATCGTTCCAAACCAGGCGATAGCCATGAGAAGATGGAGGTAACCTACTGTAAGGCGGACGACCTTCTGGAAGGGTTTCAGAGGACGGTATAACCCTTTAGCCTTCAATTCCTCCCGGAAGGATTCTCCCTCTCTTGTCAGTTTCCCTCCTGTGCTTTCGAGATGACATCGGAGACACTCCGCTCCTGTTTGTTCCGCATATTCAGGGGTCGACTTGGAGAAGTGAGGGAGGAGGAGAAGAAGGAGAGTGACTATGATTATAGCGTTTCTCATAAAAATACTTTTTAGACCCCAAAGGAGATTCCAACCGAACGGGCCACTTTAATGAGAGGATAGTTCAGAGGAACTCTCCTTGGCCCTCTGGCTACTTCTTTCAAAGGGACATCGATCAGGGATTCTCCTTTCACCCCAACCATATAGCCAAACTTTTCCTCCCTTACCATTTCCATTGCTCTTACACCCAGTCGTGTGGCCAAGACTCGGTCAAAAGCGGTAGGAGTCCCTCCACGGAGGAGATGTCCCATGACCACTGTTCTCGTCTCAAGACCGGTGAGCTCCTCGATCTGACGACCAAGGACAAACCCAATTCCCCCAAGTCGAATAGGATCTGAGCTTTCCTTGACAATCCTCTGAATGACGACCTCCCCCCCTTTGGGTTTTGCCCCTTCTGCTACGACAAGGATACTGAATCTCTTTCCTCTTTTATTTCTTTCTTTTACCTTATCGCTGACGATATCCATCTCGTAAGGAATTTCAGGAATAAGAAGAATGTCCCCCCCTCCTGCAACTCCTGAATAGAGGGCGACCCATCCGGATCGATGTCCCATGACCTCCACAATCATCACCCGGTGGTGGGATTGGGCAGTCGTATGAATCCGATCGATTCCTTCTGTAGCGATGGAGAGGGCAGAGTCGAATCCAAAGGTAATCTCGGTTCCCCTGAGATCGTTATCGATCGTTTTAGGGACTCCAATCACTGGAATTCCGTCCTTAAAAAGTTTATGGGCAATGCCCAGAGTCCCGTCTCCTCCTATACAGATAAGAGCATTTATCTCAAGATTTTTAAGATTCTTTATGGCCACCCCGGAGAGGTCTTTAAACTCCAGTTCGCCGTCTTTCTTAATAGGATATCGGTAAGGATTGGCAATCTTGGACGTTCCCAGTATCGTTCCTCCCTGAGTGAGAATTCCCGAGACATCATCGTACTGGAGAATCCGATACCGATTCTCCACCATTCCATGATACCCATCCTCAATCCCTATGACCTCTGCCTCTTCCTCAAGAATCGCTTTTTTGGCCACAGCCCGTATCACGGCATTGATGCCCGGGCAGTCCCCTCCTCCCGTAAGAATCGCAATCCTCTTGCTTTTTCTCATTGGTTCCTCACTCCACGGTAAAATATTTTTTTATGGATTGGAATTTTGCTTCGCCGATCCCCTTTACCTCTTTGAGTTCTTCAACCGAGCGGAACCCTCTCCGTTTTTGTCGGTAGGCGATGATTTCCTGAGATAAGGATTCCCCTATTCCTGGGATGAGCGAAAGGTCTTCAGGTGAAACCCTATTGAGGTCCAGGGGAAGGGAGAAGACCAAAAGTTTATAGGCCTCCATCCTTCCTATATTGATGATGATTTCATCGGGTGATCTTTTTTTAATCGTTATTCGAGTTCCTGAGGGCAAGGTTTCCGAGGAAAGTTCCTCAGCGAAGCGAGTGGATTCTTTAAATCCTCCCGCCTTTTCGATGAGCTCTCTCAAAGTAGGTGGATGGTGAAACAGATAAACGCCGGGGCGATGGATCTCCCCCTCAATTTCGACCGCGATCTCTTGGACCTTCTTTTCGGGAGGGAGAAAGGGGGGATGAAAGAATTTGAAATAAAGAAGGAGCAGGATCAAAAAGGATAAACTCCAAAGGATCCACTGCTGACTCAGAGAAAAGGATCTCAATTTAGCGCTCTTCTTCTTTCAAGAGTTTATAGTCAATGGAGTCCACCAGGGCTTGCCAGCTTGCTTCGATGATATTTTCTGAGACCCCCACCGTTCCCCAAACCGAGGTCCCATCTCCAGATTCGATCAATACCCTGGTTCGGGCTGCTGTTCCCTCCTTGGAAGAAAGAATCCTCACCTTATAATCGAGAAGTTTAACGGAACGAAGCTCAGGATAGAATTTCTCCAGGGCCTTTCGAATCGCATGATCCAAGGCATTGACCGGTCCATTTCCTACCGCAGCGGTATGCTCAATCTGGTCTCCCACTCGCACCATAATCGTCGCTTCAGAGAAAGGGGGTGCCCCTTCTTCCCTCTTTTCTACAATCACTCGAAACCCTAAGAGTTCGAAGAACTTCTTATGTTGCCCTAAAGCCTTCTTCATAAGGATTTCGAAAGAACCTTCGGCTGCCTCGAATTGAAACCCTTCGTGCTCCAGCCTTTTCAGATGGTCCAGAATCCTTCTGACCCTCGGCTCCTTGCTTTCCAGATCGATCCCAAATTCCACTGCCTTGTAAAGAATATTCGACTCCCCCGAAAGGTCGGAGATCAGAACCCTCTGCCTGTTACCCACCTTTTCGGGAGGGATATGTTCGTAGGTGCTTGCATTCTTGCGAATGGCACTGACATGAACTCCCCCTTTATGGGCAAAGGCACTCTCCCCCACATAGGGAAGGTTTTTGGGATGGGGGAGATTGGCCAACTCCGATATAAAACGAGACACTTCTGTGATTTTTCTAAGCTGTTCGTCAGTGATGCAATGGATTCCCATCTTCAATTTTAAGTTAGGGAGGATGGAGCACAGGTTTGCATTCCCGCACCTTTCTCCATAGCCATTCATCGTCCCCTGGATAAGAGAGATTCCCTCCCGAACAGAAAGGATGGTGTTGGCCACAGCCATTTCTGTATCATTATGAATGTGAATTCCTAAAGGAGTTTTGATCTTTTTTTTCACTTCATGGACAATAGGAAGAAGCTCATAAGGGAGGGTTCCCCCATTGGTATCGCAGAGGACAATCCAGTCCGCCCCTGCATGCTCTGCAGTATGGAGGGTTTTTAAGGCATAGAGGGGATTGTTTTTAAACCCATCAAAAAAGTGCTCCGCATCGAAGAGAACCTCGGGGACCCGTTTTTTTAGAAATCGAATGGATTGCTCAATCATTTCAAGATTGGTCTCCAGAGGGATCTCAAGGGCCTCCAAGACATGTTTGTCCCAGGCCTTTCCAAAAATGGTCACTGCCTGGGTCCGAGCTTCAAGAAGGCTTTGGAGGTTTGGATCCTCCTCTGGGGGAACTCCAGCCCGTGAGGTGCTTCCGAAAGCGACGATTCGAGCCTGCTGCAGGGGAATGGATTTAATTTCCTGGAAGAATTGAAGGTCTTTCGGGTTGGATCCCGGCCAACCCCCTTCGATATAGTGGATCCCTAACTCGTCCAGTTTTTGGGCAATCCGGATCTTATCTTCCACCGTGAAGGCGATGTCTTCACCCTGAGACCCGTCGCGAAGGGTGGTATCATAAATTTTAAGGGCATCTCTCTTCATTTTTCTTCTGTGATGGTCGGTTTGTCGAGTTCAAAGGCATCGTGGAGGGCTCGAACAGCCAATTCCGTATATTTAGAGTCAATGACACAGGAGATCTTAATCTCCGAGGTGGAGATCATCTGGATGTTGATCCCCTCTTTGGCTAAAGCAGAGAACATCTGAGAGGCAACATTGGAGTGACTTCTCATCCCGACCCCTACGATAGAGACCTTGGCAATATTTTCGTCCGAAAGAACCTCTTTTCCGCCGATCTCCTTAATCGTTTCTTTTACAATCTGGAGGGCCTTTGGAAAATCAGGTTTGGGGACGGTGAAGGCGACATCGGCGTATCCTTTATCCGTGCTCGAAGTCTGGATGATCATATCGACGACGATATTCGCCTCGGCGATAGGCTTAAATAATTTAGCCGCTATTCCTGGGATATCGGGAACCCGCATCACCTCAATCTTTGCCTCGTTTTTATTATAAGTAACCCCTGAGACGACTACCTTTTCCATTTCTTCTTCCTCCTTACAAACAATTGTTCCTGGATTCTCATTGAAGGATGATCTGACATGAATAGGCACATTATATTTTTTGGCAAACTCCACCGAACGGATTTGAAGGACTTTTGCCCCAAGACTGGCCATCTCGAGCATCTCGTCATAGGAGATCTTCGAGAGTTTTCTTGCCTTCAGATAAATATTGGGGTCGGTTGTATAGATGCCATCCACATCCGTGTAGATTTCACATATATCGGCTTTTAATGCGGCCGCGACAGCGACGGCTGTAGTATCGGAACCCCCTCGCCCTAAGGTCGTAATATTGCCTTCTTCATCCACCCCCTGGAACCCAGCGACCACTACCACTCGTCCCTCTTTTAAATCTTCAAAAATCTTTTCGGATTCGATTCCGGTGATCCGAGCCTTTCCGAAGGCACTATCCGTGGCAATCTTTATTTGAAAACCCAGATAGGATTTCGCATCGCATCCCATCGATTTAAGTGCGATGGCAAGCAGGGCCACGGAGACCTGCTCTCCTGTGGAGATGAGGACATCCAATTCCCTCTCATCCGGGGTCGGGGTGACTTCTTGAGCCATGCGGATGAGTTTATCTGTCTCTCCAGCCATCGCGGAGACGACCACCACGACCTGATTCCCCTCGTTTTTAGTGCGGATGACCCGTTGAGCAACATTTTTAATCCGTTGAATATCGCCTACCGACGTTCCCCCATATTTTTGGACGACTAATGCCATTTAGAACCTCCCTTTAAAAAAGTTACTCAAAACCTAGAACCCTGAGCTCTGACCTCAATGTGTTCAAAAGTTCTTCGTACCTTTCTCCTTTGGCCACCAATTCAATCGATCGAGTTTGCTTCCCAGTATAATAAAGAAAGATCGATAAGAGTTCAACGGGAAGCAGGGATGGAATTTTATCTGCCCATTCAATGGCGGTGACACCTTTCCCCTGGAAATACTCTTCCAATCCTAACCCTTCCGCTTCCCTCTCATCCTTAATTCGATAAAGATCGATATGATAAAAGGGAATCTTTCCGGCGTATTCGTTCACTAAAACGAAAGAAGGGCTGGTAAGATAGGAGGCCCTTTTCACTCCCACTCCTGAAGCTAACCCCTTGATCAGTTGGGTTTTTCCCGTTCCTAATTCTCCAAACAGAGCAATGACATCTCCCTCCCGAAGTCGCTTCCCAATACTCTTTCCCAAACGAGTGGTTTCAGATGGACTCTTCGAGCGAAGCAACAAATCTTTGATCCCTCAGCCTTCTCCTCTTCCTCCCGTGGATTGACTTCCCAGATACCGGCTCCTCCATTTGAGCGGAGAGGTTTTCGTTTTTTATTCAGGCCTTATATTTAAAGTCATCTGGATTGAGGTTTTCAAGCCATTCCTTGAGTTGATCCTCTTCTTTCTCCATATCAATGGTTCGTGCTTTTTCAATGACCTGTTCTGAGACGAAGATGGGGGCATCGACGGCAAGGGCGATCGCAATGGCATCGCTGGGACGAGAGTCGATGATGATTTCTTCCCCTCTTCGATTGAGATAGATGAGGGCATAGTAGGTATTCTCCTTGAGATCGTTGACCACCACCTTCATCACCTGAGAGTCCAGTTGTCTGAGAATGCTATGGATAAGATCGTGAGTCATTGGACGCTGGGAATCAATCTTTTTAAGTTTCATGGCAATCGCATTGGCTTCAAAAGGTCCGATCCAGATGGGGAGCCCCGTTTTGTTAGCCAGATCCATCAGGAGAACCACAAATCCATTCGTCGTGGAGTCGAAGGTTAAAAATTTAACTTTCATTTCGATTAACATCCGTCTACTCCTTTCTTTTTAACGGAATCGCAAGGAAGCCCCGACTCCCTCGAATTCCTTTAAAATGGGATCCTCGTCAACCCATTTGACCTCTCCGTCTTGACGAAGAACCGATCGCATCATTTCTTCTTCCAGAGGGACGACCTTTAAATTCCCTTTACATAAAGGGCAGAGAGGAGAGGGCTGAGCTCCCTCTGGAATAATGGTTAAGATTCCGCACTGCTGGCATTTTCCACCCTTTAAGGTGAAGGAGTTCAGGAGAAAGAGGGTTTGGATCTGACCCTGATTCAAGGCCTCCAGGGTTGCACTCAACCCAAAGGTAGCGAGGCCTCCATAAGGGGTCCTTTCTTTGAGCTCCCGAATCTGTTGAGAAATCTCTTCTTTTTCTTTTTGGAGAAGGCGGTCGAAAATCTTTCTTAGGAGTTTGGATCGATCCTCTGTAAGCTCCGCTGAGAAGATATCCGCGATATGGTGTTTCACTCGTTCCGGAAGGAAATGTTTGAAATTTGCAAGAATTCGATCCTGACCGATCAGAACGACTCTTTTCCAATTTCCTGAATCGAAAAGGCTCGTCAACTGCTCGGCTACCTCTTTATGGTGTTTATCCATATGGTCCTTAATGTGACGTTGAAACCTCATCTGGGACCATCCCCCCTGATCATGACGTCCCGGGACATAGCTTTCGATGGAGAATTCCGTGACCAATCCCTCGAGGGAGATTTCGAAGAGTCTCGCCGATTCGGTATTGACCATTACGGCCAGGGTTTTTTGATATTGCGAAAAAAGGCGGATCAGGGGTTTGAGGGCAGGGAGATGGGCTAAAATAAATTCATTTTCATAAGGAATGATGGAGGGGTAGGTGAGGAAGGTTTGGGTTCCACTGCAGGAAAAGAGGGCAACCCCGTTGATTCCCTCATCAATGGTCTGGCGAATCAATCCCTCTACATATCTCTCGATTCGTTTCTGATCTTCCAGATAATATCGGAGGAGATCTTCTTTCCCTTTCAGTTGTTCCACCCCTTTTTTTAATTGATTTTTAATGAAAAGTCTGATTCGTTCGCGTTGTTGCTCATCCTCCCATTTTGTATTGAGGTAGAGAGAACAGAAGGGATAAGGTCCTTCTTCTATCCGAGCAAGCCTCTTGAGTTCTTTTGACATCTCCATAAATACCTCTTCTCAAATCTCCTCTTGGAGAAGGGAAGGGATCTTTTTGATAAGATCGGTGGCCACCAGAGACTTCTCTCCGATTTCCCGGGCCACCTCATCCCCTGCTAAACCGTGAAGGTAGACAGCCGCTTGAAGAGAAAGAAGAGGATCAAAACCCTGGCAGATGAGGCCTCCGATCATCCCGCTAAGCACATCTCCTGTCCCTCCTGAAGCTAAGCCCGGGTTTCCGGTAGGGTTGATATAGACTTCCCCATTGGGGGTCGCGATGAGTGTTCGAAATCCTTTGAGAACTAAGTAGACGCGATGGGAGGTCGAAAAGGCTCGACTTACTCCGATCCGATTTTCCTGGACTTCCTTAGAAGTAGAGCGGATCAGTCGAGCCATCTCTCCAGGATGGGGTGTAAAGATGATCAATGGATTATTCAGGGGAGGAAGTTTGTTCTGGGTCGCCAAGGCGTTCAATCCATCCGCATCCAGGATGATGGGGATATTGAGTGTCTTTATTAATTTCACAATTAGGGTTTGAGTTTCTGGGTGGGTTCCGATGCCAGGCCCAATGAGAACGGCCTTCTTATTTTCACAGAGCCGAAGAAGAGGGGAGTAGGCTTTAAGGCTCAAGGTCTGTTTCTGGGTTTCGGGGAGGGGTTCGGTCATCACTTCTGTTAATTTCATCTCCATAATTGGGTTCAGACTCTTCGGGATGGCTAAGGTAACCAGTCCTGCTCCCATCCGGAGGGCTGCTTCGCAAGCCATTGCCGCAGCTCCGGTCTTTCCCACGGAACCTGCGATCACAAGGAGATGTCCATAATCCCCTTTATGAGTATCCAACCGTCTGGGAACCGAGAGCCATTTTTTGATCTCCTCCTTCTCAATGAGGTAGGTTTGAATCTGCTCCTCTTCGATCAAACGTTTAGGGAAACCGATATCAATCACCTTTAACGTTCCTACATATTCAACCCCAGGGGAGATGAGGAGACCCATTTTAGGAAGACCGAAGGTAAGGGTAAGGGTGGCACGAATAGAAACCCCCAGAGGCTTTCCTGTGTCCGCACTCAATCCGGAAGGGATATCTACGGCAACAATGGGTCTGTGAAGGGTATTCAGATGCTCGATCACCTCACGATAGTAACCCCTGACCTCCGCATCGAGACCTGTGCCAAAAATGGCATCAATAATGAGATCTGCCTTTTCGATCTCCTTCTTTACCTTCTGGTATTCTTTGGAAGAGGGGACCGAAATGACCTCTCCTCTCATCCGATGGAAGATAGAGTAATTGATTTCTGCATCCCCTCGTAATGCCTTGGGCTCGGTGAGGAGGAAGACCATGACAGAAACTCCCCGGTTCATCAGGTATCGAGCAATGACAAACCCATCTCCTCCATTGTTCCCTTTTCCTGAAATGATGGCCACCCTTTTTTTCTCAATCCCAGGAAAGGTCTTGAGAATCTCTTCTGTGGCGCCCCTTCCCGCATTCTCCATCAGGACGATTCCCGGAATCCGATAGAGCTCGATAGCCTTTCGATCCAATTCTTGCATTTGTTCAGCCGTCGTCACCTTCATCCGTTTCCCTCTAATAGGACATGAGCCACGGCATAGGGGTAGTCGTGGGAAAGAGTGAGAAACATTCTTTCTACCCTATAGGTTTGGAGGATCTCCTTTGCCTTTCGATGCAGGGAGAGAAAAGGTTTCCCCATCGGGTCATTTTCCACCTCTATATCTCTCCAGCGAATTCCATTTCGTAGCCCTAATCCCAGGGCCTTCAAAAAGGCCTCCTTGGCTGCGAATCTTATGGCAAAGCACTCAGAAGGATGACGCTTCTGCTGACACCAAGAGATTTCTTTCTCTGTATAGACACGATTGAGAAAAAGGGTCCCCCACCGGGACAGAACCCGTTCCATTCTCTCGATATTGACAATGTCAATTCCGCTACCTATGATCATCCGCAATGGAGTTAGGGTTCGGAGGCTTGGCTCCGAACGGGTTATGTTGCTCGAATGAGAGCGATCATTTCCCTTACCGCTTGGTCCAAACCCACCAGGACCGCCCGAGCGATGATGCTGTGGCCAATGTTTAATTCTTCGATCTCCTTGATCTCAGCGATTCGCTTCACGTTGACATAATTGAGACCGTGGCCTGCGGCGATCCGGAGATTTCGGTGGGAGGCTTCAGCAACTGCATCAAGAATTCTCTTTAACTCTTCGTCCTGAAGGGCGTGGGTTCGGGCATTACAGTAATGACCTGTGTGAATTTCTATGGCATTCGCTCCTACCTCTTCCGCAGCCCTGATCTGTTCCTTATTTGGATCCACAAAAAGACTGACGGAAATCCCCCCTCGTTGAAGCCGTTGGATTGATTTTTTAAGGGATCGATGGTTTTTTAAGACATCCAACCCTCCTTCGGTGGTTAACTCTTCCCTTCTTTCAGGGACGAGCGTGACGATGTCCGGTTTGGTATTGAGAGCAATACGGATCATCTCTTCCGTTGCCGCCATCTCTAAGTTCAATTGGGTTTGAACCGTTTCTCTGAGGAGACGGAGATCCCGATCTTGAATGTGACGGCGGTCTTCCCTTAGGTGGCAGACAATCCCATCTGCACCAGCCAGCTCCACGATCACCGCAGCGGCAACAGGATCAGGGTATTGGACTCCCCGCGCCTGTCTGACAGTGGCGACATGATCGATATTGACCCCTAATCTTGCCATAATCCCTCCCTATTCATTATGTGATTGTTCAATAATGCCAAAAGCCTTTAAAATCAAGGCTTCCAAAAACTCCCCTATTGATTCCTACCGCAAATTGATCTAACATTACATCCAAACCCAACCCCAGGAGTCAATATGAAAAGACAA
>Ga0209479_1000938_pt1 | contig 35756 bp, 28 predicted proteins | sample DewCreD2012metaG_2_FD_184112 | JGI IMG/M metagenome (GOLD analysis project Ga0209479, IMG submission 184112) | Hot spring sediment bacterial and archeal communities from British Columbia, Canada, to study Microbial Dark Matter (Phase II) - Dewar... ...
CGGCACGGGTGTGAGTGCCGCAGCCCCGACAGTTCCGGTCCGCTATCCTGCCGGGACTTTGCGCCGCGGCCGGGCGGCCGCGCGCGGTTCGGGAGTCGGCAGCCGCCATGGCGCCGAAGCCCAAGCTACTCGACCGGGTCCGGGAAGCGATCCGAGCCCGCCACTACAGCCGCCGGAGCGAGAAGGCCTCCGTGCGCGGGATCACACGGTACATCTTCTTTCGCGGCAAGCGGCTCCGCGATGATCTCCACTCACGTCCTGAATCGCGGGGCGGCAGCCGTGGGGAGCCCGGCGGACCGGGGGTTCGGCAGCCCTGACCACGGTAGTGGCCCCGAAGTACATCCGATTCGGGATAGGCCGCGCGACGGCGCCGCCTATATCGACCCGCGAAGGTCGCTCCGCGCGGACGCGAGTGGATCGAAAGGCCGGGGAGGCAGGAGAAGGGGTCGGTCCCAGCTCGGCATACGCTGCAGGAGTTCGCAGCGGTTGCGGTACTACGCCGACCGGCCCGCCCAGTCGCCGAATTGTAGTTGGACTGCATGCGCCTGACGGTTCCAGCCGCCCAGATGTGCCTCGCCCGACAAGCCATGTCGCCCGCGCGTGTGGCGTTCTGTCTTGGGACGAGCATCTTTTGCGGCTCCGGTTCGTCAAAGACTGCGCGGAGCCGGCGACGGTCGAAGCTCGATCGGCGCGCGACATCCTCCGAGACTACGAGGATGAGGCTGCTGATGAATGACCAACCGGTGAGCCGGGACGCCCAGCTCCCGGCGAAGACCCAAGCGAGTCGGAGGTACCCATCTCGGGTGGCTACCCGCCGCTCGAACCGCCGATCCTCCGTTTCGCTGCTGCAGCCACCACTGGCCCGCACCAGTGGAAGTTTCACCCGGCCGACCCGGAGCTCTTCCCGTCAATTCCCCATCGCCATTGGCGCTCTGACCAAAGAAGGAAGCTGCACGCCTATCGTGGTTGGGTGTATCAAGAGGACAAGCAGACTGATCGCGAGCCGCGGTGAAAAATCATCGCGACGTGGAACGACGAGGGCTTTCGTTCGTTCGCGTCTACGGCGATTCAGTACTACGTGGTTACGCTCCCGGCATATCGATCGCCAGTACCGCATCCTCTGCGGCTGCCCCGTAGTCGATGACCACTGGTCAGTTCAACATCACGCTGCAACGGCCCGGGACCCGCGATGCTCGCGCCGACCGCTAAGCGGGGCCGTTATGCGTCAACTCGCCAACTGAAGGAGAATTTTCCTACGATGCTTCCATCCATACATCCGAAGGCTTATCAAGATGTAAAAGCCAACCTGCAGTGGTACACGACAGTTGTTCTAGGGGCCACCGGATTCCTCTTCTACTTATTCGTACTCCCCGATGCGCACCGCCGAACCGTAAGCACGCTTTTTGGCCAAATTCCCCCTTCTCTAAATGTAGGCCTTGGAATCATTCTCCTTCTCTTCGGCTTTCTTAGCTGGCTTCTGATCTTCGGCTTCGAGATCCACGACAAGGTTTATGACCGCTACTTCATCAGATGGAGGCTCTATTACGACCTCGATTTTATACTTCCGACTCTTGTCCGTCCGTTTATTCATAAACTGGATAAGCGGTTTTTCCACGTCGCTCAAAACAATAGGCAGGAGTTCATGAAACCATTTTATCATTTCGTCGCAGACTATGAACATGAGCACAAAGTCAAACAGAATCTGATAGTCAGATTTTACGAGGCCGTGACCAAGTATTGGATTACCCAGATTAATGACATCATCCTCTTTTGCCTCCTGCTGCTGACGTTCGCCTATTATCTAGTTTACAAGAGCCTTGCCCTTCCTCTGAATACAATTGTCAATACGAATTTCCTTATTGCCGCCTTGTTTCTCATCAACCGCTACTGCTGCCGGCGCTCAAGGGAGAGGCTCCGCCGTGCAACCGCTGACGAGATTGAGGATATACATAATGAGTTTTCGGGGGAATTGGAGACGCAGTTAAAGGAACTCCACATAGAATATGGCCTAAGATATGGGCAGCGAAATTAATTCGGCTTATTCTGCACAACCCAGTATTGCCAGACCCAATCCGTTTGTGTCTATCGCGATAAAGCACATTTTGGAGAAAGGCCTGATTGTGGGACATTTCAGCAAACTAACGGTTGCGGATCAGGGCTGCGGGAAACTCCGACATCTCACGACCATCGCTCGGTATTTCGACACCATCTATCTGATAGATACAGAATTCCAGCTGAACCGCACACAGAGATTGTTCGACCGCGATGATCTAACCATTAGAGAATATGTTGCTAATCTCAAGATGAGGAGCAAAAAACTGGTTGTGCTCTCTGACCTAGATTTTGATTCGTCTAGTCTCAATCTCGATATAGTATTCAACGTCTGCGTCTTTGATGTTGTCGTGCCAAAGGCCAGAAAAGCTATGGCTGCCGCTGCTTACAAGAACCTACGGGAGCTCGGATTGTATGTTGTGATCATTCCCAGAAACGACCAGAGTCTTCTGGTCAGGTGCACCGCAAAGAACAGGTATCTTGACGGACACATCTTTCAACATCATGGAGTGACAACATTTTACAAAAATTACGGCGATACAAAGCCATTGATTGACAATCTCGAGAGGCAGGGTTTTGGAGTGGAAGCGGACCTATCTGTACACAGACAGGTGTGCCTGATATTGAGAAAGAGGGCGCCCCGTGCCGCAGCTGACGCTGGGCATTGATACGATCTCCACTGTCAAGTGGAATCTTCTCGCGTGCTGTTCGGTGGTCGGTTCCTCTTGGGGTCTCGAGCCATCAACGACGAAACGGGGCCTGTACGTGCGACGGCTGCTGATATATGTAAAAGGCGGGACTCGATCTGGCAGGTCGCTGCTCCGGCGCCGCGGTGTCCGATGCATGGCGCGGTCGCCGTCGCCTCACGCGACCAGCAGCTTCTCCTTCGCCAACGCGACGCTGTCCAGGAACGTCTGCATCGGCGTCTTGCCGTAGCACCACCGGCCCTGGTGCGGCCGCGCCGCGAAACCAGGCATCGAGATCCGTCTGGAGCTCCTCGAGGCTCGCGGAGATCTTCTTGCGGAACGCCAACCCGGTAGCGCTCGTTGAGCGCCGTCTTGCGGACCCGCTCGCAGATGCCGTTCGTCTGCGGGCTCCGCGTCTTCGTCCGCGGATGGTCGATGTCCTCCAGCGCCAGGTACAGCTCGTCCTCGTGGTGGTCCGGCACCCCGCAGTCCTCCGTCTCCCGATCGGTCAGGACCCGGCTCAGCGGGATGCCGTGCTGCTCGTAGAACGGGAGCACCGGTCGTTGAGCAGATCGGCCGCCGTCAGCCGCGTCCGCCGATCGTAGAGCTTCGCGAACCCACCCTTGGCGTAGGTGTCGATGAACGTCTGCTGGTCGATCCGCCCACGCCCTTGAACGTGCCCACGGAGAACGTGTCCTGCGCCCTCTTCCAGCGCCGCAGCTTGCGACCCGCGGCGCCGGCCCTCTGATCGGGGCTGAGAGCAGATCAACCGGTCCTCCCGCTGCGTCCGAGCTTACGCCGCGCTACTCCAGGCCGAGCTCCCTCCGCACAAGCCTCGTTCCGGCCACCAGCCGCCTCAGCTTCTCGGCGCAGAGCCACCGGGGCACCGGAAAGAACCCACAGTCCGGGACCGCCGAGAGACGCTCAACGGGAACATACTTTGCGCACAGCCGAAGCCTTTCCGCGACATCTTCCGGCGTCTCCACATAGAAGGACTTCACGTCCACGACCCCACATGCGACCTCGCGATCGACGCCGACGTCCCTCCAGAGCTCGATCTCGGCCATCTCGCGGTTCGCGTACTCGAAAACGAACTGATCACAGCGCGCATCGAGGATCGCCGGGAACAGTGGACGATAGCTCCGTTTGCCGCGCGGCCGCGAGGCGAGGTTGCCGAAGCAGACATGACACGCGATCTTCGCCCTGATACCCTCGACGCACGCGTTGAAGAGCCGGACGTATTCCGCGATGTCGCCCGCAACGATCGCGACCGAAGGTTCATCGATTTGGATGTAGTCCGCGCCAGCTCCGACCAAAGCCCGCAGCTCGCGCTGGACCGCCGGGACCAAGTCCCAGCATAGGGCAAGCCGATCTCCTCCATAAGGGTCCCCAGGTCGGAGTTGGATATGGATTGAGAGCGTCACGGGGCCGGGGATTGTCGCCTTGACCGGTCGCTCCGTCTGTGTGCGGAGATATTGGAACTCCTCAACGACGCCCAAGCCCTGTGGCACCTGGATGCGCCGTATCGGACGATACCTCGGAGGACTGTCATACCCGTAGGGACCGGTCGTGCGCAGCGGCGGCACCGGCTCGAGCCCGTCGATCTTCGAATAGAACGTCTGCACGAAGAAGTACCGCCGCATCTCTCCGTCGCAAATCACGTCGATGCCCGCTCGCTCCTGATCGCGGATCGCGAGCTGGGTCGCATCCTCATACACCTCGCGGATATCGGTCTGCCCGTACTCGCCTGCCTTGATCCGATCGAGCGCCGTCCAAAACCACCCTGGGAACCCGTGGCTGCCCACCACGTGGGTGTAAAGGAGCGGAAGCTTCGGCCCCATGCCAGTCACCTCATCTGGCCATCGAGTCGGGATGTGACCGTCCCCCGCTGACCCCCAAGCCGACGCGACACCCCGGTCGACGTTCGACCTACCGTTTCTTCCAGTAATAATTCGCGGCCAACTCGTAGGAAGGGAACATCGCGCGACGTGCCGGAACTACAACCGAGGCATACTTCCGCTGGGACTCGACCACCTTCTTGAAGAAGGGATCGCGGGCAGCCTCACGCTCTCGAATTTTGTCCCACAACTCAAGCTGCTTTACTAGCACCGCATCAGGCGTCCTCGAAATGGTCACCTTGTGCCGCTCCTCGAGCTCTCGAAGCCCCACCGAGTTCTCGTAGGTGAACCGAAGCCACCAGCGGATATAGACGTCCGTCGCCGCCGCCTTGAAGATCTCCTGGAGATCCGGGGCGAGAGCGTCCCACACCGCCTTGTTCAGGATGAGGTCGCCCGTCTCCGTGTACTCATGCAGGCTGGGCATGTAGTAGTACTTCCATACCTGGTGGAAACCGAGCTTGATATCCTCCGCCGGGCAACACCACTCCGCGGCGTCGATCACGCCGCGCTCGGCCGCGGGGACGATCTCGCCGCCGGGCAAGCTCACGACCCCAGCACCCGCTTCTTTTAGCATCTGCGCATACATGCCGACTGCGCGAATCTTCAGGCCTTTCACATCCTCCCAGCTTTTGAACGGTTTCTTAAACCACCCGAGCGCCTGGGGATTGAACGGCAGGATTGGAAAGCCGACGACATTCATCCGCAGGACGTCGCGATACCACTCCTGATACAGCTCGAACCCCCCGCCCTCGTAGAACCAGCCGAGATGATCGAAGAGATCCATGCCGAAGGGACCACCCGGACCCCCCGTGAAGAGGACCGCCGCCATGTGCTTGCCAATCAGATACCCCGACCAGGTGTGCGCCCCGTCGATCACCCGCCGATGCGTCGCATCGACGACTTCGAAGGCGGGCACAACCGCCCCCGCCGGGAGCGCCTCGATCAGCACGCGGCCGCCCGACATTTTTTGGATTCGCTCGGCGAACATCTTCAAGTTATCGGTAAAGAGGCTTGCCGGCGGCCAGCTGGCTTGGATTTTCAGCGTCACGGCCTTCGGTTGTGTTGCCGCCTCGCGAACCCCGTAAAGGCCGAGGGCGACTGTGAGGCCGAACATGACGATCCCTCCGGCGACGCGAATCCACGTTACATGGCGCATGGCTTCCTCCTTCCGCCTGCTAGATCACATGGAAGGGCCGGCCGCCTTGTCGCACGGCTGACGTGGGTTGCTCCAGGCAAGGAACCAGAGCCACACGCGACAGGAGGCCGGTCGTGGATCACGATGCGACGTTCGTGAGGGACTACGACCTTTACCGCCCCGATCACAGGCTGCCGTGTGGCGTGTCGGGTGATCGCGACGGCCCTGACTCGGCGCCGACTCCGAGGCCGCCCCGTTCGCCCTCGCGCAGGGCCTGGCCCGTCCGGCCGAGCCGGACAAGGAGGTGACGGCGCTGGCGGAGACGGTGCCGTATCGCGGGCCCGTGTACAGCTCTCCGCGGCCGCTCATGGCCGACCTCGGCCTGGTCCCCGGCGAGTACTCCTCGGAGAGCTCGAGCGCTGCGGCCGCATCACCCAGGCCGGCCACACCCCACGCCCGCCGCGCGCTCGTCGAGGCCGCCTCGCGTGATCGCCACGGCCTCCGCTCGGACGCGCCTTGCGCCAGCGAAGCGCGGGACGACCGCCGTCCGGCCACGCGACCGTGGCGGGCGCAGCAGCGGCTCCACCGCCGCGATCGCCGACTGGTGGATCACGGCAAGCGACCGGCGATGGCCGTCGGAGCCGTGGCCCGAAAACTGATTGGATGCCTCGGGCCCAGCTCAGCCCGATTCGCCGTCGACGTCGCCCCCTGCGGAGTCACGCCCTCGCCCTCAGACCCATCCGCCGCACCCGACCGCGTGTGCGCCATGAACAACACGCACCGCTCCTTCCAAATCAGCTAGATGCGGACTACCACGCCCAGCCCGAAGGGCGCGCACGTGCCGCTCCCCGAGCTCGCCGCCGACTATGCCGCGGCGTCGCCAAGAAATACCCCCTGGTCGCGGAGCGTCCGACGCAAGAGCTGAACATCAAGCCGCCTTGGGACGACACCAGTTCGGAGCGCGAGCGCAGCCGCCGTGCCTGCCGCCTGTCCTGTCACGAAGCAACAAGGGATTTCCTTGGTCGAATGGTGGACTTTTCGGTCCACCGAAATGCAACGGCCGGCGACTAAGAGGCCATCGACCTCCCGCGGCAGGAGGCATCGGTATGGGATGTCGTAGAACTCTTTGTAACGCGTCCAGTTACCGGTGCGGCCCACCGCATCGGGAAAGCTGCAGTTAGCGTCCCGCGAGGTCAGCACATACTCGCCCACGAGACGCCGGGACTCGGTGATTCCGAGCTGCGTCGCCAACCGGCATATGTGCGCCCGGCGGAATCCACGGAAGGTGGCACGGTGACGCTCAATCAGCTCAAATGCCTTGCCCCGACAGGCGACTTCCGCCCATGTCAGATCTTCCGGATTGAGGGGGTCAATCTGGCGACCTACAGAGCTGTAGCCCCGCCACGGCACTATCAGCGCGCGCCCGTCCCCTACCGCCCTGAAGCACTTAACCTCCTCGCCCCCCACGACCTCATCGAAGCCCTCAACGCCACCGATGAGACACCAGAGCCACGGCACTACCTTCACGTGTTCGAAGCCAGCCCCTGCTGACGCCAACACGTCCCCATCACCGGTGCAGTCGATGACCACCCGCGCCAGAATCGCGCGCCAGCCAAGCTTGCCATGGACGAGCACGCCGCGGACGGCGCCGTCCTCGACGAGGGCATCGGTGACCGTCACGTGATACAGCAGGCTGACTCCCGCCTCCGCCACCATTTCGTCGGCGACACGAACGAGCGCATCAGGATCGAACGCGACTGAATAGCGGACGTGGTGTGGTCCCTTGCCCCACTGCATTCCCCATTCCGCCCACTTGCGGAGGATCGCCGGGTCGCGTGAGTAGCGCTCGTCCCCTCGGGGGTACACCGCCGCGCCAAGCCGGTCGAGCCGTTCCACCACCTCCTGGCAGAGACCCCGCACGACCTGCTGGCCCGCGCCATCATCGAGCGTGAGCAGGATGACGATCAGCCCGCCCGTCGCCAGCCCGCCAAGGTAGCCGTGGCGCTCTACGAGCAATGTCTTAACGCCATTTCTCGCCGCCGCAATGGCCGCCGCCAACCCTGCGGTTCCGCCGCCAGCGACCAGAACCTCGGTTTCGGTCAGCACCGGAATTGGGTCCCGGCGCGGCAGCACGACAGTGCCATCGCGTCGCCGCAGGATCTCAGCAGCCGGCATGGGGTCCCCGGCGGCTCATAGCGGAAGCCGCTTGGCGATGATCTCGCGCATAATCTCCGAGCTGCCTGATGCGATGGTCCACAGGCGGTAGTCGCGGGCAAAGCGCTCGACCGGAAACTCGCGCATGTACCCGTAGCCCCCGTGCATCTGGACCGCTTCGAAGGCCACTCGGTTCACCATCTCGCTGGCGAAGAGCTTGGCCATAGAAACTTCCGTCACGCAGTCCTCACCGGCGGCCATGCGCTCGGCAGCGCGGTATGTCAGCCACCGCGCCGCCTCGATCTCGGTCGCCATCGTCGCCATGCGATGCCGGAGGGCCTGGAACTCCGCCAGAGGTCGCCCGAACGCTCGCCGCACGCGGAGGTACGATTGGCAATCCTCCAGCGTCTGACGGGCCGCCGCGACACAGAGCACCGCAGCCATCAGGCGCTCCCGCTGGAGCCCAGAGGCAAGCTGATAGAAGCCCTGGCCTTCCTCGCCAAGCAAGTGGCTCGCCGGAACGCGCACCTCGTCGAGGACGAGCTCGGCGGTATCCGAAGCCCACATCCCCATCTTTTCGAGCTTCCGTGCGATCGTGAGCCCCGGCGTATCGCGCTCCACGACGAACTGCGACAGCTGGCGGTGACGCGGGCCCTGATCACGTGTCCGTGCAGCGACGAAGTACAGATCGCCATAGACACCGTTCGTGATGAACGTCTTGCGCCCTGTGATAATCCAGCCATCGCCGTCTCGCCGCGCTCGGGTCTCGATACCTGCCATGTCAGAGCCGGTGCCCGGCTCCGTGATCGCCAGCGCGCACACGGTCTCGCCGCGGACAATGGCCGGCAGCCAGCGAGCCTTTTGCTCCTCGGTGCCGAAGCGCACGAGCCACGGCGATGACATGTCCGTATGGACCATCACGGCGAATGCCACGCCGCCAGAGCGACAACGGGCGAGCTCCTCAGCCAGTACCACCGACATCCAAAGATCGGCGCCGGCGCCGCCGTAGGCCGGCGGGAATTCGATCCCCAGGAAGCCAAGCTCGCCCATTCGCCGAAACAGACGTCGCGGAATCTCCCCTCGAGCTTCCCACTCGTCGACGTGCGGCACGATCTCCTGCTCGACGAAGCTTCGCACCGTCTTGCGAAAGAGTTCGTGCTCTTCGTCAAAGATCGGCAGCCGCAGCGCCATCGTCAGCTCCGCCGCGTGCGCCCCTTGCGCTCGAGCTCTCGTCTCCTAAGCTCGCTGCGCCGGATCTTGCCGCTAATCGTCTTGGGGAGTTCCTCCATGAACTCGATCTCGCGGGGATATTTGTACGGGGCCGTCACCCGGCGTACATGCTCCTGGAGTTCCCGGGCGAGCGCCTCGGAGGGTTGATAGCCCGGTGCTAGGACCACGAAGGCTTTCACGATCTCCCCTCGTAGCTCGTCCGGGCTGCCCACCACGGCCGCCTCGACAACCGCCGGGTGCTCGACGAGGGCCGACTCGACCTCAAACGGCCCGATGCGGTACGAGGCGCTGATGATGACATCGTCGGCACGCCCGACGAACCAGAAATATCCGTCCTCATCACGCCAGGCGCGGTCGCCGGTCAGATACCATGAGCCGCGAAAGCTACTCGCCGTGGCCTCCGGATTTTTCCAGTATTCCACGAACAGCCCTACGGGCCGCTCTGGCAGGGTTCGGATCGCGATCTCGCCCTCTCTACCAGGACCAAGCTCGTGCCCTTCCTCGTCGACGATCGCGATCTGGAAGCCGGGCGCCACGACACCCATCGAGCCGGGCTTGTAAGGCATGCCAGGGAACGTCGCAATGCAGAGCACGGTCTCGGTCTGGCCATATCCTTCCCAAATGTGGTGCCCGACGCCCTCCCGCCACGCTTCAATGATCTCCGGGTTCAGGGGTTCGCCAGCGCCGACGCAGTGACGAAGCGCCCGCGGCCGCAGCCGGCCTAGGTTTTCCAACACCAGCATGCGGTAGGCCGTGGGCGGCGCGAAGAAGGTCGTGATGGGGTACGTTTCCAACATCCGCAGCGTCCCGCTGGGGTCGAACTTCCCGCGCTGATCCCATATGAAAATCGCCGCGCCCATATTCCAGGGCGCAAAGAAGCACGTCCATGCCGCCTGCGCCCAACCCGTGTCGGAAAGCGTCCAGTGGAGGTCCGAGGGATTGTTGTCGAGCCAGAAGCGCCCCGTAATGATGTGCCCGATGGGGTAACTGGCGTGATTGTGGAGGACCATTTTAGGGTACCCGGTAGTCCCTGATGTGAAGTAGATCATGAGGGGGTCGGTGGCGAGGTTCCTCGGATGGGGGTACTCCTCCGAGGCGGACGCAAGGAGCGATTCGTAGGAACGCCAGCCCGGTGCGTCGCCGACGACTACCAGCTCTCTCAGGCTCGGACAGTCGCGCCGAACGGCCTCCACCTTCTCCACGTTCTCGGTATCGGTCACGGCAATGGTCGCCTCGGCCGCGTTGATCCGGTACGCGATATCTTTGGGGGTCAACAGCGTGGTACCCGGCACGGACACGAGCTGGGCACGGATGCAGCCCAGAATCACTTCCCACCACTCGACAAGCCGTGGGAGCATGACGAATACCCGGTCCCCCGCTCGCGCCAGCCCGCGAAGGGCATTGGCCACGCGGCGCGACCGCGCCGCGAGCAGGCGGAAGGTTACTTCTCGGGCCCGGCCGTCTTGGCCCACCCAGAGCATGGCAACTTTCCCGGATTCCTCGGCCCAGCGGTCGAAGACGTCGTACGCCCAATTGAAGCGCTGGGGGACCTCCAAGCGGAACGTGCGATAGATTTCCTTCCAGTCGCGGATTTGGTAGTCGCTGCCCATTGCAATTCCCTCACTACCCGAGGGCGCCCTCGCGTTGCAGGGCCTCGAGATCGGCCTGGCTCATGCCGACCTCCCTGAGAACCTCCGCCGCATGCTCCCCAAGACGGGGCGGGGGCGCAGCGGGAGCGGCAGTGGCACCGCCGAACCGCATGGGCTGACCGACATAGCAGTGGCCTTCCAACTCGATGAGCAGACCTCGCTGGTGGAAGTGTGGTGTCGCGAGCACCTCATCGAGCCCGAGGACCTGCGCAGCCGGCACTCCGGCTTCCAGGAGGCGACGCTCCCATTCCTCGGCTGGCTTGCTGAGGAAGGCCCGGTGCAGCGCCGACCGGATGGCCGCGGCCTGGACGACTCGTTCTGTGAACGCGAGGCCACGGAGGTGGTCGAGACCGGTTACGTCGCAAAGACGATCCCAGAAGTGGTCCTCGTGGACGACTCCGAGGCTCAGCCAGGCGCCATCAGCGCACGGAAAGAGCCCGTAGTGGGGAATAAAGGTCACGTTCGGCTGTGTCGGGGCTTTGCCTTCCGCTGACATCCGGCCGATCTCTGGACCGAGCAGGGCGACGACTGCGTCGGTCATCGAAAGATCGATCCACGTGCCCGTTCCCGTTACGGCCCGCGCACTGACCGCAGCAAGCACGGCCACGGTCGCATAGAGACCAGCGGCCATATCCGCCAGGAGGATCGGAGGCGGCGCAGGGTGCCCCCGGGCGCGAGTCTGCAAGCCCAGGTAGCCTCCTAGGGCAAGATAGTTCAGGTCGTGCCCCGGCCGAGCACGCCATGGGCCATCCTGCCCGAAGCCCGAGATCGAGCAATAGACGAGCCGCGGGTTTGCCGCGGCGAGCGTTCGGTAGTCGGCCCCTAGACGTTCGGCAACCCCTGGCCGCCAACCCTCAAGGACAATGTCGACCGCGGTCGCTAGGCGACGAAGCACCTCCCGCGCCCTCGGGCGTTTCAGATTTAGGACGAGACTCTCTTTGCCCCGGTTGACGCTGGCAAACATGCCGGGTACCTGGCGGAGCGGATCGCCTCCCGGCGGCTCGATCTTGATCACGCGCGCCCCGAGGTCTGCTAGGATCATGGAGCAGAAGGGCCCTGGCATGTTGATCGTGAGGTCGAGAACCCGGAGGTGCGTGAGCGGCTTCCGCACAGCTCAACTACGACGCTTGGTCGCGACCCGGTCGAGGAACCGCGTAAGCTCCACCACCACCCGCTCGTGCTCCCCTTCGGCGATCCGCTCACGCTCGTCTTCGGCTTCGAGGCGGAACGTCAGGCGACGCCCCTCCACCGCCACAAGAGTCGCACGGGCCCGAACGCGCATTCCCACCGGGGTCGGAGCAAGGTGCGAGAAGTGAAATCGCGTGCCTACGCTTCCCTCACCCGCTCGCAAGCTCGGGCTAATCGCCTTGATTGCCGCCTCCTCGAGGAGCGCGAGCAGCCTCGGCGAGGCCAGCGCCGGGACGCCGGGGTTGCCGAACGCCTCGGCGGTCATCTCCGGCGTGACTTCGACCTCAACGATGTGGGTGGCGCCGGGCGCTATCTTATGACATCCCGTCATTTTCGCGGCTAGCTTATAACACTTCGACATGGCCCCGTCAAGATGGGGTACAGGGAAATCGGCAAGAAGATTCAGCAATTCCGTGAAGCGGCCGGCCTGTCGCAGGAGGAGCTCGCGAAGGCGCTGGGATGCTCCCAGTCAACGCTGTCGAACTACGAGCTCGGAAAGCGGCGGCTCTACCTCTCCAAGCTGGAACAGATCGCGCGAATCCTAGGCCAGCCGTTGACCGCGTTTCTCGAGCCGGACTCCAACGCCCCCAGCGAGGACCAGGTCCGCCACGTGCTCGGCAACCCGCAGCTCCAGCGGCTCGTCCTCGAGGCCAGCCAGCTGCCCCCGCAGGAGATCGAGGCCCTGCTCGACTACATCCGCTGGAAACGGAGTCAGCAGCCCTGGTCGGATTCGAGCTGAACGAACGACAGCGGGATCTGCAGCAACAGGCCCGGGAATTCGCCCACGGCGTGCTGCGGCCCGCCGGGAGAGCACTCGATCGCGCGTTCGACCCCGGCACCTTCCGGCGGGTCCTCAAGGCGCTCATCCGCGCCGGCTACACAAGCATGCCGGTCCCGCCGGAGTTCGGCGGGATGGGCTGGGATAACCTCACCGTCGCCATCGTGCTCGAGGAGCTGGCTGCGGGCTCCGCCGGGTTGGCCAGTGCCCTGGCCGCCTCGTTTCACGCGGCCAGCGTCCTGCTCATCGCCGGCACTGAAGCCCAACGGCGCCAGTTCCTTCCCCTGCTCTCGGATTCGAGCGGAGGCCTCGCGGCCATGGCCATCACCGAGCACGAGGCGGGAGGGTCGGACATCCTCGCGCTGGCGACACGCAGCCGTCGGGAGAGTCACGGCTACACCCTTTCCGGAACGAAATGCTTCGTCACGAACGCGGGGTTCGCGGCGTTCTACGTGGTCCTCGCGACGGAAGACCCGCGCTTGGCACGCGCTGGCCTCGGCGCGTTTCTCGTCCCTCCGGATGCGCCTGGGGTCTCGGTCGTGCGTTTCGAGGATACGATGGGGATGCGCCCCTCTCCCGTGGGCGAGCTTCGGCTCGAGAACGTCCGCCTGCCCTTCAGCAGCCTCATAGGCGAGCCAGGCAGCGCATACCCGGCGACCCTTCAGACGCTAGATCGGGGACGAGCGTTTTACGGCGCGATCGCGGTCGGTCTGGCCCGCGCTGCCTACGAGACCGCGCTCGAGTTTGCGAGAAAACGCCAGCAATTTGGAGTCGCCATCTTCCGTCATCAGGCCATCGCCTTCACGCTGGCCGACATGGCGACCGAGATCGACGCCGCTCGCCTGCTCGTCTGGCGCGCATGCTGGCTGATGGATCGCGGGGAGGACTACACGAAGGAAGCCTCAATGGCCAAGCTCTACGCCAGCGAAACCGCCGTGCGCGTCACCACGGACGTCCTCCAGATCCTTGGCAAGTCAGGCTACTCCCGGGATGAGACGGTGGAAATGTTTGTCCGCGACGCCAATGCGCTCCGCATCATGGAGGGCACTAACCATATTCAGCGGATCGTGATCGCCACGCAGCTGTGATGCGGCTGGCTGGGTAGACGCCGCCGACTGTTGAGCGCGGCCGGCCGATCGAAGGGTCAGGAGCAGACTGGATAATCCGCTCCACAACAAGCCCGTGGCGACATCGAACGCGACGCGTCAGGCGCGGCGTCCGGCGAGTCCAGACCGCAAAAACGGCCTCGGTAAGGCCGGACGCAGCTCTGACAGCCCTGCGCGCGCCGGGGCAAGACTTCGGCCGATACTCGACCAGTGCGTGGCAGATACCCGGGTGATCGGCGCGGCGCTACGGCCCAGCCGGCCCGCTACGGCGGTGAGGCGTCGGCGTGCGGTCTGGGCGCGGTGCACGCTCGTCCAGCCGAGCGCCTGACGGTGGTAGAGCACGAGCAGGTTGAAGGCCAGAACCTTCAGCTCCAAGTTGGCGGCGTCGGCCCAGAACGCACTGGAGCTGATCCGGTCGATCCCGACGTCCTCCTTCGGCTCGTGGATGGCCTTCTCCCGCTTGGCGTCGCAGGCCTCGAGGTCGGCCGCCGGCCGGGGAGATCGGTGACAGAGGCGGCGTAGTGGTAACCCGCCGCATCCCAGAGGTGGCCATGGGGATTCTCGGCGTCGCGGCGCCGCGTCAGGATCACGCGCCTGGCGCGCGTCCAGCATTGCCGGCGGAAGCGGATCTCGCTGACCTCGCCGGCCTCCGGGGCGTCGGGGTCGAGCCGCCGCCAGCGGCCCTCGGCGGCGCGCGTCCAGAGGCGGCTGGCGAGGTCGGCGTCACCCGCAGCTTCACCAGGTAATGCCAGCCGCGCTGCTCGCATGCGGCGTAGAGCGCCTCGGCGTCGAGGCCCCGGTCGGCCCGGATCAGGACGGTCCGGGACTGCGCCCGCGGCAGCCGGGCCACGCTCTGCCGGACGAACCCCACGGCCTCGGTGGCCGTCCCGGTGTCGCCCGGGCGCAGCCGGCTGTTGACGATCAAGCCACTCTGGCGCTCGCGACACAGCAGCGGGTGGTACGAGCGCGGCCCCGCTCCTCAGCCCTGCGAAATCGAGGCTCAGTCCTTGCACCGGATAAGGAGGCTCCTGCTGATCGTCGAGGCGGCGAAGCCTCCGCTGGGGTTCACCGTTGCGACTGCTCCGCGGTCGCTGCCTTGAGCGAGAACTTCGTAGCCCTTGGGTCCGCACAGGCTGCCCGCCTTCTCGTAGCACATGCCCCACGTGCGCGCCAAGCCGGAGCAATTGATGGAATACGCATCTCTGCCGTCCGGGCCGTATGTCTTCGAAGCGCTTGCACAGCCACTCAACGAGGCGAGAGCCGCAAGAGCGAGCACAGTCTTCCTCATGTGACCCCTCCAGCATCGCTTGTTCGACTCCCGAGCTCTCCCTCATGGAATTCGGCCGATTCCCGAATCATATCCCGTGCAGCCTCAGCGATCGCCGTCTCGCGAGTCCCAATCCGGATATCTTCGTGGACGTGAGCATTCCGGAGACCACGGATCGTGTGCATCATGTTTGCTTGGTGCATCGGTACAATCCCACGATCGGTCAGAGCGGAGATGAGCGCGGCGAGCCCGTTCTTCCCGGTCGAAATCCCGTACTTGGCGGCTAGAGCCTTGCAGAAACGATCCAGGTGCCTCCAAAGAGCGTGGATGAATAGACCGCCGCTGCTTACTTCGGGGCCTCGGCAGGACCCTCGGCGGTCACCGACTTGCGGGCCCGGCGGTCGGCGCAGAATGCTGTTCACCGTTTTAGGATGGCCGCACAGCTCACAAGGGTCCTTGCGGCGCGTGATCTTTGCGCGGCCCTCCAGCTGACGGCAGATCTGGTTGACCTGCTGCCGAGGCTTGACGGCCGTCTCCCGCGAGATGCAATCATCGCAGACTCCTTGCGAAAATCGCTCGAGGTACTCAAGGATCGTTTCGGCGTGGCTCATAGGGAACCCGAGCGACCAACTGGTGCGGCGAACGCAATCTGTCTTGGACTCGGCCCCACCATGGCGCGAGTCGGCATATTCCAAACATGGCCCCGGCCGGGCAGGGCACGGGCTTTCCGGGTAGGCGGCGCCACCGCGTCCCGGAATGCCGCGAGACGCTGCGGTCTATCCTCGTGGCGCGTCCGCCCATATCGCCTCGCGTCGCGTTCATGGCAAGACCAGGCGGTCGGCGGGCCGTCGCGGCGAGCCCGGAGTGCCTCCTGGAGGCGGTCAAGCAGCGCTGGCCTCGCGCCATGGCGGCTGCCGACTCCCGAACCGCGCGCGGCCGCCCGGCCGCGGCGCAAAGTCCCGGCAGGATAGCGGACCGGAACTGTCGGGGCTGCGGCACTCACACCCGTGCCGGTGTGCGGGCATTCTAGCGATCTCTCCGGCGGGACAACAAGACGGCGGCGCCCGCCCCTTGGGGCGCCCACGAAACCGGGCCCCAGCACCTTCCGCCAGGAACCGCCAACCGCCAGCTTACTCCCCAGGTAATGGATGGCGGGCGGACCCCGCCCGCCATGCCGATTCGGGCTAGGCGGGCTCGGCCAGGCACCACCAGCCGCGATCGGGCTGGGTGAGGTCCCCCGAGCGCTTGAGGCGCCTGAGGGCGCGCTCGGCGGTGCGCTGTGTGAGCCCCGAGTCCATGGCTCTCCGGAGTAGGGCTTTGGTGGACAGCGATCCGCCCGCCTCCTGCAGGGCGCTCAGGATGACCGCCCGCGCGTGCTTCCCGGGCGGGGTCCGGCGCTGCCGTGCCTTGGTCGGCTCGCACTCCCCCGCGAAGGCGAACCGGGGGGCCTTGCCGGCTTCGGGGGACCAGTACTCGACCGAGAAGGGGAGCGGCTCGGGCATGGCCCGGGCCTTGACGCACTCGACAATGACGCGCCCCTCACGCGGCTTGTGGTCGAGCGCGAAGACGACATCCGCGCCCCCCACGAGGTCGGTGGTGCCACTGATGCGCTCGCGGAGCGATCCGCCCTGGCGCCCCCCCTTGCGCATGTGGTGGGCGAGGATCACCGTCTTGCCGGCTCGCCGGACGCCCTCCACGCACCGCCAGAGCTCCGCGACGTCGGCCGGTTCCAGCTCACTGCCGGGGATCACCCGTCGGATCGAGTCGATAATGAACACATCCGGGTCGAACCCCTGGCGCCGGAGGGCCTCGAGGAGGGCCTCCAGCACCCCGTCACGGAAGCGCAGCCCCGGGTGATCGAGCAGGCGGAAGCCCTGCTGCGCGGAATGATCGATCCCGGGCGCGAGGGCCGTTGCGAGCAAGTGCAGGCGGTAGCGCCAGGTGGGTCCGTGCATCTCCTCGTCAACGTACAGGACCCGCCGGGGCGCTGGCACCCGAAACCGCCCGAGCCAGGGCTTGCCCGTGCTCAGCGCCAGGCCGAGGTCCAGGAGTAACCAGCTCTTCATCGCGCCCGGCTCGCCGCAGATCAGGACTCGCTCGCCCTGGAGGATCAGCCCCTCGACGTCCCAGTCCAGGGCGACCTCCTCCTCGAGGAGGTCCTTGAGCGACAGCAGGCGCAGGGGCTCGGGCAGGAGCAGGCCAGCTATCTCGGAGCCCGCTCCCGGCGGTTCAGGCGCGAGGCACAGGGCAGCGTCAACCTTGCGCATGGGAAACCTCCCTTCCAGCCGGGGGCCCCCGGGCTCATCGTGCCCGCGCGCCAGCGCAGGGCGCGAGGCTTGCCCTGGGGTTTTGTCCAGGGGGTGGGTCCCCCGCGCCGCAGCGGGCGGGCGGCTGGCGCACCCCCACCCCCCCCTTCGCAGCGGCCAGGCAGCCATGTACGCGCTCGGCCGCCCGCCGCGCCCCGCCCGGGCAAAGTGCGGGGCAAAGTGTCGGGCAACTCCGCGGCGCTCCAGGCGGAACTCGCCGCGCGCTGGATCGCCTCTCCAGGCCGTGCTCGCGGGGCGCCGGGTGGAGCGGCCCGCTCGCACGCCGGCGCCTGGCCTTCCTTGGGGCACCCGGCAAGCGAGCGCCGGACGCGCCCGCTCAGGCCACGCGACACGCTTCGACGAGTCGGTCGAGATCGGCGCGGTCGATGCGCAGCAGGCGCCGGCCCGGCAGGCGGACGTGGGGCAGGCGGCCGCTCTCGACCCAGCTGCGGACCGTCCAGTAGCTGACGCCGAGGTAGGCCGCGGCCTCCCGGAGGGTGAGCAGGCGCGCCGGGCCCCGGGCGCCGGGCCCGGCCGCCACCGCGCTCACGGCTGGCCCTCCGGGGAGCCCGGCCGCAGTCCGTCCCCTTGGGCGCTCCCCTGGGCAGCGCCCTGGGCGCGCGGTAACGCGCTCGGGCGCTCCCCCGGCTCGGCGGCGCCGACCGCGCGCCGGTAGGTGTGAGGAGCGCCCCGGACGCCCGCGCCCTCGCGCACCACGGCCGGCCCGAGCTGCTCGAGGGCCGCTCGGACCTGCCTCTCCGAGAGCCCGGTGCGCTGGGCGAGCTCCTCGACGGTCTGGGGCGCCTCGCTCAGCGCGGCACAGACCTGGGCGTCCCGGTCCGGGCGGCCCCTGGAGGGCGGCTCGCCCTCGACCCGCTCGAACCCGTCACCCACGAGCCGCAGCCGGAGGCGGCGCGGCGTCTCCGAGTAGCGGCCGACGGTGGCGAGCACCCGCTCGTTGGCCGCGGCGCCCGGGCGGAGGAGGAGCGCCTGGTCCACGAGCCCGAGCAGCGCCGAGCCGCCGCGGATCGTCTCGCCCGTGGGCGCCTGCTCGGCCGCGCCCTTGCGCTCGTGGTGGATCAGGAGCACGCAGGCGCTGGTCCGCCGCGCGAGGTCGAGGAGCGGCCCCAGGGCCCGCTCGATCTCGGCGTTGTCGTTCTCGTCCTGGACCGTCCAGAGGCGGCCGAGAGTGTCGATGATGATCAGGCCGATCCCGTGCGTGCGCACGAACTCCTCCAGCTCCCGCAGGCGCTCGGGCGAGAGGCGGAAGGAGTCGCACTGCACCCAGAGCGGATCGTCCGGCCGCAGCCCGAACCGCTCGAAGCGGCGCCGGACGTCGCGCCGATGCTCCTCCAGGGCGAGGAGCAGCACCGCCCGCTGCTTCACGGGGTAGCCCAGGAACGGCCGGCCCTGCGCCACCGCCACCGCCAGGGCCGCCGCCACCGTGCTCTTGCCCACCTTCGGTGACGCCGCCAGGACCACGAGCCCCCCTTCCGGCAGGAAGGGCTCCCAGACCCACACCAGGGGCGGGGGCTCCTCGGCCAGGAGGCCGGCGGCCGAGAGAGGCCCCAGGCCGTCGCGCGGGCCCGGATTCGTTCCTTCCCCGCCACCCCCTAGGGGCCGCGGGCCGGCAGGAAACGAATCGCGCCGCCAGGGATCGGCCCCCGCGGGGGCGCCCCCACCAGTGCCCCCCGCTCCATCCGGGGACGGCGTGGGAAGGGAACGGACAGGAACCTGGGGGCGTCCGCGTGGCACAGCACGAGCGAACCGAGCGAGCAATGAGCCGAGCACTGCGTCACCTCCCCAACAGATCGGCCTCGCGCGCCGGTGCGCCCCGGGCCCGGGGCTGGGGCCGCGCGTCAGGGCCGCGGAGGCCGGAGGGGTGATCCCCTCACGCGGAGAAGCGCCGGAGGGCGGGAGGGGCGCCCTCGGACTTCTTGCCGCCGACTCAGCTCGCGCGACCCCTGCCCCACGGCGGGCTCAGCGCGTCCCGGCTTCTCGCCCGCGGGCCCGACGAATGAAGGGCGCCCTTAGTCGTTCGGAGGGGACGGGGGCCGCCGTCGCGCGCGCACGCTCGGCGGCGCTTGCAGTAGATCCGAGACGCGATCGAAATCTTTCACCAGCAGCTCGCGCCGGCTTCGGGTGTCGGTCTCGACGGCGGCGCGTGCGACTGGGCACAGCGCGTCGGCGGTGTCCGCGGCGCGGCAGACGGCGCAGGTCTTGAAGTGCGTGTCCGGATCAAACTGGCTGCGTAGAATCGCCTCACGCGATGGCGGTGAGACGTCGGGCGCGAAAATGCGACGCCGAGCTGCTACCCAGAGGCTCTTGATGGTGGACACCGGCCGCCGGAGCGCTTTCGCGATCGCCGTGAAGGTCTCACCCCGGAGCGCTCGGTCATAGACCTGAAGATGGAGATTGACCTTGTCCAGCCGGCGTCGCTCCCGCCGCGGCACCGGGTCGAGTTGGAAGGCCTGCGCTTGGCGAATCTCCTTCTGCACGAGGGCCATGAGCACGTCGAGCGGGTAGTCGAGCCGGATGGCCAGATAGAGCGTCCTCGACGCTCGCTCCCCTTCGAAGAATGCCCGCTGCACGGCCTCGGGGTCGGCGGCGATGTCAGCAATCTCCTCGAGGCTGAGTTCACGCACCGCTTGGGAAGGTTCTTCGGGAACGTCGAGAACTTCCGCGACGGGCAGGTCCATTACGCACGGAACGAACAACCGTTCGAATTCCGGGAGGGTTTCCGCGTCAAGGCGGCTAGGGCTCCCGGGGCGTCTCAGCGCGAACGGGATTCGCACGTCCCACTTCGCCTCGAACAGGGCGAGCTTGTCGGGCGGAAACCCGAGGGCCAGGAGGTCGTTCAGTTCCCGTTGAAATTCGGGGTGACGGAGCCGATATCGCCAGCGCGCTTCGGCCTCGCGCAACGCTTGGGCGCGGGCGGCGTCACCTCTCCGCCTGGGCATCGGACGGGCCCCGGGTAGTAAGACCCCAGTGGTTTAGGGTCGTGGGGTCCACCGGACTCTATCGAGCAAACAGGAGAACAACGAACGCCGCAGCGGTGCCAGCGGCGAGACCCAGCCCGGTTGCGACAGCCAGGGCTCGGCGTGCTCGCGGATGGTTGCCCTGTGTGTACACCGTCAGAGCCGCGAGCAGGACGATCGCAACCATCAGGTGCCAAGGGGAGCCCTGGAAGAGCGCGAGCAGTAGCAGGATTGCCACTATGAGAAAGGCGGCATACCAGAGGGTGACAAGCTGGGCGGTTGTCAGCCCCGCGGTTTGCGCTGCGCTCGCCGCGGCTGGCTTTGGGCCAGGGCGGTCAGCTCCCGAGCCGCCTTCGTAAAATTTCAGCCAGCGGTCGGCGATTACCTGGGCGTCCGGAACAGTGCCGGCCGATGCAGACGGGCCCTGGTCGGGCGGCACGGGAGCCGAAGACCACACGCAGGCCGCGCCGGGACATTCGGGGCGCATGCGGGCACTGGTCTGGAACCGTGCCCGACAGGCGCGCAACAGGCAGTCAACGCCGCCGACGACCAAGGCAAGCAATCCAAGCAAACTAAACAGTGCAAAGAAGCCGCCGATGAGGAGCACCAAGGCGAACAGGTCCCACTGCCCGCGACTGGCCAGCTGACCGAGCCAGTCGAGGGTTCGTCGGGGTGACGCCAGGAGGCCAAGGAAAATGCCTAATCCGAGTGAAAACAAGGAGCTCATGAGCGTGTCACCCAGCCGCTCCTTCCATCTCGCAAGGCGGAGCGCCATCGTGCCCCAGCCCTCGGCGCGAAGCTTTGCCTGTCTCTGCTCTCGCTGTAGCCGCACTACCTCCCAGTCGTCTGGGTCGTACGCCCGGAGGCCCCTGTCCAGGAAGGCGAAGTTCAGAAGGACCGTGCCGCCGAACAGGGCAAGCCAGAAAAGGCGGTCGCTCCGGGTGGCCCACCAGCCGGGGTCGAACAACCGCTTGTCCATCGCCCACCCCGACCAGTCGGTGCTCAGGGTGAGCCAGAGGGCAGCGAACGCGGGCGCGGTGGTGAGGATCGCATACGCGGCGGCGCCTATGGCGCGCAGCACGGGATCGTGACTAGCGCGTGGGCGTTCGTCGCTTGGCACAGTCATGGGCGCCCTCCCCGCGGCGGGAGAGCCTGGCCCGCGACCCGGCGGCAGGCGCCGAGACGAAAACGCCCCTCACGACGGAGGGGCTCGGTCCGCCCATTAGTTGCTCGGCGTGAGCCCTATCGTCCCCGTCTCACCGGGCCTGGCTGGGCCACCTTGCCGGGCGGCGGCAGGTTGGCGGGCGCGTCATCGGGCCAGGTCCCTCGGCGCCGCTCTCGATAGTTGCTTCTCCTAGTACGCCAGCACGTTCTCCGTGTCAAGAACCTCGCGTGGCCCGACGGCGCCTCGCACTGTCAGAAGCGCGCAGCCCCTGGCTCCAATTCACACGGCTTGCGACGATCTACGCTACGGCCGACCGCTCAGCAGGTCACCGAGCGTCACCGGGATGCGCTGAAGCCGGAGCCCGAGAGCTTGCCACGCGTCGTCGATGGGGATGAAGAAGTTCAACCCGATCCCGGTCCTGCCCGCGACGACGCCGGAGTGCACGACGCCCACGACCCGCCCGGCCGCGTCAAGGACGGGTCCCCCGCTGTTGCCGGGATGAATCGTCACATCGGACTGGATAAGGCGCCGGCCGTCCAGTTCCCGGAAGCCGCTGACAATGCCGCGTGTGACGGTGCGGCTGAGGCGCTCATCGAGGGGCGCGCCGATGGCGAAAACAGGGTCACCGACCCGGAGCCGCTCTGCAGACCCGATCGGCGCCGCGAGATAGCGGCCCTTCTCGAGCCGAATCAACGCAAGGTCGGCGTCTCGGTGGACTCGGACCACCTCGCCCGCCACTCGCCGGCCAGTGGACAACTCGACGGTCACCATCCCGGAGCCTTCGCCGACCACATGCGCATTCGTCAGCACCAGGCCTGCCGTACTGATCAGGACACCGCTGCCGTGCCCCGATCCGATTGGGATCGTGACTACGGCGTTCCGGGCATGCTCGATCAACTCGGGCGTGCTCGCGGCGTCGCGAAGGTCCGGGACGACGATCTCGAGCGTCGCCAGGGGAGGACCCGGCTGGCTCGGCTGCCGGGTCATGAGGGTAACGAACCGCGGTTCCGCGAGGAGGTTGCGTACCGCTGCCGCGAAGGCCTCGTAGTAGGCCTGTATGCCCTGTTCCGGACCCGTGTCGGTGCGTGCTGTACCGCCGGTGGTCACGGTCAGGACCACCGAGCGGCTTCGGCGTTCGTAGACCTGCCATTCGACTTCGATGGAGGCTTCACCTTTGCTGGAGGTGAAATTGGCAAAGCCGATGAGGGGATAGCAGATGTTGACGGCGACGTGCTTGACGACGCCTGCGAGCAGGAACTCCGCCTTCCACTCGTGCGGGTCCTCGAAAAGCGAAGCCGGGTCGCCAACCACGCGGTAGCCGGCGCGGACAAGTTCCTCCTTCAGCGTGTCGCTGAGCTCTTCGTCACCGAGCGGCACGCGCCCGCCGCGCTTCCAGAAGAGCTTCTCTTGCCCGACGCAGGCAAGGCCACCCTGGACGGTGCCGATTTCCTGCCCCCGCGGGAGCTTGCTCACTAACTTCCTGAACATGATCGGTCGGGGCTCGCCCATTAGGGGTAGCGGCGGTTGTGCCGCGAACTGGCGGATCTCGGTCGGCGACACGCACCCGGCGAGTAGGAACGTTGCCAGGACCGACAGCACGAGGGCTCGCCGCTGGGCGCGTCCCGCGGGCCTCGAACTCGTGGTGGTTGCGGCACATGCCCAGAAGCTCCAGAACGGCGCCTTGTTCCCCAAGGGATTAGCATTGAGACGGGACGTTTCAACAGCGCGCAGACCGGCCGAGTCCATGATGAACTCCTGGCAGCATCTGTTCCGCAGGCTGAAGCGATTCAGACCGCAACCCATGGCTTCAATCGAAGGTGGCCCATTGCCCGCGCACCGCATCGTCCAGGGCGGCTGCCTTCAAGCGCCGGAGCACATCGCCGTGAGTCCTCAGCTGCGAGCCACTGTGAGGAAAGGAACCTGGGGCGTATCCCCGAAAACCGACCGGCCCTGGCAACTCGACGCGGGGCTACTGCTCCCGCGGCTGCGGCAAAAAGGTGGGATCGGCTCGCCGCCTCATCCAGAGTTCGAGCAGCAGGCGCCCTCCCTCATCCAGGAGACGCCGCGTGCTGTCGAGCGCGCCGGCCAGGGTGACCTCGGCTTTCTCCTCCAGCACGGGAGGCCGGTTGAGGTCAAGGAACATCTGGACGTCGGACCAGTCGGGGTCCCGAGGCAGCATCGGGATCACATCCGCGCGAATGTCATCGACGCTCAGCGCACCGAGTCCTGACCCAAGACCACAGCCCGACGACGGCGTTGTCGATCACCTTGGCTGGCGACGTGTACCAGGGCCCCCGGCCGAGATACGCGCGGAGGTCCACCTGGCGCGCGACCGCCGCGAAGGCTTCGAACGCCTCTCGGTATCTCCGCTCCGGCGTGTACTGGACCTGGGGACCGTGCCACCCGAACACATGCTGCGTGTACTCGCGGTCGAACGGGACCACCAGATCGGGCAGGAGGTGGTGAAGCGCCTTGGAGCCGGGTACCACGCGGGTCTGGTTAGCCACGATCTCGAGCGACTGCACGAGCCGGGCGACCGTCGCGCCGACGTCGAGCCCTGGCTGGTCGATGGCGAGGCCGTCGAGGGCCGTGATCTCCGCCGTCCTCGCGCGGAGGGCTGCGGCGAACCGGTCGAACGGGTGCAGTCGCGAGCCGCGGCTGCCGATCCTCCAGCGCTGGAGCGTGCGGTAGAGCACCCACAGGAACTCGTCATCGTCCAACGCGGCGGACGCCGACCCGAGCGCCCGGCGCCGGGTCATCGTCTCGACGTGGGCGTCGCGCTGCTCTGGGCTGAACGGGCACCAGCGGTCGAAGGCGTCGAGCCAGCGCTCGAACTGGCCCGCGAGGGTGGCGACGACACTCGGGGCGGCCACCGTCTACGTCCCGCCCTCCTGCCGCCAGTCGATCCCGGCCTCGTCGAGAGGCTCCTCCACGGCGTTCCTCACCCACACCGGGTCGAACGGCTCGGCCGCTTCGGCCTCGACGCGGATCGTGACGCGCATCGAGGTCGCGCGGTCCGAGAGGTTCTGAAGGACGCGGAACGCGCGGAAGACCTGCGGCTTGGCCGCGTGCATGGTGACGGCGTAGTGGCGGCCCGGCCCCGGTGCCGCTGGCCCGCCAGGAGGTGCCCCGGCCGGGGAACCTGACGGGGCCCCGGGCGCCTGCGGCGGTGGGCTGGCCGGGGGCGTGGCCGGACGCGGCGCGGGCGCGGACGGCCTGAGCCGTTCGACGAGCGCCGGCGCTAGCAGATAGGCCTCTGGCGAGAGGTCAATCTCCTCCGGGGGTGGCTTGGGTGGCCCGAAGCCGATCGGGGTGGAGGGGTCCACCACGAGCCCGCCCCGGTCATCGCGCCGAGCGGCCGGCACGTAGCCGAACTGGCTCGCCCCGATCCCCTCGGCGATGCCGACCCGGAGCGCGCGCTCATCGACGAGCTTCGGAAAGTCCAGCATCCCGAAAAACCAGCCGACAAGGTCCCCGCAGGAGACGAACTCCCGTCCGTCGGGCTGGCCAAGCTTGGTGAGGGCGACGAGCCGATGGGGCCGGACGTCAGCGTGAACCCACCGGCGCAGCCCCTCCAGGAGTCGCGCGTGGATCGCGCGCTGCGAAGAGGGTTGCGCCCGGAGATCCACGGTCTCGAGCCGCAGGGCCTCGGGGCCGGCCTCGGCCACGACCGGTAGCTTCACGACCTCGTAGAGCTTCCGGAGCGCCCCCGTGAGGTCGTCCTCGGCGCGCTTGCGCCGCTCCTCGAGCTCCTCGAGCTGCTCGGCTGTGAAGCTGAATCGACGCCGCTGGCGCTTGAGCTCGTCGATGGCCAGGACGGTGCGGGCCGCGAGGCGGGCGATCTCAGCCGGCTGGCGGGCCGGCACGGCGAACCCGAGGGCGTTGCGAAAGGCGCGCTTGCCGCCGGCTCGCTGGTCGAGGAGCTCGCGCACGTGGGCCTCCACCTCGGCCTCCGAGCGTTCAGCCCACTTGAGCGGCAGGTACACGAGCGTGAAGACCGGTTCGCGGTCCGGGATCTGCCCCGGCTCGCGGGGCCAGAGGGCGACCCCGCGCGTGGCCCCCAGCGCCTCGCCGAGCCGCTGTTCGAGCGCGCGGCGCACCTCGTCCGCCCCGTACTTGAGCGCCTCATCGGCGATGAGCTTGTTCAAGTTCGGCTGGGGCTCGAAGCGGTAGCGACGCCCGGTGTAGTGGAGGTAGAGGAGCTGGTCGCGGAGGTCGGACAGCGCGGCCACGAGCACCGTCCGGTCCAGGCCCGGCGCGAGCACGGCGGCCACCAGCTCGGACTCGACCACCCCGCGATCCTCGCCGCTGCGGGCGCCGAACGAGTAGAGGAACGCGGCCGTGGCCAGGCGGGTCCCCACGCGGAGCGGCCGGAGCGCGGGGCTGTCGTGGCCGACCCGGTCGTCCACGCGCCGTGCGCGGGGGTCTGAGCCGGTGATGTCCGCGTCGAGCACGGCGTGGTAGCGTTCGCGCTCGCCTACCTGGGCGAAGAGCGCGTTCCGGACGGCCTCATCGGCGAGCGGCACGTCGCCGGGCCCGATCAGGGGTTGGAGGCTCTCCTGCGTGCGCCAGAGGGCGTGGACGACGCACGCCAGGAACTGAAGCGCCCCGCGCGTGCGCTGGTAGCTCGGCAGGCTCCCCCAGCGGTGGTACATGAGGTCGAGCAGGTCCGGGTGGAACGGGTAGCTGGCCAGGATGCGCTGCTCCAGCTGCTCGGCCTCGTGGGCGCTGTCGGCACGTTCCGCGGCACTGCCGGCCGTCGCCTCCCGGAGGCGACGGGCCAGGGCCGCGTACTCGGCGGCGACCGCGCGCCGGGTGTCCGGGTCGCCGAGCTGCTGGAAGAGGCGCCGCTGGACGACCCGCATGACGTCGTCGCCCGAGACCGGTTCGCGCTTGGCGTCGATCCGGGTGACGAGGTGGTCGAGCTCGGCGAGGAGGCTTTCGTCGCGCGCGGCCTCGTGGACGCTCGCCTGCAGCGAGTACACCATCGCCCCGCGGTCGAGGCCGCGGACCACCTCCGTGAGCCGCTGCAGGAAGACCATGACCTGGCGGGCCAGCGTCGTGTCGCCGAGCGGGATGGCCTTGGCGTTCTCGACGTAGATGAGGACCTCGTCGAGGAGGAGCAAGGTGGGTGGCCCCTCGAGCAGCCGGCGCAGCGCATCCCCGCCCGGCGCGGCCCGCGCCGCATCCTGCTCGCGCACGAGCTCGTAGGCCTCGGGCCCCCCGAGCTGCCAGGCCAGCTCCCCCCAGAGCGTTCGGAGATGCGGACCCCCGTCGATGCGCCGCCCGACCGTCGGGTCGAGGTCCACGCCCGAGAGCACCGCGACCCGCGTCGGTCCCGGGTCGGGAAGCGCCGTCAGGTCGGCCTGGTCCCGAAGAGCCGCCCGGGCACGAGCCAGGTGGTAGAGCGCCACGAGCGTGTGCGTCTTGCCGCCGCCGAACGGGGTGCGGAGCTGAAGGACACGGTCGCCCGCGCCCCCGGACAGCACGTGGAGCACGTCCCGGAGCACGCTCCGGAGCGCGGTCGTGAGGTACGTGGCGTGGAAAAAGACCACCGGATCGCGGTAGACCCGGTGGCACTTGGGGTCGCCGCGCGCGACCGCGCCGAGGTCGGCGGCATAGGTCGCCATCTCGAGTTCGCCCCGCAGGATGTCCTCGTGCGGGACGGCCACCTCGGTCCACGGCCGCAGGCGATAGGCACTCATGGCCGTCCTCCGCGGGTGAAGAGGGTCTCCTCGACGACCGGCCGCCACGACGCCAGCAGCCGGTCGAGGGCCTGCTGTTCCCGGGTGCGTTCCGCCGGGCCGTCGCCGCGCCCGGCGGCCCGGCCGAGCGGCTGGCCCGCCAGGGCCTGCGCCACGAGGCGGAGCTGGCCGCCGTCGGGCTGGGCGGCGGCGAGGAACTCGCCGACCTTGGCCGGCGTGTGCTCGACCAGCCAGAGCAGCCGGTGGAGGACGTCGATGAGCCGGGGTGGGGCGCCGTCGCGGGGAAGGCCGAGCGCCTCGTCGGCGCCGCGGGCGGTGTAGTCGAGAAGCGCGACCGTGTCCTTCACCTTGCGGACGAGCGGCGCCGGGCGCTCGCTGAGGCCGCCCGGGCCGTCGAGCTCCACGCCGAGGCCCTTGGCCAGGATGTTGGCCTCGCCGAAGTCCACGGCGGCCTCGCCGTACTCGTAGCGGGCCAGGACGTAGAAGCGCGTGGGCCGGTCCACGGCGCCCACGCCGGCGCGATCGACGCGCATCACCTGGGCCAGGACCACCTCGAGGACCTCGCGCTGCACCTCGTCGAGGAACGCCTCTTCGTCGAGCTCGTCGCCGTTGGGAAGCTCGACCCGGGCGTACTCGGTGTAGGCGCGGAGCCCGGCGCCCACCGCCGCGATCACCAGGTCAGATCCGCTGATACCCAAGCCAAAGAGCGTCCGGACCCGTTCGGCGACGATCGCCTGGAGCCGGGGTCGCACGCGGTGGAGGTAGTCGCCCGTGGTGTCATCGCCCTCTCGCCGCCGGGCGACGATGAAGATGCTGGAGGCCAGATGAGCGGTCTGCATCTGCCCCACGCGGTCGGGCATCTCGGTGTCGAGCGGCCAGGCCTCCGTCACCACGAACCCCGCTTGCCGGAGCGCCTTGATCAGCGTCGCCCAGCCCGCGGTCGTCTTGTGCGCGTAGACCGCCACGAGCGGGGCGGCCGGCTTGAGGACCCGCCGGCATTCCCGGAGGGCCTCCTCCATGAGGGCCTCATAGGCCCTCCTGGCCCGTGCCTTGTCGTCCCCGTGGCGATAGGGCACGGCCACGATCTCGGCGCGCTTGGGGGTCAGCTCGCCCGTGAAGTGCTCGGGGTAGAGGTGGCCCACGCTCCGCTTGAGCCAGACGTAGAAGAAATCCGACAGATCGGCGTAGCTGATGTTGTCGTAGTAGGGCGGGTCAGTCACCACCGCGTCGAAGGTGGCATCGGCGTAGGGAAGCCGCGTGGCCGACCCGCGATCGACCCGCGCGGGGCGACCCGCCGCTGCGCAGTGGTCGATGACGAGCAGCGCGTGGCGCAGGAACTCGGCAGCATCCCCGGACGAGCCCCCGAAGGGATTGGTCTCGGAGAAGTCCCAGACCATCGGGAGTGCCTGGCGGGCGTAAGTGTGGGAGGTTCCCTCCCAACTCCAATCCCAGTGGCACAGGCTCGTCGAGCGGTCCACGACCCGGTCAAGTATCAGCGCTAAATACGTCGCCACCGCGCGGGCCAGCTCGGCGTCCACCCCGGCGCCCACCATCTCCTCGTGCGCCCGGCGGATGTGCTTGACGAAGGTCAGCAACGTCAGGAGCTGCCGCGGCGTGAAGAGGTCGCGGAAGCGGGTGAGGCCGTAGAGAGGGACCTTGATGTTCATCGTGTCTTGGTCCTGGATCGGCTCGTCCGGCGGCGTCAGCCCAGTCTCGGCACAGAGCTTCTCGACCCGCCGGAGCACGTCGCCATCGTCCGGGACCAAGGCGCGGTCCGGCTCGAGGTACACCTTGCCGCGCCCGTCCGGTCGCCAGGCGACCACCGCCATGAGCTGCCGGCCCATCCGGCCGGTCTTCCCCTGCTGCTTGACGTACTCCGAGGAGACGGCGGTGTTGCACAGCGGGCAGGTGGCCTCGCCGCGCTTGCTGAACGCGGCCGGGTCGAAGCCGAGCCCCCCTTCCGAGGTCGCGCTCACCACCTCGAACCGCACCTGCATCGCCTGGCGGTCCGGGATGACTCGCAGAGCGACGTAGCGCCCCTTCTTCCGGACGAGCCACGTCTGGCGGACGAGCGGCACGACGTGGGTCCGCTGCACCGGGTTCGGGCACGGCACGGTCCGGGTCCAGAGGTACGCGATCGGCGTGAGGCCGTCCGGTTCGGCCTCCTTCCCCTCCCAGTCGAGCTGGCGGGCCGGCCGCCGCGCGCGGCCCTTGCCTGCCGCGTCGGGAATCCGGGGGTAGAGGTCACCGACCTCCGCGCGGACCCGCTCGATGACCCGCGTGCCCCACCGCGCGAGCTCGTCCCGCAGCCGCGCGCCGAACTGCTGCGGGTACACCAGGGTGCACAGCTCGATCAGGTACGCGACCGGATTCAGCTCGAGCGCGGTGGCGTCGCAGCCCAGCCGCAGCGCCTCGAGGGGAATCGCTCCGCCCCCAGCGAACGGGTCCAGGATCTTCGGTGGCCGCCCGCCGGCCGCCTCGAGGATCTGGCGTCGCGCCTCGTCGAGGCGCGCGATCCGATCCTTGTCCCACCGGCAGAGTTCCTTGAGAAACACGTCGAGGCTCTTGCGCTGCGCGTCCGTCGCCGGCGCTGGCACGAGCGTCGCGTAGACCGCGGCGCGTGCCGCGGCGAGGGGGCGCCGCGCCCACCAGAGGTGGAGATTGCGGGGCTGGCCCTGGCTCAGGTAGTGGCCACCCAGCTTCTCGCGCGTGCACTCGGCCGAGATACCGAGCACCGGCAGGTAGTCTTCGATCAGCCGCCGCTCGCTCGCCTCCATGCCCCCTCCTACTCGGCCGCCAGTATGAGGCCCTCGACCGGGACCCGGTAGCCCTTCACGACCCGCAGCTCCTCCGGGGCGAGCTTGCCCGCGGGGTTCTGCACCCGCAGCAACCGCGGGCTCCCGGTCTTGCACCCCCACACGACGTAGAGCCAGTACGTCTCGCCGTGGCGCCGCGCCTGGAGCCATTCGTTGGGGGTCAGCACCACCTCCCCCTGGTGGTCCGCCCTGCCCTTGACCTCGATCCGCCGCACCGCCCGCTGGCCGTTCGGCTGGACGGGCCCAAGGCTCCGGATATCGAACCCGCTGCCGTCGCGGAGGGCGGAGACGTCCACCGGCTCCCATCCCTGCTCCCGCTCGTAGCGCATCGCCACCTCCATGGCGATCCGCTCCACCTCCGGGTCGGCCCCCATGGAGGCTGCGATCCGCGCATCCCCGTGGGGCACCACGAGCGCTGTGCCCAGGTAGGTCACTGGCCCCGGGCGCACCAGCCGCAAGTGGGCCAGCTCGGCCAGCTTCTGCTCCCGTCGCGCCTCGAGTTCCTGCACGCGCTTGTCGGCCTCGTCCCGCGCGAGCTTGGCCCCTTCCTCGCCTTCGGCCACGCGCTCGGCGAGGGCCGCCCACTTCTCGCGGGCCACGCGAAGCGCCTCGCCGAAGGACCGCTCGAGGTACTCCCGGCGGATGGCGAGCTCGCGCTCTCGCGCCCGCCGTCGCTCCTCGACGAGGCCGTGGAGCACCCGCGTGCGCACCCAGGTGTCCAGGCGCCGGAGGTCGGCGGGCCCTGGGGCGGCCAGGCCCGGGGGCAGGGGGGTGCCGTCGGCCGGCGTGAGGTCATGGAGGACGTCAGGCGGGGCGAGTTCGATCTGGCCGTCGCGGTCCCGCAGGACCACGAGTTGGGCGAACACGGGCCGGGCCGGTGGCCCGCCCTGATCGGACCGCTCGCCGCGCACGCTGACCTCGAAGATGTGCAGCGCGTAAGGCGCCGTGGCGCCCGGGTCGATGAACACCGCCGCCCCCTGCTGGCCGCGGCCGAGCTTCCGACCGAGCACCTCGGCGACGGCCGCGAAGAGCGGGTGGCCGGGGGAGACGAGCTCGGCGTCGAGGTGCTGGGCTTGCTTGAGGTGCCCCTTGCGGAACGTGAGCTTCGCGTACTGGTCGCGCGGCTGCCCGTACCGGCGGACGGCCTCGAGCGCCGGGGCGCGGAAGTGCTCGGGCACGTGGGGCACGCGCCAGAGGCCGTCGGCCCGCGGCTCGACGCGCAGGCCCGTCTGTTTGGCGGCGGCGAGGAAGAAGCCCTCGACGTATTCCGGCATGAGCCGGCGCTCGGCCGAGCGGTAATCTTCCTGGCGCACCCGCGCGAGGTCCACGTGGCTCACGGCCAGGGCCACGCCCGTCTGGGCCTCCAGCCGCCGGAGCCGCTCCGGGTCCAGGCGCTCGATCTGGTCGAGGTAGTCGTCCAGCCGCCGGGGGTTGTAGGCGGCCTCGCGCATCATCTCTTCCAGGTTCACGTCGTTCAGCCGCAGGACCAGGCCGATGACGTCGAACACCCGCTCGCCCAGCACCCGCCGCATCTCCTCGAGCTTCCGGAGCAGGGTCTCGAGGATGCGCCCCTCCACGGTGTTCGTCGCCACGAAGTTGAACACCCAGACGTCGTGGTCCTGGCCGATCCGATGGATGCGCCCCATCCGCTGCTCCAGGCGGTTGGGGTTCCAGGGCAGGTCGTAGTTGATCATCAGGTGGCAGAACTGGAGGTTGATCCCCTCGCCCGCCGCCTCGGTCGCGACACAGATCTGGACGTCCCGGAGAAACGTCCGCTCGGCCTCCTTCCGGGCCTGCGCGTTCATCCCCCCGTGGATCTGGCAGCTCGTGTATCCCCAGGCCGTGAGCTGCTCGCGCAGGAACTCGAGCGTGTCCCGGTGCTCGGTGAAGATCAGGAGCTTGCCGCGGCCGTCCCGGAGCTCGGCGAACTGCGCCCGGTCCAGGCACGTCCGGAGCGCCCGGAGCTTCGTCTCCTCCCCCAGCCGCTCGGTCTCGCTCGCCAGCCGGATCAGCCGCTCCAGCTCCCGCACCTCGGCCCGAAGGTCCTCGAGGCGCTCGGCGGCGGTGATGCCGGTGGCCGCGGCTTCCTGCTCGGCCTCGTCCTGATCGTCGCTCTCCCGCTCCTCGTCCTCGGCCAGCAACCCAAGCTGCCGGAGCCGCCGCTCCCGCTCGTCCGGAGGCAGCTCGAGCACTTCCCGGAAGCGTGCGTGCCGCCGCTCGAGCGAGCGCCGGATGGCGCGCAGCGAGGAGGCCAGGCGGCGCTGGAGCACCGTGCGCGCCAGGGCCACGCTCATCTGGCGCCGGCCGCCGGTCGCCCGCGGCAGAAACTGGTTGATGTACTGGGTGACCTCGTCGTAGAGGCGCTTCTCGGCCGGGGAGAGCTCGAAGGGCTGGGTGACCGGGTGGCGCCGGGTGAAGAGCGGCCGGCCGTCGAAGTCGCGGAGATCCTCCTTCATCCGGCGCAGGAACCACGGGCTCCCCTCCAGACGCAGGAGTTCCTGGTTCAGGGTGCCGCCCGCGAACTGGTCCGGGTCGAGCAGGCGCAGGAAGTGGGTGAACTGGTCGGGGTCGCCCTGGTGCGGGGTGGCGGTGAGGAGCAGCAGGCGCTCGGCCTGGGCGCTCAGCCGCTCGGCGAGCTGGTAGCGCTGCGTCTTCTTGACCTCCTGCCCGTAGGTCCGCGCCGAGCACTTGTGCGCCTCGTCGATCACCACGAGGTCCCAGGGCACACGCAGGAGGTCCTGCCAGACGCCGTCTTGCTTGGCGAAGTCGATCGACGCGATGCACCGCCGGTACTGCTCCCAGGGGTTGCCGGCCAGCCGCTCGCGCACGCGCTCGGCATCGATCCGCTCGAAGACCTCGTCGAACTTGCTATGGAGCTCGTCCTGCCACTGGATCGTGAGCGGGGCCGGGCAGAGGACCAGCACGGTGTCGATGGCCCCCCGCAGCCGGAGCTCCTTGATCAGGAGCCCCGCCATGATGGTCTTGCCCGCGCCCGGATCGTCGGCCAGCAGGAAGCGCAGCCGGGTCTGCGGCAGCAGGCGGTCGTAGACCGCCTCCAGCTGGTGGGGCAGGGCATCCACCCCGCTCAGGCTCACGGCGAAGTGGGGGTCGAAGGCGTAGGCGAGCCGGATGCGCGCCGACTCCACCAAGAGGAAGAGCGACTCCGCGGGGATGAGCTCGGTGGCCTCGGGAGCGCTCTCCAGCGCCGCGCGGAGCTGCGCCTCGTCGAGCGTCACCTGCTCGAGCGCGCCCGCCCGAGTACGGACCGTCACCAGGAAGACCCCGCCCTCGCGCATGACGTGCTCGACGAGGACGGGGTCGGCGAAGTAGTCGGGCAGGCGGACACGTCGGTGCAGCGCTTGCTGGCCAAGCTGGTCTGCGCTCACTCCTCCGACCGGCCCATCCGCCGCCATGGCGCGCCTCCCGGCCACCGGATTTTCACACCGACGGGGCTCCTGCTCGTCTGGGAGCCGCCCTCACGATCGTCTCCGAAATCTGTGTCATGGGCGGTCGCACTGCCCCTGACCAGGGCGCACCGGCATGGCGGTGGCAGGGTGGGACGATTCTTGGTGGGCACGCCCCGGGGTGTCAAGGAGATTGACCTCCTGGGGTTGGGCCTGGCTCGGCGAGAACCTGACTCTGGCACTGCGTCAAGTGGGCCCCGGCGTGGCGCGAGTCGAGCGACGGGCCGCAGCCCACCACGGGTATCCTCTGCGCGATGGCGAAGCGCTCAGCAGCCCAGGCCGGACAGGAGCGGGCGGTGTTTGAGGCCTTCCTCGCCGCGTTCCCCGCCTTCGCAGCCGGGGTAGAAACGTTTCGTCAACCGGCCGAGGAGTTCCCGGACGTCGTCGTGAGGCTGAAGGACGGCACCGAGGTGGAGGTCGAGCTCGGCGAGTGGGTGGCCGGGCCCCAAATGGCCGCAGCGATCCGGTATGACAGGTTGAGGGACGCGATTATCGACGCCATTGGGCAAGGGCCCAACCTGTCTCGGCACTTCGATGCGGTGATGCTGTGTCCGCGCAGCGACGCCCCGGATTTCGACCCAGCAGATGCGGCGGCCTTCAAGGCGGCGCTCGACAAGCTCATCCGGGAGACCGAGCAGCAGTGGGCCAGCGCGCCGGGCTGGCACTCGCCCCAGGGCCGAATCTGCCGCGAGCTCCAGGCCTACGCCCCATTGGGCAAATACCTTGAGTCAGTGAATTTCGTCGTGCGCGGCGCGATGGAGCCCTGGCGTCCTGGTCAGCCGTGGATCGATGTTGAAGCCCGTGGAGGCTCGTACTCACCAGAGCACCAACTGGAGGCCCTACGCCGCATCTTGGAGAAGAAGATCGCTCACTACGGGGCAACGTCCCGGCGCGTGTGGCTCATCATCTACTATGCGCAGGCTGCGGCGTATAACCCCCCGTACGTCGGGATCGGCACTCGGAAGTTCGAGGACGTCGCGAGGCGCGCGGCAACGTTCGTGCGAGGGCAACTACCCCCAGGGCAGCTGCCCTTCGAGAAGATCTATCTCTTGAGTGCCCTCGAGCCCAGGCCCGAGGTCTTCGAAATCTACCCGGGGGTGGTGCGGTGCGGATGATTCGCGCAGCTGCTCGGGCGGTCGGAGCACCGGTTCGCGCGCCCCGATCTTCGGTCTAAGCACCGACCTGCGCGCAGGTAGTTCCTGGCCCACTGCGCTCCCGCGGCGATGCTCCAGAGCATCGCGTCGAGCAGGCCTGCCCGGTAGACGGGGGCGGGGAGAAACGTGACGAAGGTGAGGCCGCGGAAGGGTGAGGCCGAGGGTGGGCTCGAAGGTCCAGGCCCTCAGGAAGCGCGCGGCGCGGCGGCCCACGCCTAGGGTTCGGCCCCTGGGGCGCAAAGTCCTGTTCGATCACGCCGAGCATCTCGTCAGCCTTCCGGCGCACCCTGTGCGCGGATGGGGAGAGGTATCGGGCTCGCACGTCCGGCTGTCAACGCGTCGCCTCCCGCGGTGGGCCCCGATGGAACGCTCGGGCAGGCGGGCGGGGCCCTGCTGCCGCGGTGGCCCCGGTGCGCGCTGTACTTGCGCGCTGTACTTGAATGCGCCACGAGACGGTCGAGGCCGCTCGGCCTCCACTTTGCCCATCACTTTGCCGGCCGAGCTCCAAACCCAGCCCAAAAACCCAACAAGAACCAACGAAGCTCGCTGGGACCGTGCAGGAGGAATGGCGCGAAAAACTCGATACTTGGGCCACTTTCCGCCGGGGCCTCCGAGGCCCCGGCGGGGACTGTCAATCCAGAGGTCGCGGGTTCAAGTCCCGTCGAGCCCGCCAACGATTCCAAGCGCTTCCGCGGCACGTGTCCCTCGCTCTCGCGCCGACTGTGCCCGTAGCTGTGCCCGCGAGTGGGCGTAGCCGGCCTCCTGCCGGAGGAATCGACACGGGCCCCGGCGGTCACGAGCCAGGTCCGTCGGCGGACGCGAAAAGTCTCCCAGGGCCCGCCCTGCGCGCCGCTCAGGCCGCGGGCAGTTCCACGCGCACCGTCGTGCCGCGGCCCGACGCGCTCTCGAGGTGCAACACGCCGCCGTGAGCGGCCACCAGGTGCTTGACGATGGCCAGGCCGAGGCCGCTGCCGCCGCCCTCGCGTGAGCGCGCGCGGTCGACGCGGTAGAACCGCTCGGTGACC
>Ga0209479_1000949_pt1 | contig 35192 bp, 34 predicted proteins | sample DewCreD2012metaG_2_FD_184112 | JGI IMG/M metagenome (GOLD analysis project Ga0209479, IMG submission 184112) | Hot spring sediment bacterial and archeal communities from British Columbia, Canada, to study Microbial Dark Matter (Phase II) - Dewar... ...
AGGATCCACCGCTCCAACCTGGTGGGGATGGGGGTCCTGCCCCTGGAGTTCCTGCCGGGCGAGAACCGGGAAACCCTGGGCCTAACCGGCTACGAGGTCTACGACATCCGGGGCCTTGAGGACCTCACCCCCCGCAAGAAAGTGGAGGTGGTGGCGAGAAGGGAGGACGGCACGGAGGTTCGCTTCCAGGCCATCGCCCGCCTGGACACCCCGGTGGAGGTGGACTACTACAAGAATGGCGGCATCCTCCAGACCGTGCTCCTCAACATGCTGAAGGAGGCGAAGGCCCACTAGGTAAGCGCACAAGGCCCCGGGTCATGACCCGGGGCCTCTTTTTTTACCCCTCTAGGAAGGTGCTAAAGCCCTGCCCCGATCTCCAGCTGGGGGTTGGGACGGTTTCCCTCCGCCTCCGCCTCCCGGGCCTCGATCTTGCCCTTGATGCGCTTTAGCCGGAAGGTATCCTCCCGCTCCCGCTGCTCCAGAACCTGCTGGATGAAGCGGATCTGGGAACGAATCCCGGGGATCACCACCTGCTCCAAGGCGTTCACCCGTCGGGTGGTCTTCTTGATCTCCTCCCCGATCTTCTTCAGGCGGGTTTCCGTGTTGGCCACCTGGACCAAGGCCTCGGCGTAGCGGCGGAAGGCACGGGCGGCTTCCAGGGTGTAGGCCGGAGTGCCCACAGGGGAGAGCAAGGCCCCATCGGGGAAGGTGACCTTGAGCCTTGGCACCTTGCTCCCCCAGACGTTTTCCACCTCCGCCTCCACCTCCTCGAGGGGCCTCACCCCCAAGGCCGCCCCGGACACCACCTCGGGCCCGTCGAAAGCCTGGGCGAGAAGCAAGGCCCCATAGGCCTCCCGCGCCGCCTGGTTCAAGGCCTTGCGGGCCTCCAAGGCCTCCCTGACCAGGCTGAAGAACTCCGCCACCAAGGCATCCCGCTTCTTCTTGAGGAGGTCCACCCCCTTCTGCGCCAGGCGCAGCTGGCTGCGCCGTTGCAGAAGGTTCATGCGGGTGGGGCTTACCTGGCTCATCTAGCCTCCTTAGTCCAAGGCTTGGGGAGCGCCCCAGATCTCCTCCAGCTTCTGGCCGTAGTACTTGCCGATGTGGTCCTTGGAAATCCGCTTGAGCTCCCCCTGAGGCAGCATGGAAAGAAGCGCCCAAGCGATCTGCAGGCTCTCCTCAATGGAGCGGTTCTGCTGGCCCTGGTTGATGAAGTGCTTCTCAAAGGCGTCGGCGAACTGCAAGTAGCGGCGGTCGTTCTCGGTAAGGGCGTCCTCGCCGATGATGGCCACCAGCTTGCGAATGTCCACCCCGTTGGCGTAGGCGGAGTAGAGCTGGTCGGATACCTGCTTGTGGTCCTCCCGGGTCTTGCCCTTGCCCACGCCGTTGTTCATGAGCCGGGAGAGGGAGGGCAGGGGGTCGATGGGCGGGTAGATGCCCTTGCGGTGGAGCTCCCGGGAAAGCTGGATCTGCCCCTCGGTGATGTAGCCGGTGAGGTCGGGAATGGGGTGGGTGCGGTCGTCGTCCGGCATGGAGAGGATGGGAATCTGGGTCACGGAACCCTTCTTGCCCGCCACGACCCCGGCCCGCTCGTAGATGGTGGCCAGGTCCGTGTACATGTAGCCCGGGTAACCGCGCCGGCCTGGGATCTCCTCACGGCTTGCCCCGATCTCCCGCAGGGCCTCGCAGTAGTTGGTCATGTCCGTGAGGATGACCAGCACGTGGTAGTCGTGCTCAAAGGCCAGGTACTCGGCCACGGTGAGGGCCATACGGGGGGTAAGGAGACGCTCGATGGTGGGGTCGTCCGCCTTGTTCAGGAAGAGGACGGAGCGGCTTAGGGCCCCGGTGCGCTCGAACTCCTGGATGAAGTAGGAGAGCTCCCGCTGGGTGATGCCCATGGCGGCGAAGACCACAGCAAAGGGCTCCTCCTCCTCCCCTTCCCCCGAGAGGTCGGGGCGCACCGTGGCCTGGCGGGCGATCTGGGCCGCAATCTCGTTGGCGGGAAGGCCCGAGCCCGAGAAGATGGGAAGCTTCTGCCCCCTAACCAGGGTGTTCATCACGTCGATGGTGGAAATCCCCGTCTGTATGAACTGCTCGGGTTTCCTGCGGGCCACGGGGTTTAGGGGCAGGCCCACGATGGGAAGCCGCTTCTCCGGGGTGATGGGGGGAAGGCCGTCGATGGGCTTGCCGACGCCGTTGAAACGCCGGCCCAGCATCTCCTTGGAAACCCCGAGCCGGGCCACATCCTCCACCAGGCTCACGGTGGTGGTGGCCAGATCCAGCCCCGTGGTCTCCTCAAACACCTGGATAACCGCGTACTCCTCGGAAACCTCGATCACCTGGCCGCCGCGCACCCGGCCCGTGCCGTCCTTGATATCCACGATGGCCCCGTAGGCCAGGTCCTTGGCGTTCTCCACGAAGAGGAGAGGCCCCGAGATGTAGGTGATGCCCGTGTATTCCTTCTTAAGAAGATCCATCCTTCCCTCCCCTAGGCCAAGGCCTTGAAGGCTCCCTCGATCTCCTGCATGGTTTCCTCAAAGTATCGGGGGAAGTCCTGCTCGCTCACGTAGCGGGCCCGGCCGATGCGCTCGATCACCGGGAGCTGCAGGATCTCATCCACGGTGACCCCCCGCCGGATGGCCGCCTCGGCTTCCTTGTAGAGGGTCAGGATCATCTTCATGATGCCGTAAGCCTTCCGCATGGAGCAGTAGGCGTCGATCTCGTGGAAGGCGTTCTGCTGCAGGAAATCCTCGCGGATGATCCGCCCCACCTCGATGACCAGGCGCTCGGCATCCTGGAGGGCATCCGGACCCACCAGCTGCACGATCTCCTGCAAACCCGCTTCCCTCTGCAGGAGCTCGGAGATGGCGTCGCGAAGCTCAGGGTAGTCGGGGGCCACATTCTCGCGGTACCAGGGGTCCAGGGCAGAGGTGAAGAGGGAGTAGGACCCGTTCCAGTTGATGGCCGGGAAGTGGCGCCGGAAGGCCAAGGAGGCATCCAGCCGCCAGAAAGCTCCCACGATGCGCAGGGTGGACTGGGTGACGGGCTCGGACATGTCGCCGCCGGGAGGGGAAACCGCCCCCACGATGGTGATGGCCCCCTCCTCGCCCCCCAGGGTGATCACCTTGCCGGAGCGCTCGTAGAAGGCGGCCAAACGAGCGGCCAGGTAAGGAGGGTAGCCCTCTTCTGCGGGCATCTCCTCGAGGCGGCTGGAAATCTCCCGCAGGGCCTCGGCCCAGCGGCTGGTGGAGTCCGCCATGAGGGCCACGGAGAAGCCCTGGTCGCGGAAGTACTCGGCGATGGTGACCCCCACGTAGATGCTGGCCTCGCGGGCGGCCACGGGCATGTTGGAGGTGTTGGCAATGAGCACCGTACGGTGCATCAAAGGCCCCCCGGTCTTGGGGTCGGTGAGCTCGGGGAACTCCACCAAGACGTCGGTCATCTCGTTCCCCCGCTCTCCGCAACCCACATAGACCACCACGTCGGCATTGGACCACTTGGCCAGGGCCTGCTGGGTCACGGTCTTGCCGCTACCAAAGGGCCCGGGAATGGCCGCCGTGCCCCCCATGGCCACGGGGAAGAGGACATCCAGGATGCGCATCCCCGTGAGGAAGGGGGTGTTGGGGTCCAGCTTGCGCTGGACGGGGCGGGCCCGACGCACCGGCCAGGTGTGGTACATCTTGAGCTCGGTGCCGTCCTCGAGGACCACCACCGGCTCCTCCACCGTGTACTCCCCGGCGGGCTTCACCTCCTTGACCCGGCCCTTCACATCCGGGGGCACCAGGATCTTGTGGGTGAAGTTGAACTCCGGCACGGTGCCCAGGACCATGCCCCCCCTCACCTCATCCCCCGGCTTGACCCTAGGGGTCCAGGCCCACTTCCGCTCCCGGTCTAGGGCCGGGACCACCACGCCCCGGGTGATGTAGATGCCGGTCTTCTCGCGAATTCGGTCCAGGGGGCGCTGGATGCCGTCGTAGATGGCGTTCAACATCCCGGGGCCGAGCTCCACCGCCAGGGGAAGACCCGTGGACACCACGGGCTCTCCCACCTTGAGCCCCGAGGTATCCTCGTAAACCTGGACGAAGGCGGTATCCCCGTCCAGGCGGATGATCTCCCCCACCAGGCCCTCGTGGCCCACCTTGCAGATGTCGTACATGCGGGCTCCGGTCATGCCCTTGGCAATCACCGCCGGGCCCGCAATCTTCTGGATCACGCCCTGGATCATCGTCCCTCCATTCTACAGCTTGATGTCAAAGCCTATGGTCCTCTTGACCAGCTCCCGCATGTACCCCTCCACATCGGGGTTCTGGAAGGCTTCCTTCAACCCGGCTATGGGCAGGAGCACGGGAAGGTCCTTGCCCCGCATGAGCCGCTCCACCGCCTTTTCCGGCTCCGGCAAAAGCCCCTGGTCCACGGCCACCAGGGCGTACCCCCCGGCCTGGACCAGGTTTTCCAGCCGGGCCCGGGCCTCCTCTGCCGAGGTGGCGGCGTAGGCCTCGAGGCCCGCCAACCTAAACCCCTGCGCCGCCTCGGGGTCGGCGATCACGGCGATCCTCATGGGCAGACCACCTCCTCCACCTGGGCCCGGGGAAGCCCGAAGTAGGCCCGCCTGGCCAGGAGCCTAAGCCGCACGGCCTCCCACTCCCGCTCCTTCACATAGGCCAGCACCAATCCCACGCCCAGGGGATCGGCGGCTCCCTTCCTGGCCTCCTTCAGGAGGAGGCACCTGAGCCGCCTTTCCAGGGTCTTGAGGTCCCGCGCGCCCGCCAAAGGGGCAAAGGGGGTGCCGGAGAGCTCGTCCAAAACGGCGTAATCCCCCTCGAGGAGCCGGGCGAAGCGCACCCTGTCCACAAACCGCCCACCCCGTATGAAGACGGTTTCCACCGGTACATCCTGCCCCTGGAGCTTGAAGGCGGTGCGCAGGTTCTCGGCATCCACCTCGAGGGCCAGGTAATCCCTCAAGGCCGCCTCCTCCAGGGCCTTGGAGGCCTTGGCCACCCCTTCAAAGAAGCGCTTGGCCAAAAGGGCCTCGATGCGCCCGAGGTCCTGGGTTTCCCGGAGGACCGCCCTTAAGGCCCGGGCCAGGGGATGGCCGGGCACGGAAAGCACCTGGGCCATCCCTGCCGCATCCTGGGCCTCGTAGGCCTGCCGCCAAAGGGCCTCCTTCAAGGTACCTGGGAGAAGCACCACCTCCTCAAAGGGCCTCCCCGTGGCCTTGGCCCGGAGGACGGCCTGGAGGTTGGCGAGATCGTTCCTGAGGAGGAGAAGCCGCACCGCCTCCCGAGCCTCCCCCGTGACCAACCCCGCCAGGTCCCCCACCAACCGGGCCTGGGTGAGGGCGATGGCCCGGTCCACCTCGGGAAGGCCCTGGCCGGCCAGATCCTGGCCGTAGACGCTCTCGGAAAGAAGGCGCAGGAAATCGGGATAGGAAAGGTCCAAGGCCTCCTGGAAGAAGCTCTCCTTGAGGAGGGTACTCCTCCTGGCCCGCACCCGGGCGTTTAGGTAGCCGAAGTCGTCCGCCATGTCCTAGCCCCACACCACCTGGGCCACCCTGGAGGAAAGGGCATCCCAGGCCCGTTCCAGACGGCTTAACAGGGCGTTCTCCACCTGGGTCCTGCCCCCCTTGCCGATGGCCCTCACCCCAAGGCGCAAGGCAGGGTCGGCCCTAAGCTCCAGGCCCCGCTCCCGCGCCAGACCCTCGAGGTGGGAAAGATTGTCCGGATGGGAGGCCAGGGCCTCGGGCTCGCCCAAGGCCGCAAGGGCCTCCTCGGCCAGTTTCCCCAACACCTGAGGCCATTCGGGGCTATCCGGCAAGGCCCTGAGGGCCTCCTCCACCTTGGCCTTCACCTGGGAGAGCACCTCCCCCTTGGCCTCGGTACGGGCTGTGGCCAGGAGGAGTTCCCCGGCGCTTTCTGCCCGGCGAATGGCGGCCTGCAGGCTGGCCTCGAGGGCCCGCTTCTTGGCGGAAAGCAACCCCTCGGCCTTGGCCTTGGCCTCGGACCTCAAGGCCTCCGCCTTGGCCTTGGCCTCTTGCAGGACGGCCTGGATCTCCGCCTCCACCTCCTGGCTCAAAATGGCTTCCAGTTTGGACATCTGTCCTCCTCGGAAAAAGGGCCCCACCCCCCAAGGGGCAGGGCCCTGAAGACCCCTTACAGCTTGCCGTTCAGGATGAAGGCGATGAGAAGGCCGAAGATCACCAGCGTTTCGGGCAAGAGGAGGAAGATCAGGGCGGTACCGAAGTTGCTCCGGTCCTCGGCGATAGCCCCCACGCCCGCCGCACCGATGCGGGCCTGGGCCACGCCGGTGCCCAAAGCCGCCAGGCCCACCGCCAGGCCCATCCCCACAGCGATGAGGCCTCGGTCCAAGCCCCCGGAGGCCGCCGCCTCCTCCGCCGCAAAAGCCAGAGCGCCGAAAACCGCCATCAGAACCGTAACCAGAAGCTTCTTCATCTCTTTCCCTCCCTAAAGCGTCTCACGGACGCTCCTGAACGGCCGGTAAGGCCTGCCGTTCTCCTCGTAGAAGCCGAACTTGGTGAAGAACTCCACCCAGATAAGACGGATGGGCTGGAGCATGTGGCCCAGGGTGGTGAGAAGCAGGATCAGGAGATGCAAAACCCCCGCCACCCCAATGCCCAGAAGCACGCCTAGAAGCCCAATCCGCTCCGCCAGGGCAAAGCCCACATCGGTGAGAAGACCCGCCAGGATACCCCCAGCAGCCCCCACCGCATAGATACGGATGTGGGAGAGGATGTGCCCCGCCTGGGTGAAGATCTCCGGGATCATGAGCCACATGCGGCTCATGAGAACCGCAAGCAAGAACACGCCAAAGCCCAGGTACATGAGCCCGGAAAGCCACCCGGCCTGGAGGTTCCCCAGGTACCCCGCCGCCAGGGCCAGGATGCCCACCAAGCCTCCCAGGTACCCCACGCCCTCCCAGAAGTGGCCCATGTGGCGGTGCTTTAGGCCCAGATAGGCCCTCAAGGCCAGGCCCCAGAAGACCATGACCACCCCGAAGGCCACGGAAAGGAGGATGAGCAGGTTGGCGGTCTTGGCCGTGTCGATACGGGGAATGAGGATGGGGATGAGACCCGGGTGCTCGGGGGTGCCAAACACCCCTAGGTGCTCCAGGAAGGTGCCGAAGAACTCCCCGTAGACGAAGCCCCAGACCACCGTCCAGAAGACCATCCAGTTAAGGATGTAGACCAGCTTCCCAATCACAGCGGGCTTGAGCCTCAGGGCGAAGAGGTCGATGACCAGAGGCTCATTCCGCTTCACGAACCCGGAAAGCCAGCGCCCAAGGAGCAGGAACAGGAGGGCATACCCTATGTCCCCCACGATCATGCCGAACCAGAAGGGGAAGAAGATGGGCACCACCGGGGTGGGGTCCAGGGAGCCGTACTTGGGGGTGTTGAGGAAGCTCACCAGAAGCTCGAAGGGCTTGACCCAAGGAGGGTTGTCCAGGGCCACGGGCACCCGATCCGCCTCGTGGTGCTCGTCCACCGGCTCAAAGGCGTAGATCACCTGGTCCTTGTGGCGGGCCAAGGCCTCCTCCACCCGGCCCTTGGCCTTCACCGGCACGTAGCCCAAAAGGGCAAAGCCGAACCGGCCCGAGGCCAGCTCCTCCAAGGCCTTAAGCCGGGCCGCCTCGTCCTTGGCCCGGGTCCAGAGGCTTTGCAGGGTGGAGGCTGCCTCCTGGGCCAGCCGGTAAAGGGCCTGGCGCACCTCGGAAAGCTCCTTGGGAGCAGCCTCGGCCCGCTCCTTCAACCGGCGGGTGGCCTCGCTTAGGGGAAGATCCCCGTAGTCGCCAGGGAGGCGGAGCTCCGCCACCCCGGCCCGGGAAAGGGCCGCCTTGGCCGCCTCGAGGTCCTCCCGGTGCACCACGAGAAGCCCGGCGACCCCCTTGGAATAGGGCTCGCTGGCCAGGATGAACCGGTCCTCCAGGGCCTTTTTCAAGGCCTCCTCCACCAGGGGAAGCTCCTTTTCCGTGATCAAAAAGGGCACCACCCGGAAGAAGGCGCTTCGGTCCAGGCCCTGGGCCATGGCGGCAAGCTTCTCCAAGGGTTCCAGGTAGGCCTGGGCTAGAGCAAGCTCCTCCTCCAGCTCCTGCTTCTGCCGGGCGAGGCCCTCAGCGTGGGCCTGGATGGGGGAAAGGGCCTTTTCCGCCGCCTCTAGCCCATCGGGGAAGGGCCTTGTGGGCTCCATCTCCCGGCCCAGGAGGGCGAGGGTATGCTCGGCTCCCGCCGCCACCCCTTCCCAGCGCCTAAGTTCCTCCCGCTCCTCCTGGGAAAGCCTGTACTCGGCAAGCTCCGCCACCCGGAGGGTTTCCAGGTGGACCACCCCCGCCTGCTGGAGGCTGTGGAGAAGCTCCTGGGCCTTGGCCTTGGGCCCGGCCAGGACCAGCTTCTCCATGGGGGCGATCACGGCAAAACCTCCTTCAGAACCAGGGCCACGGCCTCCTCCAACCGGGCCCCTGCTTTCTCCTTCACCGCCTTGGCCTCGGCCTCCGCCTGGGCCCGGTAGCGAGCCAGGATGGCCTCGGTTTCCTTGGCCTCCCGCTCCCGGTACTCGGCCTCCAGGGCCTTAGCCTTGGCCTCGGCCTCCTCCAAAAGGGCCCTGGCCTCCGCCTCGGCCTGCCCCACCAGGGCCTCGGCCTCCTTCTTGGCGGCCTCGAGGCGGGCCAATAGCTCCCTTTCCTTTTCCGCCAGGCTCTTGATAAGTCCCAGGCCTCCCATTGCCCCTCCCTTCGTGAAAAGATGCGCAAACCGCGCCTGCCGGATAGGATACCGGCCTTTGGGGCAAACGTCAACCAACCCCGCTTAAGTATACTTAAGCGGTGCGGATTCTCGTCAACGAAAGAGGAGCCCAACGCCTCCTGGCCCGGCACCTTTGGGTCTTTCGCCGCGATGTGCTTTCGGGCCCCGAGGAGCCGGGCCTTTATCCCGTTTACTGGGGTAAGCACTTTCTGGCCCTGGCCCTCTTCAACCCCACCAGCGACCTCAGCGTGCGGGCCTACCGCTTCCGACCGGCAAGGGACCCGGTGGAAGCGCTCTTGGAGAACCTGGACAAGGCCTTGTCCCGACGCCTCCCCGCACTGGAAAAGGAGCCCGAAGGAGGCTTCCGCCTGGCCCACGCCGAGGGGGATTTCCTGCCGGGTCTGGTGGTGGACTACTACGCCGGCCACCTGGTCCTGCAGTCCACCGCCTATGCCTGGGAAGCCCTTTTGCCCCAGGTGGCCGAGAGGCTCAAACCCCTGGCCAAAAGCCTTCTGGCCAAAAACGACGCCAAGGTCCGGGAACTCGAGGGCCTCCCCCTTTACGTCCGGCCCCTCCTGGGCCAGGCCCCCGAACGGGTAGCGGTGAAGGAAGGCCAGGTCCGCTACCTGGTGGACCTGACGGGAGGCCAGAAAACCGGGGCCTACCTGGACCAGCGGGACAACCGGATCCTCATGGAAAGGTTCCACGGGGAAAGGGCCCTGGACGTGTTTAGCTATACGGGTAACTTCGGGCTACACTTGGCCCTGGGCTTCAAGGAGGTGATCAGCGTGGACAGCTCCGCCGAGGCCCTGAGGCAGGCGGAGGAAAACGCCAGGCTGAATGGGCTTTCCCTCATGACGGTGGAAGCCAACGCCTTCGACCATCTAAGGGCCCTGGAGAAGGCAGGGGAGCGGTTTGACCTCATCGTGCTGGACCCACCCGCCTTCGCCAAGGGGAAAAAGGATCTGGAAAGGGCCTACAGGGCCTATAAGGAGGTGAACCTCCGGGCCATCAAGCTCCTCAAGGAAGGGGGCCTGTTGGCCACCAGTAGCTGCAGCCACCACCTGACCGAGCCCCTCTTTTACCAGATGCTCGCTGACGCAGCGAAAGACGCCCATCGCAGCCTGAGGGTGGTGGAGAAACGGGGGCAGGGATGGGACCATCCCATCCTCCTCAACCATCCCGAAACCCACTACCTGAAGTTCGCCCTCTTAGAAGTTCTCTGATCCGGGCCGCCAGGGCCTCGGGATCAGGCACGGGAAGGGGTAATCCCTCCCCGTTCTCCAGGTGGAGAACCAAAGCCCGCCTCCCCCGGGAAAAGGGCCCTGCCGGCCAGTAGGCCACCCCCACCTCCCGCACCCCCTCCAGGGGGATCCGGCGGCTGAGACCCAAAGGGGGGTGAAGGCTCAGGTGATCGGGGAAAAGCCTTAACCGCCAGCCCTGCCTGAGCCGCCACCAGGGGTAAAGGAGAACCAGGGCAACCCAGGGAGTCTCCCCCAGGACAACGCCCAAGACGATAAGCCCCACCCCTGCCCAGAAAACCCAGGGGGCAAGGCCAGCAAAGGCCACCTCGAGGAGCATCCCCATCCATTATCCCCCAAGGCCGCCCCGGGATAGACTAAGGGGGTGGAGAAGGATCTGTTGGAAGCCCTGGGCCAGTACCTGGTCTGGCGGATCGGCCGGGCCGAGGAGGAAGAGGTCCTGGTGGTGCGGGTGGGCCTGGCCTCGGCCACACCCCGCTTCCGGGAGCTGCCCAGGCTCTTGAACATCCCAGACGCCGAGGTGGCCCGCCTGGCCAAGGAAGGCCGGGTACGGGTGGAATGGGTGGAAGGATGAAGGTTAGGCTGCACCTCATCCCGAACGGCCATCCTCCCCAGGGTGTACCCCTGGAACTCCAGCTGGAAGGAGACGAGGTCCGGGGGGTCTTCCGGCAGGAAAACCCCGTGCTGGGGGAGGTGGCCCTTCCCTTCGCCTCGAGGCTTAAAGGAGAGCACCTCGAGGCCAAGCTCCTCCCCCCACCTTCCCTCAAGGTGGAGGGCCGGGTGTTTTCGGGCACGAAGGGGCTGGAGCTGGAACTGGAGCTCAGTCTGGTCCTCCCCGAGGGCCGGACCTGGGGGGAGCGGGCCTTCGCCCGCATCCTGGAACTCCTCTTCTATAAAAGCTTAGAGCGGTCCCTTTCCCAAATGCCCTCCTCTCCGGTATAGTGCCTCTTAAGGGAGGTGCCTATGCTGGAGATCCGGTACCTGGGCCACTCGGCGGTCTGGCTTTCCGACGGCAAGACCAAGGTGGTCATCGATCCCTTCCTCACCGGGAACCCCGTGGCCCCGGTGGGGGTGGGGGAGGTACAGGCGGACCTCATCCTGGTTACCCACGCCCACGGGGACCACTTCGGCGACGCCGTGGCCCTGTCCAAGAAAGGAGGCACGGTGGTTTCCACCTTTGAGATCGCCACCTACGCGGAGAAGCACGGGGCCAAGGCAGTGCCCATGAACATCGGGGGCACCTACCGCTTCCCCGGGGGCTGGCTCAAGTGGTTCCCCGCCTGGCACTCCTCTAGCTTCCCTGACGGCACCTACGGGGGCATGCCCATGGGGGTGGTGGTGGAACTTGGCGGCAAGCGCATCTACCATGCCGGGGACACCGCCCTCTTCTCCGACATGCGCCTCATCGGGGAGCTGGGCCTGGACCTGGCCTTCCTGCCCATCGGCGACCACTTCACCATGGGACCGGAAGACGCCCTAAAGGCCCTGGAGCTCGTAAAACCCAAGCGGGTGGTGCCCATCCACTACAACACCTTCCCCCCCATCCAGCAGGACGGGGAGGCCTTCGCCGCCAAGGCCAAGGAGAAGGGAGTGGAGGGCCACGCCCTGAAACCAGGGGGTGTGTTGGTCCTTGACTAGCCTGAAGCGCAAGGACTTCCGCCTGCAGATGCTCCTGGGTTTGGGGCAGACTGCCCAGGTTTACCTGGCGGAGGCTCCCGATGGGCAAAAAGTAGCCCTCAAGCTTCCCCGCAAGGAGGTAAGGCAGGATCCCAAGCTTGCCGAGCGGTTTGCCCGGGAGGTTTCCCTTAGCCTTTCCCTGAAGCACCCCCACCTGGTGCAAGGGCTTTACGGGATACCCTTCGGCGAGGAAGCCTTTCTGGCCCTGGAGTACCTGGAGGCAGGCACCCTGGAGGAACGCCTCCTCAAGGGTCCCCTAAGCCAGGAGGAGGCCATGCGGGCGCTTTTGCAGGTGGGGCAGGCCTTGCTCTTCCTGCACGAAAAGGGCTTCCTTCACCAGGATGTGAAACCCTCCAACGTGTTCGTGGGGAAAGAAGGCTACAAGCTCGGGGACCTGGGCACCGTGCGCCCCTTGGCGGAGGCTTCCTCGGAGTATGCGGGAAGCCCCCACTACCTGGCCCCCGAACTCTTCCTGGGGGCCAGGCCCAGCCCCAAAAGCGACGCCTACAGCTTTGGGATAATGGCCTACGAGCTCCTCACGGGCAGGCGACCTTTCCAGGGGGAAACCCTGGACGCTCTCCGCAACGCCCACCTCCTCCTTTCTCCCCCTCCCACTTCCCTTCCTTCCAGGCTGGACAAGGCCTTGAGGCGCCTTTTAGCCAAAAATCCGGAGGAGCGCCTGGACGTCAAGGGTTTTATCGAGGCACTGGGGAACCCTCAGGACAAGAAGGTGGACGAAACCCCAGGCAGACGCAAGGGGTTTCCCTTTTTTTGGAGGAAATAAATGGAGCCCATCTGGTATCCCAATCCGGAGGAGATCCAGGCCACCAGGCTCTTCCGATTCATGGAGGCCCTGGGTTTCCAGGACTACGAGGCCTTCTACCGCTATAGCGTGGAGGAAGCTGAGGATTTTTACCACCAGTTCTTCACCCACCTGGGCCTACCCTGGCGCAAACCCTACGAGCGGGTTATAGAAGGCGGTTTCCCCTTCCCCCGCTTCTTCGTGGGAGGGCGTCTCAACCTGGTGGAGGCGGCCCTCAGCCACGAGCCCACCGCCTTAGCCCTCATCCACGAAACCGAGGAGGGTGGGGTGCGCACCCTCACCTACGGGGAGGTTTTAAAAGAAGTGGAACGGGTGGCGGCAGGGCTTCGGGCCCTGGGCGTGGAGCGAGGGGACCGGGTGGGCCTGTGGTTCCCCATGGGCCTCGAGGCGGCCATCCTCCTCCTGGCCACCGCCTGGCTTGGGGCCATCGCCATCCCCATCTTCTCCGGCTACGCCGCCGAGGCGGCGGCGGTGCGGCTTAAGGACGCCAAGGCCAAGCTCCTGACGGTGCAGGATGGCTTCCACCGCCGGGGAAGAAAGGTGGAGCTCCTCCTCGAGGCCCGTAGGGCCCAGGCCCTGGCGGAAACCCCTCATCTTTTGGTGGTACGCCGGCTGGGCCTGCCCCTGGAAGCTGGGGAAGTGGACTACGCATCCTTAAAGGGTGAGCCCCTCCCCCCGGAGGAGATGGAAAGCATGGACCCCTTCATGCTCATCTACACCTCCGGCACCACGGGCCGGCCCAAGGGAACCGTCCATTACCATGCGGGCTTCCCCCTCAAGGCTGCCCTTGACCTGGCCCTTCTCTTTGACCTGAGGAAGGGGGACCGCCTCTTCTGGTTCACGGACCTGGGCTGGATGATGGGACCCTGGGCCATCCTGGGAGGGCTGATCCTGGGGGCCACGGTGTACCTTTACGACGGCGCCCCCGACTACCCGGGACCGGAAAGGCTTTGGCGGATAGTGGAAGCGCACCGCCTCACCCACTTAGGCCTCTCCCCCACCCTGGTGCGGGCCTTGATCCCCTTAGGGGAGGAGCCCATCCGGGCCCATGACCTGAGCTCCCTTCGGGTTCTCGGCTCCACCGGGGAGCCCTGGAACCTCGAGCCCTACCTCTGGTTCTTCCGAACGGTGGGGAAGGAAAAGAGGCCCATTGTAAACTACTCCGGGGGAACGGAGGTCTCCGGAGGCATCCTGGGCAATGTTCTGGTCAAACCCATCAAGCCCATGGGCTTCAACACCGCCGTGCCCGGGATGGCCGCGGCGGTGCTGGACCCGGAGGGGAAACCCGTGGCGGGCCAGGTGGGGGAGCTTGCGGTGCTCAAGCCCTGGCCCGGCATGACCAAGGGGTTCTGGCAGGACGAAGCCCGGTACCTGGACACCTATTTCTCCCGCATCCCCGGGATTTGGATTCACGGGGATCTGGCCCTACAGGATGAGGAAGGCCACTTCTTCATCCTAGGCCGGAGCGACGACACCCTAAAGGTGGCGGGCAAGCGGGTGGGGCCCGCCGAGGTGGAAACCGCCGCCATCGCCCACCCGGCCCTGAAGGAATGCGCCGCCATCGGGGTACCCCATCCGGTCAAGGGGGAGGCCATCGTGCTCTTCGCCGTGCTGAAGCCCGGCTTCTCCCCTACCCCCGAGCTGGCCCAGGCGGTGGCCGACCGGGTGGCGGAGGCCCTGGGCAAACCCTTAAAGCCGGAAAGGGTTCTCTTCGTCCCCGACCTGCCCAAAACCCGAAACGCCAAGGTGATGCGCCGGGTGGTGCGGGCGGTCTACTTGGGCCAGGACCCCGGGGATCTCTCGGCCCTGGAGAACCCCGAGGCGGTGGAGGCCATCCGCCAGGCTTCCCGGGAAAGTTAGCCCTTGCGCACCCTAGGCTTTCTGCTCCTCCTCGGCCTCGCCCTGGCCACACCTTTGGAGGACGCTCGCAGGCTCTACGCCCAAGGGGATATGGCCGGGGTCCTGGCCCGGCTTGGCCCGCTTCTCAAGGGCTACGACCCCCCGGAGGAGGCCTTGCTCCTTGCGGGTTTTGCCCAGTACCGCTTAGGACGCCTGGAGGAAGCCCTCTTCACCTTTAGCCGCCTGGTGGGCACCTTGAAGGGAGGTGGCGAGGCCCTCTATGGCTTTGGCCTGGTCCTGAGGGCGTTGGGGGATTGGGAAGGAGCCAGAAGCGCCCTGGACTGGGCTTTAAGACAAGGTTACCGGGATGCGGAGGAGATCTTAAAGGGCATGCCCCCACCCCCCGCCCCCACCCCAAAGGCCCGCAAGAACCCACCCCCTTTCCGTGCGGAAAAGGGGAGGTTTTGGATCGGGGAGAAGCCCTTCCAGGTGCGGGGGGTGAACCTGGGAGTAGCCCTGCCCGGCCGCTTTCCCGCAGGGTTTCCCGGGGAAGAAGCCCTCTACCGGGCCTGGCTGGAGCTCCTTTCCGCCATGGGGGCCAACGCGGTGCGCACCTATACCCTTTTGCCCCCAGCCTTCTACCGGGCCCTTTTGGGCCACAACCGGCTCCACTCAGACCGGCCCCTCTACCTGTTCCAGGGAATCTGGACCGAGCTTCCCGAAGAGGAAGGTTACGAGGATTGGGAAGGACCTTTCCTGGAGAAATTTCTTCTGGAAGGCCGGGAGGTCCTGGACGCCCTCCACGGAAACCTCAGCCGCTCCCCCCGCCCGGGCCACGCCCATGGGGACTACACCGCGGATGTTTCCCCCTGGGTCATGGGCCTTGTGGTGGGGCGGGAATTCGAGCCCTACTCGGTGGAAGCCTATAACCGGCGCCACCCGGGCCGCACCTACCGGGGCAGGTTCCTCGAGGCCTCCCCAGAGGCGAGCCCCTTCGAAGCCTACCTGGCCGAGGTCCTGGACCGCCTGGCCACCTACGAGTGGGAGGCCTATGGAACCGCACGCCCCCTAAGCTTCGTCACCTGGCCCACTTTGGACCCCCTCCGCTGGGAGAGCGAGGCGGGCTTTCGGGAAGAGTACGAGCTGCGCCGCGCTCGCGGGGAAAGGGTGGAACCACCTCCAGCAGGTCCCTTGCATGAAGAGGACGCCCTTACCCTAGACCCCACCCACTTACGGCCTACCCCAGGAAGCCCAGTAACCCTCTTCGCCACCTATCACGTCTACCCCTACTACCCCGATTTTTTGGTCAACGAACGGGACCTGGCCCCCAACCGCTACCGCAACTACCTGGCCCGCCTGAAAGCCCACCACGGGGAGATGCCCCTCCTCATCGCCGAGTTCGGCCTGCCCAGCAGCCGGGGCATCGCCCACTTCCATCCCGAGGGCCTCCACCACGGCGGGCACTCCGAATCCGAGCAGGCGGAAAAGGTTCTGGCCCTTTGGCAGGACATCGCCTCCTTGGACCTGGCAGGGGGAATGGTGTTTGCCCTCATGGACGAGTGGTTTAACTCAAACTGGCTCTTCATGGAATGGGAAGTCCCGAGTCGCGACCCCTTCTGGCACAACATCCTGGACCCCGAGGAAAACTACGGCCTCATGGCCGCCACCGCCAGGGAAGCCTTCCGGCTGGATGGGAAAGCGGGGGAATGGGAGGGCATACCCTTTCTCCTCCAGGGGGATGCACGCTTCCTCCAAGCCCATGCGGACCCCGAGTACCTTTGGCTCCTCTACCGGGGGCCCCTACCCTTGAGGCTTTACCTGGACACCGTGCCCGGCGGGGTGGCGGTGACAGAGGGGTTTGGGGCGGAGTTCTTCCTGGAGGTGAACGCCGAGGGGGGAAGGCTCCTGGTGGAGAAGGGGTACTACCCCTTCCAAGAGCTGGACCACGGTCTGCCGGGGACGGAATACCTCCACTTCCGAGGGGCCACGCGGCCCGGGTCCGGACCCTTTGTGCCCTTCCTCCTCGAGCCCAACCGCCAGCGCACCGGCCGGGACGGCACCGACTACCCCCGCATCGTTTACGAGCTGGGCCAGCTAAGGCGGGGCCTGGACCCGGAGGGGGCCCGGGACCCCAGGGCGGATTTCGCCCTGGGGGAGGATGGGCTTTTGGAGATCCGCATCCCCTGGGGCATGCTCCTCATCGCCGACCCCAGCCAGCGCCTGGCCTGGTACGCCCCCGAGCCCCTTTCCATAGGGGGAATCGGCCTGTGGCTGCCGGGTGCCCCACCCCTCACCCTCACCTGGCCCACCTGGGAGGAACCGGCCTTCGCCCTTAGGCTTAAACCCCTCTATTTCCGCCTGCGGGAGTCCTGGCAAGGAGGGCCTTAAGGGGCAGGCCAAGAAGCCAAGCGGCAAGCAGGAAAACCCCAAGCCCCAAACCCCCCCCAAGAAGGAGGGGCAAAAGGGCTTCCCCCGCCTGGGCCGCGGGGAAGACCCACCCCAGGACCCACCCGAGCAAGGCCACGGGAAGCCCTGCCAGTAAGGCTTTTAGAAGGAAGCCCGGTAGCTCTGGAATCCCCACCCCCTCCCGCTTAAGGAGGCGAAGGTAAAGGAAAAGCCCCAAATACCCCGCCAGGGCGGTGGCCAGGTTCAGGGCGAAAAGCCCGGCATCCTTGAGAAGCCAGTACCCCAGGGTGTTGGTGAGGAAGACCAAGGCGCTGGCGAAAACCGCCTCCCGTATCCGCCCCAGGGCATAGAGCCCCCTGAGGAGCAGGGTGTTCACCCCCCAGGGCAGGACGGCAAACCCCAAGGCGGCGAGGACCTGGGTGCTGTACGCCCGGTTCTCCGGGGTAAGGGGGCCAAAGAGGCCGAAGAGCAAGACCACCACGAAGGGAGCCAGGGCCACCAGCATGCCCCCGAGAAGGGAAAGAAGGAGGGTAAGCCGCTTCAGGGGACCTGTAAGAAAGCGGGCCAGCTCCTCGCCCTTCAGGGCACTCATCCGGGGAAAAAGGGCGATGGCGGGCGAGGTGGCGAAAAGCCCCAGGACCATCTGGAAGATCACCTCGGCGTTGTAGAATCCCGTGACCGCCGCCGGGGGGTAGCGAGTCAGGATGTGGGTGAGAACCAGGTTGAGAAACTGCCGCAAGGAGGTGGTGAAGGCAAAGGGCCCCATGCGCAGGAGGGCCGGGGCAATGGCCCGGTGCCAGCGCCACTCCAGGGCGTAGTTCCTGAGAAAGGGAAGCTGCACCAGGGCCTGGACCAGCCCCCCCAGGGCCACGGAAAGCCCCAGGAAGGTGGGGTCCCCGGGGAAGAGGGCCATGAGGCCGATGGCCACCAGGTTGAAGGCAATGGGTCCCAGGGCGTAGGGCAGGAAGCGCTCCTCCGCCTGAAGAAGAGCGGAGAAAAGAGCAGCCATGGAGATGCCCAGGAGAAAGGGCAAGAGAAGCCGGGTGAGGTAGACCACCTGCCCCAAGGCCTCCCCCTGCCGGAGGTGGCTTTCCTGGGCCACCAGCAGGTTCACCACCCAGGGAGCCAAGAGATAACCCAGGCCCAGGACCAAGAGGTTCACCCCGAAGAGAAACGCCCCAAAGCGCCGGGCAAAGGACCGGGCCTCCTCCTCGGGCAGGTTCTTCAGGAGGGGGATGAGGGCGTTTTGCACCGCCCCCTCCGCCAAAAGCTCCCGGAGGAGGTTCGGCACCCGGTAGGCCACGTTGAAGGCATCCTTGAGGGGGTCGGGGTACAGGGCGTTGAAGACCGCCTGGCGCACCAGGCCCAAGACCCTCGAGGCCAGGGTGCCCCCCATGACCAGGAGGACCTTACGCAGCATTCCCCTCCAGCACCTCCTGGAAAATGTCCAAGAAATTCGCCTGGTTGACCACCGTGAGCCCATGGAGGGCGGAAAGCTCCTTGGCGCGGGCTTTGTCCATGCCCAAAAGCACCAGAAAGCTTTCCCTGGCGGAAAGCCCCAGGACCTTTTTCAGCCCCGCATACTTGGCGATATGGGCCTGGAAGTCCCCCGTCTTGGCCTCAAACCAGAAGAAGCGCTCCCCCACCCTGAGGAGCACGTCCAGCTCCATGGTGTCCCCGTTGGGCAGGGTAACCTGGTAGCCCACCGCCACCTCGTGGGCCAGGTTCTTGGAGCGCAGGAACTTGCGGAGCCGCTCCGCCACGTACCGCTCCAGCCAGCCCCCGGTGAGGAAGTTCTGCACCCACCCCTCCGTGCTGGCCTTGGCCCGGATGCGCCGCTCCTCGCTTTTGTAGTGGTAGGAGGTGAGGAGGGCATACTGCTTGAGCATGGTGCAGAACTGGGTGGAGTTGGCGATCTCCTCCTGGGTGGCCTCGGAAAGGGAAAGCTCGAACTGACGCTTGGTGGAAAGGCTCTGCTTGAGGCGCTCGTAAAGCTTTTCCAGGCTGGGGTAGCGGTCCCCCAGGAACAGGGCCAGGCGGGTCAGAACCTTCTCCTTCTCCTCCTCTTCCTGGGGCTTCTTCACCACCTGGATGCCCAGGCCCTTCAGCCATTCCTCCAGCGAAGGTGCCTTTTTCGCTCTCGAGGGCTCCTGCACCCGGGTGGACGGGGCAGGAACTGCTCCCGCCTTCGTCCCCTCCACTTCCCCGGATTCCTTGAAAAGCCGCCAGATCTCCCGGGTCAGGGCCAGGAAACGGGTGCGCACGGGATCCTCCGCCCCTTCCAGCCCCGGCGGGGTAAGGCCCGCACGCAGGGTATCCAAAAGCCAGGCCTCCAAAGCTTCCTGCAGGCTCTCCCGGGCGGCCTCGAGGTGGGAAGCCTCCACACGCAGGCCCAGCTCGGGAAGCTCGGCCACAAAACGGCCAGGGCCCAGGAGGTCGTACCGGGCCTGGGCCATGGACTTTTCCAAATAGCGGGTGAGAACGCCCACGAACCTAAGCATATCAAGGCTGAAAGATTAAGCCCCGGGAAACCCGGGGCCCCTCTGGTGCCGGGGACGGGACTCGAACCCGTACGGGGGTAACCCCCCAGCGGATTTTAAGTCCGCAGCGTCTACCGTTCCGCCACCCCGGCGGGCGCCTCCCATACTACAAAAAGGGGGCCTCGGCGCCAAGGCGCAGGGTGAGGTCGGCCCCTAAAACCGCCTCCCCGGAGATGCGGTAGGGCACCCCCAACGCCTCCCCCAAGGCCTGGGCCAGGAGACCGGGCCCGTTTTCCAGCACCTCCGTGCGGGAAGGAGGCAGGTCCACCGGGTGGAGGATTACCCTCAGGCCGAGCTCCCTTAGCCGCGTGCGGGCTTTTTCCACCAGGGCCTCCTGCCCGGGTCCATAGACCAGGGCCACCAGCCGCCCCGTAAGATCCCCCTTCTCCCCCGGCGCTTCCCCATCAAAGTAAACGGCCAAAAGCTGCCGCAGGGCCTCCTCGTCCACGTTCCAACCTCCTCCCCCGAAGTTCCCCGGCAAAAGGAGGCTTACCAGGTGGGGTTGCTTCATGGCGAAGCCCAGGATAGCCCCCTTTTCCTCGCGGGAAAGGTCGGTTTGGAAGTAGGGCTCCACCGCCGCCACCGCACGGGGCAGGCGGAGGAGCCCAGAAGGGGAAAGCACCTGTTCCCTCAGGGCATGGAGAAAGGCCTGCTGGCGCTGGATCCGTCCGATATCCCCCAGGGCATCCTTGCGGAAGCGCAAATACCCCTCCGCCTTCTTTCCATCCAGCACCTGGCAGCCCGGCTCGAGGTTGATCTCCAGCCCCGCGGCGGTATCCCAGTAGCGCATGGGCTTCTCCACGCAGACCCTAACTCCCCCTAAGGCGTCTATCCCCCGGCGGAGGGCTTCCGTGCTCACCACCACGTACCGGTCCGCCTGCACCCCGGTGATGCGGGCCACGGCCTCCTTCATCAGGTCCGGGCCTCCCAGGGGGCTTGCCGCATTCACCTTGTGCCAGCCGTAGCCGGGCAGGTTCACCCAAACGTCCCGGGGAATGGAAAGGACCACCACCCGGTTGGCCCCAGGGTCCAGGCGCACCAGGAGGATGGTATCCGCCAGGCCCCGGAAGCGCTCCGGGGCCCTTCGGTGGTAGCCGGAGTACTCGGGGCTGGAGCCGTAGACCAGCACCGTGAGGGGGGCCTTCAACCCTTCGGGGGCCGGCAGGGCCCCGTGCCGCACCACGGGGCCCAACAAGGGGTAGGCCCATATCCCCACGGCCACCAATAAGGCCAAAACCAGGAGGAGAAGCAACCGCCGCACGGGGGTTTAGCATACAACCCCTGAGGTGAGGCGGATTAAGGGGGGAAGCAGTAGGTGGTGTCCGTCATCACCCGGTCCGCACGGACCAGGCCAAAACCGTATTCGTCATCCGGGCCCGAAGGCCCCAGGTCCTCGGCGGTCCCAGTTAGGCACCGGTAGACCTGGTCAGGGGAGGGCCATTCACGCCGTTCACTGGCGTATTTACTCATGTACAGGGCCACTACCCCAGCCACTATCGGGCTGGCAAAGGAAGTTCCACTACCCAGGAGATAGTCCCCGCTTGGCCCAGCCACCAGTACGTTCACTCCAGGAGCCACCAGATCAAGCTCAAGGCCATAGGCGGAAAAACTAGCCCGTTGCTTATCAGTATCCACTGCTCCTACTGCAATCGTGCTGGGGTCGCTGGCTGGGAACATTACCGGACCCCCATTGGATTGCTCATAATTTCCAGCAGCAGCCACCACCACAACCCCCCGCGCTCGTGCCTGGGCCAAGGATACCATTAGAACGCCGTCCGATTCCGAAACACCCATTTTACCCAAGGAAATGTTGATAACCCTCACTCCTAACCTTTCAGCCAGGTCTACACCCTTAGCAAGATCAAAGGTGGTAGTAGCGTCGCTCCCATCCTTAAAGACCTTGATAGGAACTAGATACCCACCCCAAGTAACCCCGGATATTCCTTCGCCATTATTGGTATCCGCACCCAAAACACTGGCAACCTCAAGGCCATGCCCAAAGCTATCTCCCACAGTCCTGTCCATAGGGTTCGAGTCACCATCGGCCACATCTAGCCTCACCCCTTGGGGAAGATAAAAGCTGGTCCGCACATCTTCATGCGGGAGCATACCCGTATCCAGCACAGCAACTAAGGGTGGGCAACCCCGGCCAGTACTATAGCTCCATCCTGTTTCAAGCTTGACCAAACCGTCTAAGTAAGATTTCTGGAGGGGGTAGTAACGATCATTCGGGACCACCACCAGAGGACGATACACATAGTTGGGTTGGACATACTGAGCTCCGACCTTGAGGAGAGCTTCGGCACGGGCTTTCTCTTGCCCAGGAGGTACCTTCACCCGGAGAAAACCACGTGGCAAAGCCTCTTGAGGCTCAGCACCCCCTGTTCTAAGCACCTGGACGCTGAGCCCCGGACGTGGAAGAACTAGGAGTTCGCCAGGAGCATACTCCCCTTCAAACTTACCTAAACCCTGGATTTGCAAGGGCTCCTCCGCCTGCACCGAAAGAGGCCCTACCGGGCACTCTGCGGGATTTACAGGTGGCGGAGGAGGCGTCTGAGGACAGGCGGTGAGGACAAATACTGTGAACGCAAGAAGGACCAGGAAAAGAAGCCGCTTCATGCCCCTACTCTACATACTCCAGAACCGGGTTTTCTTAACCTTGGCCTAAGGTTTCCGCCACCCGGTCCGTCAGCTTCTCCAGGAAGGCGAAGAACATGGGCCCGTAGTGGGCGAGCTCGTCCCCATCCGTGGCCACCACGGGGAGGTCCCAGCCCCTTTCCCTGGCCAGGGCTCGGGCCTTCTCCAGGGGATTCCGGCCCCAGGGCTTGGGCTCGTACAGGAAGAGGTCAGGCTTGCGGCGCTTTACCTCCTCGAGGTCCGGCGGGAAGTACGCCTGGGGCACATCCAGGAAGATGGGCCTAAGCCCCAGGTGCAAAAGCGCCTGGGCGATATAGCTCCCCCGGCCCACGGTGATGGGCCCGCCCAGGTCCATCTCAAAGTAGACCTTCAAGTCAAACCGACCCTTGAGGCGGCCATACCGCTCGGCAAGCTGGTGGGCGAGCTCCGAAGCCCTCTCCTCCAGGTCCAGAAGATGCCCCAAGGTGGAGAGGTTTTCCAGGATGCCGTAGGGGCTTAAGGGCAGGGGAAGGGCGTAGACGGGAAAGCCCTCCTCCTTAAGCCGCAGGGCCTGATCCCGCTGTATCCCCGTGGAAAGGAGGACCACATCGGGCTTAAGGCTCCGGAGAAGCTCGGTGCGGGTCTTGGTGTAGGAGGCCAGGACCGGCAAGGAGAGGGCCTCCGCCGGGCGGTGGCAGAAGGCGCTTCGGCCCAAAACCCTTTCCCCCACCCCCAGGGCGAAAAGGGCATCGGTCACGTTGGGAGCCAGGCTGACGATGCGCTCCAACCGGTCGGGAAGTTCCACGGGGCCCAGGATCTCGTGAAAGAGCTTCATCGCCTAAGGTCCAGGGAACGGGCGTGGGCCTCGAGGCCCTCAGCCCGGGCAAGAAGCGCCCCCTTGTGGGCCAGGTCCTTCACCGCGTTCTCGCTTAGGCCCATCACGGGGATCACCTTCAAGAAGTCCCGCACCGCCAACCCCCCCTGGAAGCGGGCGGTGCCCGAGGTGGGCATCACGTGGCTGGGCCCGGCGATGTAATCTCCCAGGGCCTCAGGGCTACCCTCCCCCAGGAAGACTCCCCCGGCGTTTTGCACCTTTCCCAGCCAGGGCAAGGGATCCGCCAGGGCCAGGCAAAGGTGCTCGGGGGCGTAGAGGTTGGCCAGTTCCAGGGCCTCCTCGAGGTCCTGGGTGTGCACCAGGCCTCCTCGCTCCAAAGCCCTCTTGGCGATCTCCGCCCGGGGCAGGCCCTCCAGCTGGCGGGAAAGCTCCGCCTCTACCCTCTCCAGGAGGGCCCGGTCGGGAGAGAGGAGCCAGGGCTCGGAGTCGGGGCCATGCTCCGCCTGGGCCAAGAGATCAGCGGCGAGAAGCCTAGGAGAGGCGGAACCGTCCGCGATGATAAGGGTTTCCGTGGGTCCCGCCAGACCATCCAGCCCCACGGTACCGAACACCTGCCGCTTGGCCGCCACCACGTAGGCGTTGCCCGGCCCCACGATCTTGTCCACCCGGGGAACCCGCTTGGTGCCGTAGGCCAGGGCGGCGATGGCCTGGGCCCCACCCATGGCGAAAAGCCGGTCCGCCCCCGCCACCCAGGCGGCGGCCAGCACCCCGGGGTGGACCTTTGGGGGGCTGGCCACGATCACCTCCGCCACCCCAGCCACCTTGGCGGGCACCACGCTCATGAGGAGGCTGGAAAGCAAGGGGGCGCTCCCCCCGGGGACGTACACCCCCACCCGGGAAAGGGGGCGGACCAGCTGGCCCAGAAGGCCGCTGGCATCCGCCTTCAAAAATCCCCCCTTGGCCTCTTCCCGATAGAAGGCCTCTATGCGCTCCTTGGCGGTCTCCAGGGCATCCCTGAGCTCCTCGTCCAGATCCTCGTAGGCCTGACGCCAGGCCTTCTTGGGGATCTCCTCCACAGGGTGGCCATCCAGATCCAGGCTAAAGCGGTCCAAGGCCGCATCCCCTTCCTCCCGCACCGCGGCCAGGATACCCCGCACGATCTCCTCCACCGTGGGGTCAAAGGAAAGGCCCCGGCGGGCGAAGCGCTCCCTCACCTCCTCCGCGCGGTAGATCATGCCTCCACTATACCCAGCGGCGGCGCCTCTTCACCTCCTCCACCCCCTCGAGCACCGCCTCGAACACGTGGTCCTGCACCTGCTGGGCCATCCTTACGGGAAGCCCTTCCTCCAGCTCAATCAGGGTAAGCCCCGGGCGAAGGCGGTAATGCCGGCGCATGCGCCCATTCACCTCGAGGTCCGCAAGCCTTTCCACGTACACCCGGCCCCCGGGCATGGGAAAGCGGGCCACCCCTCCCGGCTCCAGGGCCAGGCGGGGAAGGGCCAGGAGAAGGGAGAGGGGGTCGTGGTAGGGGGCCACGAAGGGCAGGGCCACGCTCTCCTTGCCCTGGGTGACCAGCACCACCCCTTCCTCCTCCAGCCTCTCCACGGTGAAGACCCGGCTCTCCCGCCCCTCCACCCGCTCGGCGAAGTACAGGGAGAAGCCCTCGGCGTCCGTTTCCGTCTGCCAGCGCTGGCGGGTCTTGGGCAGGGGCAGGTTCACCTCGGCGGTGAGGGTGGCCTTCACGCCTCCTTCCGGCAGGGGGCGCACCTCCAACCTTCCCTCCCCCGCCTCCTCCCCGGCGAAGAAGTAACGGTACACATAGACGGCGGGGTGCTCGGTCATGGCCTTAGCGTACCTTGATGACCAAGGGTGGCCCCGGCACCTCCAGGAGGTAGTCCACGGGATCGCGGCCCGCCACCCGGATGCGCAAGCGGTATACCCCCTTCTGGTCGAACTCCGCCCGGCCTGGGGCGGTGAGGAGCAGCTGGCCGGGCGCCATCCTGGAACCCTCCGGCACCTCGAGGAGAAACACCTCCGCCCGCTCCGTGGGGGGATCGGTGCGGAACTCCATCACGTAGCCCCCTCCGGAAGGGGAGGAAGGGCGAAGGAACAAAAGGGCCAGACCCAAAAGCACCACGGCGCCCAGAAGCCCCAAAAGCAAGGTCCGCCTTCTGGGTCGCGGAGGTTCCACCACGGTAAAGGGAGGCTCCTCGGGCTCCTCGATGCGGATGACCCGGGGCCGGCTTGGGGTCTTGCCCTCGGGGGGCGTGGTTTCCTTGGTTGGAGACACCTCCTGGCCATTTGAGGCTTCGGAAACCGGGTCTACGCTCAGCACCTTCCGCGAGGCGGAAGGGAGCCTGGGCTCCTCCTCGGGCTTGGAGGAGGCATCCTGGAGGGGCCGATCTTCCTGTCCAGGGGTCTCCGGGGTCAGGGCCTCGGTCTCCTGTACACCATGGGCATGGGCGGGCTCAGAGAAAAGAACCTCCAGGGGGTCCTCCTTGGCCTCAATCCTTTCCAAGGTTTCTCTTAAGGGAAACTCGGGATAGCGCTCCCCGGCCAAGGCTCGAGCCAAAGCGGCAAGGGCCTTCTCCGGCTCCCCGGAAAGCTCCTTAAGCCCCACCCCGGCCAGCCACACCCGCTTGCCCTTCACCAGGCAAAGCTCGGGGATGGGGGCATGGGACACCCCCTGGGCCTTCAAGGACGCCAGAATACGGGCCATCTCCCTTACCCAATGCTCCAGGCGCTCCAGATCCGCCACCCCCAGGTACTGGCTTAAGGGAACCGCCCCGATGGGCCACTCCAGCACCCAGGCCTCCGGCGTTTCCTCCAAAAAGGGAAGTACCCCCTCCCCCAAAGCCGGTACCCCCTGAGCCCCCTTGAGCACCATCACCGGCATCCCGGTGTGGGTATCCTGGCCTTCGTAAACGACCACGGAAGCAATCCGGACAAGAATGCGCCGCAGCCAATAGTTGCCCAAAACCTCCATCCCTACAAGTATAGCCACTTTAACCTGCGCCAGCCCTTGAGCCAAGCCATCACTCTCCCGAGGCACCAGCAATCCCGGGATAACCCACCCGGCCCTGGGCCCTGACAAGGGCCGCCCTTTACCTGGCTTTGCCCTCCCTCCCGGCTATATAATCTCCCAAAGGTAGGGCCCTTAGGCCGGAAAGGAGCGGGGATGGAGTTCAAGATCACGCTGACCACGGAGGAGATCGTTCGGGGCTTGAAGCATTACCGCCGCATCGCCAAGCAGGACGTTCTCCGGGCGCCGGAAACGCCGAATCCGGAGGTCTTCCGCCGCCATGCGGAAGCCCGGCGCGAGGTCTACGCCAAGCTGGCCGAGGTGGCGGAGGCCGAGGGGCCGGAGGCCGTGGTGCGGTACGCCCTGGAGCTCTACAAATCCCTGCCCTTTGTCACCGGCACCCCGGAGGACCAGTACCCCGAGATCAAGGGCCAGGAAAACGCTTTAGAGAACTTCTTCCTCATGATTGGCTTGGACCCCAAGACCCGGCGGGAGGCCCGGAAGGCCCGGAAACCCCTGCAATGACCCTGGAACTATTACAAGCTCAGGCCAGGGCCTGCACCGCCTGCCGCCTGGCGGAAGGCCGCACCCAGGTGGTCTTCGGGGAAGGGAACCCTGACGCCCAGCTGATGATCGTGGGGGAAGGGCCGGGCGAGGAAGAGGACAAGACAGGGCGCCCTTTCGTGGGGAAAGCGGGGCAGCTTCTCAACCGGATCCTCGAGGCCGCCGGCATCCCCCGGGAATCCGTGTACATCACCAACATCGTCAAGTGCCGCCCCCCGGGAAACCGCGCCCCCCTTCCCGACGAGGCCAAGGTCTGCACGGACAAGTGGCTCCTCAAGCAGATCGAGCTCATCGCCCCCCAGATCATCGTCCCCTTGGGGGCGGTGGCGGCGGAGTTCTTCCTGGGGGAGAAGGTTTCCATCACCAAGGTGCGGGGGCAGTGGTTTGAGTGGCACGGAATCCGGGTCTTTCCCATGTTCCATCCTGCCTACCTGCTAAGAAACCCCAGCCGCACCCCGGGAAGCCCCAAGCACCTCACCTGGCTGGACATTCAGGAGGTCAAGCGGGTCCTGGATACCCTGCCTCCCAAGGAACGCCGGCAGGTCAAGGCCGTGAGCCAGGAACCCCTCTTCTAGGCCCGGCTCCAGGGGGTGTAGAGGACGGGCAGGGGGCTCACGAAGGGCTCGGCGTAGTCCACCCCCAGGTAGTTGCCGAAGTGGCGGCGCATGGCCTTCCTGGCCTCCACCCCCTTAGGGCCCACGGTTTCGCTCACCCCCTCCCCGGAAAACTGGCTCCTATAGGCCAGCACCGCCTGCTCCCACTGGTCTATGAAGGCGGAGATCTTCACCAGGAAGCTCGGGGTAAAGGGATGGTTTCCAGGGTAGAAGAAAAGCCGCTCCACCCGGTGGGGCTCCCCCTCGAGGGGGGCTTTCCTGAGGCCTGCCAGATGCACCGCCGCCACCGCCAGGCGGCTTGCTGCAGTGTGGTCGGGGTGGCGGTCGGCCTCGAGGGGAGCGAGGACGATGCGGGGCCTAAGCTGCCTCAAGGCCTGGGCAAGCTTAAGGCGTTGCTCCAGGACATCCCCAAGGCCCCCATCCGGCAGGCCCAGGTTGCCCCTATAGTCCAGACCCAGGATACGGCTTGCCTCCTCCACCTCCTTGGCCCTCTCCTCCGGCGTACCCTTGGAGCCCATCTCGCCCCGGGTGAGGTCCAAAATCCCCGTGCTGAGCCCCTCGGCCTTGGCCCGGGCCAGGGTTCCCCCGCATCCCAGCTCCCCGTCATCGGGATGAGGGGCAAGGACCAGGAGGTCAAGCACGGCCTCCCTCCTTTTCCCCCAGGCGCCTTTCCGTCCCCGCCTGGAGGCGCTTTAGGTTTTCCCGGTGGGTCCAGAAGATGAGAAGGGCCATGAGGCCCACGGTGACCACCTCCCAAAGGGGACGGGAAAGGGCCAGGGCCAAAACCGTGGCCGCCACCCCCCCGGTCATGCTCCCCGCAGACACGTACCGGGTGAGGAGCATCACGGATACCCCTATGGGAAAGGTCCACAGGGCCAGGATGGGGTCCAGAAAGAGGAGGGTGCCGAAGCTGGTTGCTACCCCCTTCCCTCCCTTAAACCCCAAAAACAGGGAGTAGTTGTGGCCCAGCACCGCCGCCAACGCCACCCCGCCCAGCAGGGGCCCCTCTATCCCCACCGCCCGCGCGATCAAGACGGCAATCCCACCCTTGAAAACGTCAAAGAAGGCCACCACCAAGGCGGGCCCAGGCCCCAGGGCCCTCAGGACATTGGTGGCCCCGATGTTGCCCGAACCCACCTTGCGGATATCCACCCCGTAGGTTCTGGCCACCAGAACCCCGGCGGGTATGGAGCCGAAGAGGTAGGCCACCAGCAAAGCCAAAAGCACCGACCCCATAGGGGGGATTTTAACTGCTCGCCGAGGTGTAACCCCTTAAGGCGAACCGGAAAAACCCCCGGGAAAAGAGGAAGAGGGAAAGGGCGAGGGCCGAGGCGAGAAGGGGGACCTCCCCCCTTTTTAGGGCAGCCTCGGCGGGCACGGTGGTGAGAAAGGCCACGGGCACCACGAAGGTGAAGAAGACCCGGTATAAGGCCGGATAGGCCCCCACGGGAAACCGGCCCGCCTCCAGTAGCCCCCTAAGGACTTCGGTGACGTTGTAGATCTTCACGAACCAGATGCTGGTGGTGGCCAGGAGGAACCAGAGGCTATAGAGCATCAAGGCCCCCAGCGTCCAGTACCCGGCGAAGGCCAGATAGTCCCAGGGTCCAAGCCCCAGGCGCATCCCTGCATAGAAAAGAAGGCCGAGCCCCAGGAGAAAATCCCCCAGGCCCCAAGGGGAAAAGACCCTCAAGGAAAGCCAGAACTGGGAATCCAAGGGCTTCAGAAGGACGAAGTCCAGGGTGCCCTGCTGCACGTGTTCCACAATCTTGTTGAGGTTTGGGGCCAGAAGGGTGCTACCTAGGCCCTGAAGAAGGGTGAAAGCCGCCAGGACCAAAAGCGCCTCCTCCCAGGCCCACCCTCCGGGTCGGTACCCTCCTTGGTAGAGGAGCACCAGACCGAACAGGGCCCCAAGAAGGGTCAGGGCCGAGGAGAGAAGGCCCAGGAGGAAGTTGAGCCGGTACTCCATCTCCGCCGCCAGGCTGAGGCGAAGGAAAAGCAGGAAAACCCTCAGGTACCGCACAGGAAACATTAGACCACAGGGTAGACTATAGGGGTGTCGGCGGAACCCATCATCCTTGCCCAGGACCTCACCAAGCACTACCGGGTGGCCCTGAAGGAGGAAAGCCTCCTCGCCACCCTGCGCCACTTCCTCCTGCGCCAGTACCGCACGGTGAAGGCGGTGGAAGGGGTGAGCTTTCAAATCGCAAGGGGCGAGGTGGTGGGCTTTCTGGGCCCCAACGGGGCGGGTAAGACCACCACCTTGAAGATGCTCACCGGCCTGATCCACCCCACCCGGGGTAAGGCGGTGGTGGCGGGACACATTCCCTGGCGGCGGGAAAAGGCCTTCTTGAAAAAGATCACCCTGGTGATGGGCAACAAGCAGCAGCTCATCTGGGACCTGCCTGCCCTGGACACCTTCCGCCTCAACGCCGCCATCTACGATATCCCCGAAGGGGAGTTCCGGAAGCGGGTTTCGGAGCTTTCGGAAATGCTTTCCCTAACGAATAAGCTCCACCAGCCCGTGCGCAAGCTCTCCCTGGGGGAAAGGATGAAGGCCGAGCTTCTGGCGGCCCTTCTCCACCGCCCGGAGGTGCTCTTTCTGGACGAGCCCACCCTGGGCCTGGACGTGAACGCCCAGGTGGCGGTGCGGGAGTTCATCCGGGAGTACAACCGGCGCTACGGGGCCACGGTCCTCCTCACCAGCCATTACATGGCGGACATCGCCGCCCTGGCGGAACGGGTCTTGGTGATCCACCAGGGAAGGCTCCTCTACGATGGACCCCTGGCAGGGCTTCTGGAACGCTTCGCCCCCTACCGGGAGGTGGGGCTCACCCTGGCCTACCCCTTGCCCAGGGAAGCCTTCCTGGCCTTCGGGGAGGTCAGGGACCTCGAGGGCCTAAAGGCCCGGCTTCTGGTGCCCCGGGAGAGGCTTACGGAAAGGGTGGCGGAGATCCTTAAAAGCCTTCCCGTGGAGGACCTAGAGGTGCGGGAGCCCCCTTTGGAAGAGGTCATCGCCCGGGTGTACAAGATCGCCCCTTCGGGGCTGAGCGAAACCCCCGCCCTGGAGGAGGCATGAGGAAAGCCAAAACCCTCCTCGCCGTCTACCTGGCCTACATGCTGGAGTACCGGGCGGAGCTCTTCCTCTGGGCCCTGGCCGGGGCCTTGCCCCTGATCCTCCTCGGGGTCTGGACCGAGGCAGCCAGGGGCGGGGAGTTTGCCCTGTCCCCGGGGGAGTTTGCCCGTTACTTCCTCATGGTCTTCCTGGTGCGCCAGGCCACGGTGGTCTGGGTGGTGTGGGAGTTTGAGCGGGATATGGTGGAAGGGCGGCTTTCCTTCCGGCTCTTAAGGCCCCTGGACCCCTTTTTTGACCACCTGGCGGCCCACGTGGCCGAGCGCCTGGCCCGGTTGCCCTTCGTGGTGCTCCTCACCCTCCTCTTCTTCTGGCTCTTCCCCGAGGCCCGCTTTGTGCCTGAACCTGGCCCCTTCCTCCTGGGGTTCCTTTTCACCCTTTTGGCCTTTTTGCTCCGCTACCTGATGCAGTACACCACCGCCATGCTCACCTTCTTCACGGAGCGGGCGGTTTCGGTAGAAGAGGTCTTCTTCCTCCTCTACCTCTTCCTCTCCGGCACCATCGCCCCCCTCGAGGTCTTCCCCGAGCCCCTAAGGACCCTAGCCCTCCTCACCCCCTTCCCCTACCTGGTCTACCTGCCCGCAGCCCTCCTGGCCGGGCAAAAGGTGGATCTGTTCCCGGGGGTTTGGGTGATGCTCTTCTGGGGCGTAGCCTTTCTTCTCCTCTGGCGGCTCTTGTGGCGCATGGGGCTTAGGCACTACTCGGGCCAAGGGGCATAATGGAGGCATGGCCACCCGCTACCGCTTCCGCGTGGAGGAGTTTGAGCGGGCCTTCCGGGATGTGCCCCGGGTGGAGCTCCTAAGGGGAGAGGTCTACCAGATGAGCCCGATTGGACCCAAGCACTTTCTTGCGGCGATGCGCCTGGATCACAGCCTGAAGGAGGCCCTCCAAGGCAAGGCCTTGGTGGCGGTGCAGTCCCCCCTTCATCTTTCAGAGGATTCCGAGCCAGAACCCGATCTCCTGGTGCTTCAACCCCCCTTGGAACGCTACGAGGGCCGGCTCCCCCGCCCTGAGGATGTTCTTCTGCTCGTGGAGGCAGCCGACACCTCCTTGGAGTTTGACCGGGAGGTTAAGCTTCCCCTTTACGCCGAAGCAGGAATCCCCGAGGTATGGCTTGTGAACCTAAAGGAGAACCTCCTCGAGGTCTACCGGGAGCCCCGTGAGGGACGCTACCGGTCCATCCGCCTCCTCTCCCCCTCCGAGCCCGTAAGCCCCTTGGCCTTCCCCGAGATCAGCCTGCCCTGGGCACCATCTCCTTGAGGCTCGGGTAAAGGAGGGCGTAGGCGTAGCCGTCGGTAAGGGCCTTCAAGGAGGCCTCGAGGATGTTCTCGCTGGCCCCCACGGTGGCGAAGCGCTCCTCCCCCCGCTTCATCTCGATCATCACCCGCACCCCGGAGTTGGTCCCCGACTCCTGGCCGGAGAGGATGCGCACCTTGTAATCGGTGAGCTCCACATCGGAAAGCTCCGGGTAAAACTGCAACACCGCCTTGCGGAAGGCCCTGTCCAGGGCGGAAACCGGCCCCGAGGGGCTTTCCGCTGCGGTGTGCTGCAGGCTCTCCCCCACCTTGACCCGCACCGTGACCTCGGCCCAGGCGGTGTCCAGGCCGCTTCCGTGGACGAAGACGGAAAACCCCTCCACGCTGAAGGGCAGGCTCCCCCCCTTCAGGCGGTGGGCCAGGAGGTAGAAGCTGGCCTCCGCCCCCTCGAAGGCGTAGCCCTCGTACTCCAGGGCCTTGACCTCGTCCAACAAGCGCTTGGCCTCCTCCTTGGAAAGATCCACCCCCAGCTCCTGCAGCTTGGCCAGGAGGTTGGAACGGCCCGCCACATCGGACACCAGGAAGCGGCGGCTATTCCCCACCCACTCCGGAGGAATGTGCTCGTAGGTGCGGGGGTTCTTCAAGACGGCGGAGACGTGCACCCCCGCCTTGTGCGCGAAGGCTGACTCCCCCACGTAGGGAGCCCGGCGGTTGGGGGTCTGGTTGGCCCTCTCGTCCACGAAGTGGGAAAGCTCCTTAAGCCCCTTTAACCTTTCCGGTGGAATGGCGGGGATGCCGTACTTGAAGACCAAGGTGGGAAGGAAGCTGGTCAGGTTCAAGTTGCCGCAGCGCTCCCCGTAGCCGTTGATGGTGCCTTGGGCGTGGGTGGCCCCTGCCCGCACCGCCGCCAGGGCGTTGGCCACCGCCAGCTCGGCGTCGTTGTGGGGGTGGATGCCGATCCGCAGGTGGGGAAAGCGCTCCACCACCGCCTTGGTGATGGCGTAGACCTCCTCGGGCAGGGTGCCCCCGTTGGTGTCGCAAAGGACCAGGGTGTCCGCTCCCCCTTCGGCCGCCGCCTCCAGGGTGGCCAGGGCGTAGCCGGAGTCCTCCTTGTACCCGTCAAAGAAGTGCTCGGCGTCGTAGACCACCCGCTTCCCCCGCCGGACGAAGAAGGCCACGGTGTCCTGGATCATGCGGAGGTTTTCCTCCAAAGTGGTTTCCAGAGCCTCGAGGACATGCAGGGTCCAGCTCTTGCCGAAGAGGACCACCACCGGGGTTTCCGCCTCCAGCAGGGCCAGAACCGAAGGGTCCTCCTCCGGTAAAAGCCCCTTCCTGCGGGTGGCCCCGAAGGCGGAAAGCTTGGCCTCTCCCAGGTCCACCCCCTTCATGCGCTGGAAAAACTCGGCGTCCTTGGGATTGGACCCCGGCCAACCTCCCTCGATGAGGTGTACGCCGAAGGCCGCCAGGCGTTTGGCGATGGCCACCTTGTCGTCCACGGAAAGGCTGATGCCTTCCCCCTGTGTCCCGTCCCTGAGGGTGGTGTCTAGGATCTCCACCATCTCTTCATCCCCTTGGGCAGCCTTATGCCCTTCCTCGCTAAGCCGAACTCCCCTTCCTGGAACCCCCACCCTGGCTGAGCCAGGGTGGGGTGGGACTAGACTCCCCGCTGGACCTCCTCGATGGAGGGTGGATGGCGGGTGGCACGGCCGCTCGCCAGCTTGCCGGCGGCGTCCAGGAAGGCCAGGGCCGAGGCCTCAATGATGTCGGGGGATACCCCCACCCCCACCGCCTGGAGCTCCCCCAGGCGGAGCCTCACCGTCACCTGGCCCAGGGCCTCGGTGGAACCCGTGATGGCCTCCACCCGGTAGAGCTCCAGCTCGGGCCTGAGGCCAATGGCGTCCTGAATGGCCTTGTACACGGCATCCACCGGCCCATCCCCGGTGTGCGTGGCCACCCTTTCCCCATCCGGGGTCCTCACCTTCACCGTGGCCGTGGGCAGAAGTCCCGAGCCCGAGAAGAACTGCACGTGCTCCAGGGCGAAGAACTGGGAAGCGGGCTCCCGTTCGCTTTCCACCAGGGCCTGAAGCTCCTCGGCGGACAAAGGTCCCTTCTTCTCGGCGATCTCCTTGAAGCGGGAGAAGAGCACCTTAAGCTGCTCTTCCGTGAGGTCCTTATAGCCCAGGTCCTCGAGGGCCTTCTTGAAGGCTGCCCGCCCGGAGTGCTTGCCCAGCACGATCACGGCGGGGCGCCTGCCGATGAGCTCGGCGTCCATGATCTCGTAGGTGGAGCGGTGCTTCAGGACGCCATCCTGGTGGATCCCCGACTCGTGGGCGAAGGCGTTGTCCCCCACAATGGCCTTGTTGGGGGGCACGGGCATGCCGGTGTAGCGCTCCACCAGGCGGGAAACCCGGTAGATCTCCCGGGTGTTGATCTGGGTTTTGGCCTTGTACCAGTCCCGGCGCACGTAAAGGGCCATGACCACCTCCTCCAACGAGGTGTTGCCCGCCCGCTCCCCGATGCCGTTGATGGTGCACTCCACCTGCCCCGCCCCGTTCTCGATGCCCGCCAGGGCGTTGGCGGTGGCCAGGCCCAGGTCGTCGTGGGTGTGGGTGGAGATGATCACATCCCTACCCCGCACCACCTCATCCCGGATGCGCCGGATCAAGGCCCCATACTCCCCGGGGGTGCCGTAGCCCGTGGTATCGGGGATGTTGATGGTGGTGGCCCCGGCCTCGATGGCCACCTCGTAGAGGCGCTTCACGAAGTCCCAGTCCGCCCGCATCACGTCCTGGGCGGAAAACTCCACGTCGTCCACGTACCTCCTGGCGTAGCGGACCATCTTGTCCGCCATCTCCAAGACCTCTTCCTCGGTTTTCTTCAGCATGTACTCGAGGTGGATCTTAGAAGCCGAGGTGAAGACGTGGATGCGGGGTTTTTCCGCCTTCTCCAGGGCCTTGGCCGCCTGGTCGATGTCCAGGGTGTGGGTGCGGGCCAAGGCGGCGATGATGGGGCCCCTTACCTCCTCAGCGATCCGCCTTACCGCCTCAAACTCCAAGGGCCCGGATACGGGGAAGCCCGCCTCGATGATGTCCACGTTGAGCCGGGCCAAGGCGTGGGCGATCTCCAGCTTCTGGTCCAGGGAAAGGGCTACCCCTGGGCTCTGCTCCCCATCCCTAAGCGTGGTGTCAAAGATGCGGATGTGCCTTTCCATCTTCTCCCTCCCTAAAACGCACTAGGCCCCCCAGATTGGGGGGCCTTTGGAACCCACCTAGCCTACCTCCTCCAATACCCTTGCCCGCAGGAAGGGCATCATGGCCCGAAGCCTCGCCCCCACCTCCTCGATGGGGTGCTCCTTCCAGCGCTTGCGGTTCGCCTCCAAGACCGGCTGGCCCACCTGGTTTTCCAGCATCCACTCCCGGGCGAACTCCCCGGACTGGATCTGCCGGAGGATCTCCCGCATGCGCTTCTTGGTTTCCTCCACCGGCACCGAAACCTCGCCCCGGGTGTAATCCCCGTACTCGGCGGTATTGGAGATGGAGTAGCGCATCCCGGCGAAGCCCGCCTCGTAGATGAGGTCCACGATGAGCTTCACCTCGTGCACCGTTTCAAAGTAGGCCATCTCCGGAGGGTAGCCCGCCTCCACCAGGGTTTCAAACCCCGCCTGGATGAGCCGGGTAAGCCCCCCGCAAAGCACCGCCTGCTCCCCGAAGAGGTCGGTTTCCGTCTCGTCCTTGAAGGTGGTGGGGATGACCCCGGCCCGGGCCGCCCCTATGGCCTTGGCGTAGGCCAAGGCGGTGGGGAAGGCTGAACCCGAAGCATCCTGGTGCACGGCCACCAGAGCCGGCACCCCACTTCCCTT
>Ga0209479_1000952_pt1 | contig 35111 bp, 26 predicted proteins | sample DewCreD2012metaG_2_FD_184112 | JGI IMG/M metagenome (GOLD analysis project Ga0209479, IMG submission 184112) | Hot spring sediment bacterial and archeal communities from British Columbia, Canada, to study Microbial Dark Matter (Phase II) - Dewar... ...
CCAGCCCGGTCACCGGCACAGTCACGCTCAACTGGACGGCGAGCGATCCCGACGGCGACCCACTGACCTTCGACATCCTCTATCAGCGTGTGGGCGAGACGGAGTTCCGCCCGGTGCGCCTTGGAGTAACTGGTAACAGCGCACAGATTGACACTGCGCTGTTCAGCGGCGGCGGGGCCATACTGCGCGTGGTTGCATCTGATGGAGGTCACACGGCGCAAGCTGATACTACGCCGTTCACTGTGGCAAACAAGCCTCCGCGGGTAACCATACTCAACCCGGCAACCGGCCTGCGCATCCGGTATGGTCAGATCGTCAATTTCAGCGGCGAAGCCTTCGATCTGCAGGATGGCTGGTTGGATGGCGCGTCGCTCGTGTGGCGCAACCAGCGCGGGCAGGTTTTAGGCACTGGGCCGTTACTTTCGGTGACAGATTTGCTGGTGGGCACGAACACGATCACGCTAACGGCCACGAATAGTCGAGGAATGACGGCCAGTGCCAGCGTGGTCGTGGTTGTGGACGACGACCTGCAACTGCCGGGGCCATATCTCGCGGTAGGTCCGGATCAGGTAAACTGGCACCTCGCGCCGGGCACGACGGCGCTGCAATCGGCGGTGGTCAGTGTGATCAATGCCGGCAGCGGAAGTCTGACCTGGACGGCGAGTAGTGATCGTTCGTGGCTCAGTCTGAGCGCGGGCAGTGGTACCACACCGGTCACGCTCACCCTGACTGCAAACCCCACCACATTCAATGAGGGCAATGTGTACACGGCCACTGTCACCATCACCGCAGACCCAGGCGGCGGCCAGCCGTTGCAGACAGTCGTGTTGCCCGTGCGCGTGTCTGTTGGTAATGTGGTTCGCGGACCCATATTGACGTTGGATCGACGGATCTTCCTGCCACTGGTCAGGCGGTGATGAGTGAAGCACCTACCAATGCGAATGACCATCAACCTGACCATCCCTGTTCTACTCGCGGGATCATTGCTGTCACCTGCGCAGGCAGCAATCAGGGTGAAAGATGGTAGCCGTGCGTAAGGCGCATGATCCCTCGCCGGGAAGACGACGCTGGTAGTCGCAGCCGGCGTACAGAGCAATCGAGTCGACAGTCGAGCCAGGCACTTGCTAAGTGTCTGGCTCGGAGTTTAATACGCCAGATGATCCGCCCATTCCGATGCAAACCGGGTTGTTGGGAAATGGACGAGGCGGTAGTGACTTTATATACAACTCAACCGCTATTCCCTACCCTCATCGACTGGTGTATAATAGCAAGAAAACAGAGTCTTACTTTGCTGTGAGGATAACTTATTTTCAATGCCATACTACAGTCCTCTGCGATACCCCGGCTCAAAGCGCCATTTGACGTTATACGTTGAGAAGTCATTGACGATTAACGCTTTTCACCCAACGCTTTACATTGAGCCATTTACAGGTGGGGCCAGCGTCGGATTACATTTACTCTTACGACAAAAAGTAGACAAAATTATCCTGATTGACCGCGATCCATGGATCGCCAGTTTCTGGCAAACGGTGTTCTGGGATACTCAATGGCTAGTTGACAAAGTTGAAAATGCTCCTATCACATTAGAAGAATGGGAGAGGATCAAACAAAGCGATCCATCCACAACTCGCGAACAAGCCTGGACGTGTCTGTTTCTTAACCGAACCAGTTTTTCAGGCATCCTGCGTCAGGAAGTAGGACCACTGGGAGGAAAGACGCAAGCATCGCCATACAAAATTGATTGTCGTTTTCCTCGCCAAACCTTGATCAAACGTATTCAACAGATCGCTGCCAGACGGGATAACGTTTATGCGGTTTGGAACCTTTCATGGGAAGAGGGATTGGAGGCTATTCGGTCAGAGCAACGCACAGGTAAACTGCCTGAGTCAGGTCTGTTTTTCTATCTCGATCCACCCTTTTTTGAAAAGGCAGATACACTTTATCGGTATTACTTTCAGGAAGAAGACCACAGTGCGTTAAGGGATACTCTTCTAAATATGACCGACAAATGGCTCTTAAGCTACGATTCAGCGGAGCGAGTTGAGTATTTATACGGTGAAGCCATTGCCAGTCAGTCCAATGGAACCAAACGTTCTAATGTTGAATTCCTGTATAGCCTTTCGATGCTACGGGAACGGAAACGCGGCAAAGAGGTTATTCTTTCCAACCTGGAAATACTGCCAGAACTTAATGGTCATTCGTAAGGAGTACATCGATGCAAAATGTTAATTCTATTCTGAAAAAATCTCCTCTGGCAGAACTACTACAATCTGAAAATTTTGTCGGCTGGGTATATGCCATTGACTACGAATTTGCCTATGTGATGACCAATGATCTGTGGAAGTATAAGGCACTCGGCATCCCTCACAACTGCTTCCTGGTAGCGGCTTCCTTCGATCCACAAAACCTCACTCAAGCGTCTGAAGATGAGATGGAAGTGATTCTTTTGCGCGTACTGGGTTCAGCTAAATTACCCCAAGATGATGACCTGGTACGCACAAAAATTGACCACTTTAAAGACCAGAAAAGCCCGATGGGCACTGATCGCGAACTGGATGACATCACGCGCAGCGAGATGCAGTTTAGCGGACTAAAATGCCGTGTGTTAGGCACATTTTTTGTAGATCAGGATGAACTCTGGCTGGGAAGTGATTTAGAATCCTTTGCCACGGCCACGCGCCTGAATGTTTATCGCCCTCACGGAAAAGCACTGGAAACGATTGTTAATTATGTTGACCCAATTCGACGCAATGCTGCGCGGGAGATGGCCGAACAATTGGGTCTGAAAGGGGAAATCAAGCCATTTCAGATTGGTACAGTACGTTACACCTCCACCGACCGCTTGCACAGACGCGCTGTACGTGCGGAAAAAGTTCCAGTTTTCGTGCAACCGGCTGACTTTTTGGGACGCCGTACCGCCGTATTGGGCATGACTCGCACCGGAAAATCTAACATGATCAAGCAGATGGTTTCAGTAGTTAAGCGTGTGGCTGATGCGAGTCAGGCGCGGATCGGACAGATCATCTATGACATTAATGGCGAGTACGCCAATGCCAATCAGCAGGACAAGGGTGCCCTGGCCGATATTTACCCCAAAGATACCGTGCGCTACCGCATGTTAGAAGCAGAGGGTTTTCGCGAGCTGCGCACGAATTTTTATGAGCAGCTCAATGAAGGCTTTGGTATCATTCAGCGTGAACTGGAAGAGGCCAACCGCGTGACCACCGACTACGTGCGGGCATTCGTTAACCTTTCTCTTGACGAACCTGACAAAGGAGAGTTCAGTGAATACAAGCGCTGGCAAGTGCGCGTTGCGGCCTACAAGACTTTGCTGTACGTGGCCGGGTTTGAGCCACCTGCCAATTTGAAAGTACGATTTGATGCCAGTAAGGAAATACGGACCAGTGTTAACAGTAAAGCAGGGGAGAATCTTCCTGATCCATCGCAAGGCTTGACCCTCGAACAGGCGAAGAAGTGGTTTCTGGCCTTGCGCCTTGCCAATCAGGAATCCTCGCTCAAAAGTTCTTCCGGCAACGGCAAAGACTGGGTTGACGACGCCTTGCAAACGCTGATTAACATGATTGCGCAACGTCAGGGAAATACCTACATCTCCGGCCACAGAATCCTGACTGACGCCATCAAGTACCATTCTCCAAACCGCACTTCCGAAGTCGCCGATGAGATTTACGAACTGCTTAGAGATGGCAAGATCGTTATCCTTGACCTTTCCGTCGGTGATGCACGTATTCGTGAGAAAGTAAGTACGCGGATTGCCCAGAAGATTTTCCAGAACTCGATGCAGATTTTCGTCGAAGGGAGAACTCCTCCCAACATTGTTGTTTACATCGAAGAAGCCCACAACCTGATCGGCAAGGGCATGGACCTGACCGAGACCTGGCCACGCCTGGCAAAAGAGGGGGCCAAATATCGCATCAGTCTGGTCTACGCGACTCAGGAAGTTTCTTCCATGCACCCGAACATACTGGCAAACACAGAAAACTGGTTTATCACTCATTTAAACAATGCCCGCGAGGTCAAAGAATTGTCTCAATTCTACGACTTTGAGGATTTTGGTGATTCGCTGATTCGGGCACAAGACGTAGGCTTTGCTCGCGTCAAAATGCTCTCCAGCCCCTTTGTCATTCCTGTTCAGATTGACAAATTCGACCCCGAAGCGGAACGTCAACGCATGGCTGCCAATCAGGAGTAACCGTATGCCCTATGAGAATGAGCGTGCCAGCAAAACTGCCCATGCAGACTTTATCAAAAATCCTGAAGTCCAGTCCTTCCTGAATTCTTGCGAATACCTGACGCAGCCAGATGAGGCCGAAGCTCAACACTTGATTTGTGATTTCAAACCACCACCACATGCTGCTCAGGCGAATCCCGTAGAACTTGTTCTGGCAATCGATGGCAGCAACTATGAGGCTGCACTTGACGACGAAATACCCAGCACAAGACTAGGATACCTGAAAGTAGGCGCGATTTTGTTTAGCTTGAAAGATGTCTCCAAACTTCGGGAAGGTCGTTTTGTTGACCCATTCAAAGTGGCTGCTTTGCAAGATCAGAATGCATCTCTCACTTTTGTCCTGCCAAGTGCCAATGTACGCATCAAAGGACAGAATAGTGTTCGGGATAGTTTCCGTGCTGCGCTGGATGAACAATTGCTATCAGAAAAGACGCGCTTTGACCCTAAAAACTTTCACACCAGTTTGCGAAGTACTCTTTTCTTTCTGGCCTCCCGCCGACCAGGAGATCTGGGCACTGGCACACCCCTCAAACTGAAATTGCACAAATGTCCCACGTGTGAGCGTGGCCCGGTTGAATTAGAAGATAAACTTGATCCTCAGATGTGTCCGTACTGCGGTGCCCCCGTCTACCCAAGCGATTGCTTGCGGATTTGGGAAGAGGTAACTGATTATCAATCCAATCAGATAGCACTTTCGCGCCTGATGATAGTATTAGAGCATCTCATACCTATTCATTACATTCGGTTTATTGAACAAAAAGCGTTTTTGACGCTTACCAAAATCGCTTTCTTCATAGACGGGCCACTAGCTATTTTTGGTGCATCCGCCTGGCTACACCGCAGCATTATGATTTACCTCCACGAGGTAAATACCAGACTGGCTAAATATCACCAACCTCCTCTGCTGATTATCGGTTTGCAAAAAAAAGGACAGATTGTAGACTATTTAGGGTTAATCAACCGATTTTTGCCCCCAGATCGCTTATTTGCAATAGACGATGAGTATCGTTACAAGTACATTTTAGCCAATCGCGAACCTTCAAGAGGTGGGTTTGGATTTGAGACGTATTATGGGCAAGACTTTATTTTCAAAACCAAACAAGGGCGCACGTTTGTCTTTGCCCTTCCCTATCCTTACCCATCGAAAGAAGAACCGGGTAGTGATTTTATCCGGGAAAAGACTGACTGGACACGTTACCCCAACTTACCAACGGCAGTACAACTGCTCGAACAATTGCAAACAGAGTTGTACCGTGATGCCGTAATTCCCATCGCCCTGGCTCATCGCTACACGGCCATCAGCACGCAACCCGGCGGGCGTGTGCTTGACTTGTTAACCCGGAGAGCACTATCGTGAGCACCTTTCACCAACATCTCACTGCTATTACCAGGCGACAACTTCCTCCCATCGAACGCCTGTGGGAGATGAGCGGTTTCACACCTAATGATGCCCAGCGTGAGGCTATCTTGCACGTAGATGGCCCTCTCTACCTGACTGCTGGTCCTGGTTCCGGCAAAACGCGTGTCCTTCTCTGGCGAACGCTCAACTTGATGGTTTACTATGGAGTGAAAGCCGAGGAGATTTTTCTTGCTACGTTCACCGAGAAGGCAGCCAGACAGTTAAGCGATGGTTTACGCTCCTATCTCGGTCTGGTCACCAACCTGACCGGCCAGCCTTATGACCTGGCTGGAATGTACATTGGCACAGTACATTCGCTCTGCCAGCGTATACTTACCGACCGACGACGTTTTTTTCTCGACCGCCAGCGGCCTCGTTCGCCTGCGCTTCTGGATGACCTGGGGCAGTATTTCCACCTTTACGAACGAGCCAACTGGGAGATCGTCACCCGCGCTGCTGGCCTTGATCCCAGTTCGGCTGCTGAAGTCGTTACCGGACACTTGAACACGCAACCTTCAGCTTCTCGTCATCGTGCAATCGAAGCACTACGCCCCTTCTTCAACCGCTTCTCGGAAGAATTGCTTGACCCCGCCGAGTTGCGCCCGCGCCTTTCCAGCCTGGTACGTGGCGAGTTTTCACCGCAAGATGTAGATTTGCTGCTGGCGCTCTACGAGGGTTATCTTCAAAGCCTGCGAGAGGCGGGAAGAACCGACTTTGCCCTGCTTCAGCGCGAGGCGTTCCAGGTTTTACAGGAGTTCCAGGGGGCCGGTGGTGTCTTTCGCCACGTGATTGTGGATGAATATCAGGATACCAACACTATCCAGGAACGCATCTTCTTTCGCTTGGCAGAAGGAACAGGTAACCTATGCGTAGTAGGAGACGACGACCAGGCACTTTACCGCTTTCGCGGCGCAACTGTGGAAAACTTTGTCCAGTTTCCAGCCCGCTGCCAGAAGTATCTGAACCAGACACCTCGTACCATTTCCCTGGAGATCAACTACCGCTCACGTTCCCACATTGTTGAAACCTATGGACGCTTTATTAATCACACCAATTGGCAAGACAGAGATGGAATGGTCTACCGCATCCCTAAAAATATTCGTGCCTATCGTAACGACCTGGCGCCAGCCGTAGTAGCCAGCACTCCCGCTGAGCCGGAGCAGGCTTGCCAGGAGATTGCCCGTTTTGTCCGTCGCCTTATCGAGACAGGGAAAGTTCAAAACCCGAATCAGATCGCCTTTCTCTACCCCTCGCTCAAATCCGAACAGGCGAAGCGTATGATCGCTGCATTGAAAGCGGAAGGGCTGGACGTGTATGCTCCACGCGCTGGGCGTTTTCTGGAAGTGGACGAAGCCAGAGATGTACTGGGCATCTTCCTTGCCATCTTCGGACGCCCTACAATCGAAGGGAGGGGACATGATCTGCGAACTTTTGAGGTTTACTTAACGGCCCTTCAAACCCGCGCTGATGAATTACAGCAGACCGACCCGTTACTCAAGCAGTTCATTCAGAACCGCCGCGACGAGATTCAGCGCGCCCTCAGCGATTATGCCGCCCTGCAAGCCGTGCTGACCCGCAACCGCTGGCTTCCCGATCAGCTCTACGATCCGGCAAGCATGAAACGCGCCCTGGCTGACGCACCAGGACTTTCAGAGACCGGACACCGCCTGGTGTCTAGCGCATACCTCGACCGCCTCGTGCTCCTGCGCGCCAGCGAGGGACGACCACTTTCGCTGGAATATGTTATTCGCCGTGCAACCTCACTCGACTGGAACCTGCTCGACCTGTTCTACCAGTTGATGGGCTTTGAGCACTTCAAAGCCATGTTCGACCGTGCCGAACGACAAGGCGACGAAGGCGCAGTAGCCAATCTGGGACTGCTAACGCAATACCTGGCACGCTTCGTGCAGGAACGTGTCAACATTCTGACCGCTGCCATTCTCAGTGAACACAAATTTTCGGGAATGTTCTTCGGTTCCTTCATCTTCGCTCTCTACCGCCTGGAAGAGGGCGAGCGCGAAGACGAGGAGAATCCCTTCCCACGCGGACGCATTCCCTTTCTGACCATCCACCAGGCCAAAGGATTGGAGTTCCCGGTCGTAGTGCTGGGCAATCTCGATAAACGCGACCACGGTGCTCCTCTCATCGAACGTCTGGTACGCCCCTTATTGTCACGCCCGGCCGGCGAACCACTTGATCGAATGACCGCCTTTGATATTGCCCGCATGTTCTACGTTGCCCTGTCGCGGGCGCAGAATTTGCTCATCCTGGCTCATTTTTCCGGACGCGGGCAGCGCCAGGACGAAGCGTTCAAACCTATCTTGAACGGTAATCTACCTCGCCTGGCTGATTTCGACCTGAACAGTTTGCCCAACGCTGTCGCAACCGATGAGACGTTGCCCAAAGTGTACTCTTTCACCGCCGATTACCTGCTCTATCAGACATGCCCGCGGCAGTACATGATTTTCCGTAAGTTCGGTTTCGTTCCTTCTCGTTCGCAAACGATGTTCTTCGGCTCGCTGGTGCATCGCACGATAGAGGATTTGCACCACGAGATCATTCGCCGCCGCAAACTAACAGATGGCAGATAGCAAATGAGCGCTGTTGAAGAAGGAAAGCTATGACCGAAGACCCTTTTAACGATATTGAAGATTTTATTCGGCAGCGTTTTGAGGAGAACTTCAAGCAACTTTGCCTGGAAAGCGGACATACGCTGACGGCAGACGTGAAAAAGACCGCTCTGGATCAGGTGTTACTTTACTGGCGCAGTATGCGTAAGATTGCTGAACGCATCACCGATACTGAGGTGCGTCTGAGCCTACCCGGTCAGCGATCACCACAGGGACGCGAGTACACTATCGAAGGCGTGGTAGACATCCTGCGCGCCGATGATCAGACCGTGATGTACGACATCAAGACGCATGACGCCGATTATGTGCGTGCCAACCTGGAACTTTACAAGCAGCAGTTGAACGTCTATGCTCATATCTGGCAGGAGCTGCGCGGTGAAGCGCTCGACGCCATGGCGATCATCGCTACCGCCTTTCCCCACGCCATCAAGGAGGCACTTGAGAACCCCGAACCGATGGCCCTGGAAACTGCCCTTCAAGATTGGGAGCCTCTCATTCCCATCGAGTACGACCCGGCATATAAGGACCGCACTGTGCTTGCGTTTGGCGAGACGGTAGACAGAATCGAAAATGGCGAGTTCTCTCCGCCGCCCCTCGAACGGTTGCAAGAGAACATCCCTGGTATACGGACGCATGAACGCTTCGGTACGCGGGTATGCCGCAACTGTGACGCCCGTTTTTCGTGCAATTCGTACCGCCAATACGTTCGTGGCACATCGCGTCTCGCTGAACGCCGCATGAGCTATTTCACTGACGACCAACCAGACCAGGAAATCTGGCGTACTGCCGGATTGGATGACCTTCCTTAATTGGCGAATGAAGCAGGTTTAAAAATGCTCATCTGTTCTGATTGACACTATGAACGAGGCATGATACAAGGAAAGTGTATCCCCCCTGTTTCTTCGGGAATAGGGCGCGAGGCGGTGGTTAACCGCCTCTGCTTTTTTGAACGATTGGTCATGAGTCTTTTTAGCAAAGCCAAGGTTCGTAGACAGATAATACAACCCACCCCCTCACCCAACCTCACCCTGAAACTCCGCCACCCGCGCACGGAATTCATCACTGACCGGCACACTACGACCGGCAGCGTAGTCATAGGCTACCAGTACCGACTGCCCGGTTGCGATTAAGGCACCATCACCCACACGTGCAATAGCATAGTCCATTGTAAAACTCTTACCACCAATCCGGCTCACCCGCACGCCAACCAGTAACTCGTCGCCAAAATGGGCCGGTGCCTTGTAGCTAATCGTCAATTCGGCCAGAATAATCCCCAACCGGTCGAGTGAACCACCCACCAGACGTTGATAGTACGCGATCCGTGCCGACTCAAAGTAGGTGGCGTACACCGCATTATTCACATGGCCCAGTGCATCAAGATCGCGAAACCGCACCTCAATCCGGTAGTGGAAGGGATATTCGGCCAATACAGCCGGTACAGACAGATTCATGTCACGCTCCTTAAATATGCAAACCCACTGTCTACTCTCTGGTATAATGGCGCTCAACGCGACGCCAATCCACTCTTGTATTATCCCGGCGCAGTTCATTCAGAACCGGTAAGGACATCGATATGCCAGCGAATAAGGGTACTATCTTTATTATCGACGACGACCTGGGGCTCCAAAACATTCTCTCCATTGCCCTGCGCAACGCCGGTTACGATGTTGTGCTGGCCCGCGACGGCCTCGAAGGTCTGCGCATGCTCGAGCACCTCTCACCCAGTCTGGTTATCAGCGACATTATGATGCCGAACATGGACGGCGTTGAGACCTTCCAGCGTATTAAGGAACGTCTGCAAGATAATGGCATTCCGATCTTCTTGATCACTGCGCTCAACCGCAAGCCATGGTTTGCCGATCTTGAGGCTGAAGGCGCAGTGATTATTCAGAAGCCGTTTGAGGTACATCATCTGGTTGAGCTGATTGATCGGACACTGAGCTAAGTGCAGCAAAGTGTGGCCGGAGTCGGGCGTAGGTCTCGTCGAGCGCTTCTGGGATCAGTTTTGTATCGCCAATCACCGGCATAAAGTTGGTATCGCCATTCCAGCGCGGCACGATGTGCATGTGCAGGTGATCGGCGATACCGGCCCCCGCTACTCGCCCCAGGTTCATGCCAAGGTTGAAGCCGTGCGGTGCGTATTCCGTTTGCAGAATCCCGACACTTTGCTGAGTTATGTAAAATAATTCACTGGCAACTGTTCGATCCAGCGCGGCGAGATCGGCAACATGGAGATAGGGCACTACCATCAAGTGCGCCGTGTTGTATGGGTAGAGGTTCATTACCACGAAACAATATTGACCACGGTAGAGCACCAGACGTTCGGCATCATCAGTGCCGTCGGCAGTTGCCATTGCACAGAACACGCATCCCTCATCCGGCGTCTCACCCCGCTTGATATAGCGCATGCGCCACGGCGTATATTTGATTTCCATCACGTCTCCCGCACGTTTGCCCGTAGGAAGGCTTCAATAAACGGATCGATCTCGCCATCGAGCACTGCCTGTACGTTGCTCGTTTCGTAATCGGTGCGATGATCTTTGACCAGCGTTGAAGGATGGAGGTAATAGGTTCGCATCTGGTTACCGAATGCGGCTTCGCGATATTCACCCCGGAGCCGCGCACGTTCTTCGGCCTGACGCTGCAATTCGCGTTCGAGCAGTCGCGCCCGTAACACGCGCATGGCCAATTCGCGATTCTGTAGCTGCGAACGTTCATTCTGACAGGTAACCACAATTCCGGTGGGTAGGTGGGTAATGCGCACCGCCGAATCGGTGGTATTCACGCCTTGCCCGCCATGACCCCCACTGCGGAAGACATCAATGCGCAGGTCTTCCGGTTTGATCTCTACTTCAGGCGCATCATCAACTTCTGGCATCACCTCGACGCGCGCAAAGCTGGTCTGGCGGGTGTGCGCAGCGTTGAACGGCGACAGGCGAATCAGGCGATGGACACCGGCCTCGGCGCGGGCGTAGCCGTAAGCGTAAGGGCCACGAATCTCGATAGTCGCACTCTTGATTCCTGCCTCTTCGCCTTCGCTCATGTCGATCAGGTTGACCGTATACCCTCGCCGTTCGGCCCAGCGCGTGTACATGCGCAAAAGCATCGCCGCCCAGTCTTGTGCGTCTGTCCCACCCATGCCGGCCTGCACCGAAAGAAAGGCATCACGGTCGTCGTAAGGGCCACTAAGCAGGATTTCCAGCTCACGCTGCGCCACTTCACGCTGAATGGCCTGTACTTCAGCGGCCAGATCGGCGGTCAACGACTCATCACCTTCCAGCTCGGCCAGTTCGATAAGTTCGGCTGCACTGGCGATGCGCCGTTCAAGATCATTCCACGCCGTCACCTCTTCTTTCAGGCGGGTGAGCCGTTGCATGATCTCCTGCGCAACGCGCGGTGTATTCCATAGATCGGGATCGGCGGCCCTGGCTTCTAACTGCTCAATTTCAGCCTGCTTTGCCGCCAGGTCAAAGATGCCCCCGTAAGTCGGTATAGCGCGAACGAACTGTTTCCAGAGTGTCGTGTAAATCGGCTAACATAGCTGCTCCTTATCTGTATTTGTTGCCCGTATTATAGCAACTCATTCCGTCGGCAATTGCACGATCATCTCAATGGTTGATGATACCCACATTCCCTATGGTACCATGGCTTGCCGTGCCGTATAATACAATCACGATTCGGGCCTGGAACGAAGCGAGGCGATGATGCGATATACTAGCTGGGTGCTGGCAGTCATACTGGCACTGGCAGTCGTGCCGGCACAAGCCCAGAGCAGTGCGCTCTATTTTGTAGCCACCGGTCAGCGGCTCGATGATACCTATGGCTTTCTGTCGGTCTGGCGATCAAGCGAAGGTGCATTAACGCTCGGTCAGCCTATCAGCGCACCATTGCGCGAAGGCGATCTCACCGTTCAATATTTCGAGCGCGGTCGCCTGGAATTGCATCCCGCCTATAACAACGCGGTCTTGCGCGGACGAGTAGGTGCCGAGTATATCGCTGCACTGGGCAAATCATTTCCCCCACCCTCCGCCGCCGCTCGCGAAAACCCCAATCGTCGCTTTTTCGCCGAGACCGGCTACACCCTTGGCCCACCTTTTCTCGCCTTCTGGGAAGCTCATGGGGCGACCGAGGTGTTTGGGTTGCCGATCAGTGAACCGCACTGGGAATACGTCGGTGGGGCTTTGCGGCAAGTGCAGTATTTTGAACGCGCCCGGCTTGAGGTGAATCCACGTCCGGCTACTCCCGAACAGGCGATACAGATCGGCGATTTGGGCCGTGCCCTCGCTCGCTTACGTGGCATCGATCTGCGTCCGGTTCCCGCCGGGAATGCGATACCGGTTGATGCCAGCGGACAACCACAGGCACCGGCACCAGCTCCGCCGGCACCGGCTCCATCACCAACCCCAGCACCAACTGCCCGACCGGCTGCGGCACCTCCCCCCCAACCGGCACTCCGTAGCGGCAAGCTGATCGTTGTCGATCTTAGCGACCAGTGGTTATACGCGGTTGAAGGTGATCGAATCATCTTCGATGCACCGGTCTCAACCGGACGTGATGGCTTCAATACACCGGTTGGCACCTTCTTCATTTACGCCAAAGTTCGCGAACAGACCATGCGCGGTTGCGCCGGTGGTGAATGCTGGGTTGTACCGCGGGTTCCTCATGCCATGTACATTGTTGGCGGTGTCGCTCTGCACGGAACATACTGGCACAACCAGTTTGGCACTGGTGTTCGTCGTAGTCACGGCTGCGTTAATCTACCGCTCAAAGCGGCGGCATGGCTCTACGAGTGGGCACCGGTCGGTACGCCGGTGGTGGTGCGGCGGTGATGGCCGGAACCTGTTACAACCAGTCATCACCATAATCAAGCAACAAACCTGACGTACCGCCGATGGTAGGGAAGATCGGTACTATGTCCTCACCGGATGGTGACTGAGGTGCCTGTTCTCTTCCAGGTGACACAATGAGAAGTGCGTCTGGGATTCAAGAACCACCCGCCCACACATCCGGCCAATCAGGAGGGGCGACGCCGGAGTTGCCCCTTCTCCCTGACATCCAACCGACACTATTCCACCCGGATCGTCATCACGGTTTGCCACGCACCAACATTGCCGGCATTGTCAATTGGTTTGACCCGCAAGACGTAGACGCCGGGTGCCAGTGTGGGCAGTGTCAGCGTTGGTTCAGTAACAAACCACTCACTCTCGCCGGTTGGGTCCGGGCCGAGATAGATGCGATAGCCGGACACACCGGATAAGGCGTCCTCTGCTGCCGGCCAGGTTACCACGGTCGGTTGCGTCTGCACGATGTGTAATTCGGCAGGAGTTACGGTCAGCACCGGCGGCGAGTAGTCAAAACCAAGCGGCCCATAACTGGCCAGCGTTTGCCGGCCATCAGGTCCCCAGGCCCGCACGTAGAGCGTATGCCAGCCCTCCCCCATATCGGCCAGCCGTGCATAGCCATCAAATGCGCCGGGGAACATTGGCGTATCGGCGGGAGGTTCCATATTCCACGCCTGACTCAGACCGCCACCACCCCAGGCCACACTGAAATCGATCTGATGATCGGCACTGTACCATCCACCCGGCAACGCAGCACTGGTAAAGGTGATGATTGGGTCCTGCAATGCCATTGCGGTCAGGACCTTGCCCCCGTGCTGATTGCAGCCACCGATCTCCGGCAAATCGTAGCCTTCAGCGAACTTGAGCGGAATGGATTGCCGGCCACTCCAACCGTTCGCACCGGCTGTGAAGGCGGTGAAATGCAGATGAGGAATGCCGGGTGAACCCCGATCACCGGCATACCCCAACACCTCGCCAACTGCAAAAAACCGACCACGTTCAGTAGTGACTGGTCGGCTCAGGTGTGTGTACATTGTAAAAAAGTTGTTGCCATGGGAAAGAATGATGGTACCGCTACGAGCTTCCCAGTGCCATAGCGTACCACTCGCCGCAGCACGAATTGGTGCATCATACGTCGGACCGTGTACCTGCGCCAGATCAAGGGAATAGCGATCCCAACCATTATGGGTACCGCAGGCATACCCTTGAATAATCCGCCATGGTTCGCCGGGGGGAGTGGGTAGCACGAGTGAGGGAGCAGCGAAGAGCGGCGTTGGTTGCGCGAGTAGCGAGAGCATTACGGCGATCAGCCAGAGTGGTGCGATCAAAGCGCACCGCCGGCACGTCGAATGCATCGGCATGCAGTTGTCCCTCCGGGCGTCGCCCAAACAGGGGACGAACGCCATTCAACACGGAATCGCATCGTCACAGTGCATGTGACGAGAAACAGGACGAGCGTGGTCCTGTTGCGGAGCGCACATTCATACACAACCGGGTGTATGAACATGAATTTCCCTTATCGCCATTGATACGGGAACGGCAGCAACATACCATAAGTCGCTGAGTTGGTCAAGAGGGGGGAGAAAAGTAGGAGATAGGAAAGTAGGAGATAGGAAAGTAGGAGATAGGAAAGTAGGAGATAGGAAAGTAGGAGATAGAAAAGTAAGATGGGGGAAGAGGGGGCTGTACGGTGCAGATCGGGTGTGAGTGGAAGTGCGTAACTGAGGGCTGGCACCCTTTCTTGTCCTGCAAGGATAAGGAGGGAGAGGGTAGTGCGTAGAGGTGACGTGAGTATTTTTCTGATGCAGGGGGTTAGCCGGAATGTGGGTATGCGGACCTCTTCGGCGTCAGATGACGGCAACCACTGCCATTTCGGACAACCCACAATGACGTTATGCTACAATGCAGCAAGTGTGCAGGTAGATAGGGAATGACACATGGGTATGCAGCAGGTTCACCCTTCTCCAACACCGGTTATTCTAATCATCGGCGCTGCCGATACTGGCCGGGCGCCGATTGCGGTGGCTTTACTACGTCGTCTGGCTCAGGAACGAGGTCACACGTGGCAGATTGCATCGGCTGGCGTTGTTGGTCACGATGACGATCCGCTTCAGCCGGCAGCTCGCGATGCGCTTGCTGTTATGGGTCTGAGCATCGACGACCACGTGGCCCGGTCGTTAACCGATGATCTGGCGCATACTGCTCACCTGCTCATCGCAGTCGATAGCGGGATTGCCCGTGTACTGCGCAGTCGCTATCCGCAGGCCACCATTTATTCGCTTGGCGAACTGGCCGGGCGCAGCCGCGATATTCCCGACCCCGCCGGTATGCAGATCGGCGCCTGGCTGCACTACAGTCGTGAGATGGAACAGTTGCTGAAGGCCGGCTTCGAGCGCATGACAACCATACTTAGCGGTAACAATGTGGTTGAAGAGTCACCATCTCTCGCATCACCACCACCGCCGCCACCGCCGCCTCCCTCTGAACGACAAGAAGTCTGCGCCCGTGCCACCCGTCTCCTCGACGCTATCCAGGCGATGCCCGATGTTATCGACTGGCCGGCTGCACGGGGGCGATTACAGGCGACGCTGGCCGAATTGATTCCACTTGCTACCGAACCGACCGATCTGACAATGCTGTACGTCGAGGCACTCAATCGCTGGCTCGACCGGCAAACCTCAACACCTTCGGCAGACCGGATTACACGGCTGCGCACAGCTATTGAGCGCGGCCAGCACCCGGTTGGGCAGAGTGAGGTGGCCGATCTGATGCGCTGGCCTGATTGATTACTGGCCACTCCATCCGAAACCACCGATCAGTGCGCAGAGGAGCACAACTGCCCACGGTGGTATGCGCCAGAGGTGTAGCGCAGCAAAAGAACCTAGCGCCAGTGCCACATCAAAGGGGCCACGGATCGCGCTGGTTATCACTGGCTGATACAAGGCTGCCAGCAAAACCCCTACCACGGCTGCATTCACACCAGCCAGAGCGGCCTGCGCATCGGGCCGGGCGCGTAGGGTTGCCCAAAAGGGTAATGCTGCCCACACCAGCAAAAACGAGGGCAGAAAGATAGCAACGAGGGCCAATATCCCGCCAACCCAACCGGCGGGGTACGCTGATGCCACTGCGCCCAGATACGCACTAAAACTCAACAATGGGCCTGGTACGGCCTGCGCAGCGCCATAACCGGCGATGAAGGTCTCCGCACTCATGAAGTCGCCACCAACTACAACCGGCTCCAGAAGCGGCAGCACCACATGCCCACCTCCGAATACCAGAGAGCCGCTACGTACCATACCCGCCAGCAGAGTCAGCGTTGGATTGCCGCCGAACGAGGTGATGATTAACGAACCGGCCAGTAAGATAGCAAAGAGCAAACCGAACAGCATACCGATACGCGGCATAATCGGCGATTTGATGACAGAATTGCTGTTCGTTTGGAACTGGAGCAGGCGCCACCCGATCAGCCCGCCGACCCCAATCACCAGCAATTGCACAAGAGCATCTGACCAGATCACGAGGATCACAGCGGCAATAACTGCTATACTTGCCCGCAACCGGTCTGGACAGAGCCGCTGCCCCATCTGCCAGACCGCCTGTGCCACCACTGCCACGACCACCACTTTTAAGCCATGCAACCAGCCACTGCCGGCCACATCACCCAACAGCGCAATGCCGTAGGCAAAAGCGATCATGATCAAGGCGGACGGCAACGTAAATCCCAGCCAGGCTGCTAATCCGCCCAGCAGACCTGCACGTATCGTGCCAATCGCAATCCCTACCTGGCTGCTGGCCGGCCCCGGTAAAAACTGGCACAGCGCAATCAGGTCGGCATACATTACTTCATCGAGCCAGCGTCGCCGCTCGACCAGATCAGCCCGAAAATAACCTAAATGAGCTACCGGCCCCCCAAATGACGTCAGACCAAGGCGTAAAAACACCAGGAAAACGGTCAGTGGTGATGTTGACATAGCCGCTCACGTTAAGACAATTGGCGATGGCCCTGATACCACGTACACACCGAACGTAATGGACAACCATCGTGGCGATCAAGAAAACTGTTCCGGCCTGGCTGTCGTGAATAGACCCGCCGGGCCGGTGGGCCATCGCACCGTGGTCGGCTCAGGCAATAACGAACAGCCAGCTCGTTGAGTTGGGCATGGAAATCGGCCAGTAATCGGGGATCAGACGGCAGCGCAGCCGCAATGATGTGTTGAACCTGATGGTAACTGGCTCGATCCCAGGCAATCTCGTCAGGTACCAGGCGCGCAAAAATCCGCCGGGTGTAGGCATCAACCACGAACAATGGATGATCGCCGGCATAGAGCATAATCACATCTGCCGTCTCCGGGCCAATGCGCGGCAACGTCAGCAATTCACGGCGCAGCATTGCCGTCGGGCGGCGCAACATTGTAGCAACATCGCCGTAGCGTTCACTAATCGCACGGGCGAGGGCAATCAATCCAGCAGCTTTCTGACGATAGAAGGCACAGGGATAGATCAATTCGGCAACATCGGCGACCGTTGCCCGGGCAAGTGCGGGCAAATCAATCAACCCGGCCTGATAGAGACGCTCAATCGCACCTTCAACCGTCTCCCAGCGCGTCTGCTGCACCAGCACGGCACCGATCACAATTTCGAGCTGTGGGTTAGGGCTGATAATCGGCCACCACGGCTGGTGAGCATCCGGGCCGTAGAGGACCCCAAAATGGCTCACCAGCCGCCGATAGACCTCAAGTGGAGTGACACGATGCCGCCAGCTCGCCATTGAATTGGTTGGTGTTCCAGGTTGCACGACGAACCCCTCAACACAATCGGCAATACACCAGCATCGTGCCAGTCTTATCGTTACGCTCCGGTCGGCGTATCCTGCACTGCCACCGGCATATACATCTCGCGCAGATAGTCGGCCAGCATCCGGCGCGTGCTAAAGAGTGGCGCTACGGTAGCGATGGCTTCCTTACAAATCTGTACCCACTCAACCGGAATCCCATTCGCATCACGATTGTCGTAGAAGCGGGGGGCAATTTCGTGTTCGAGCAAATGGTACAGCGACTGCGCATCGTTCCAGTCTTGTTCCTCCTGACTGGCGTACTCTCGCTCGTCACCAATGGCCCAACCGTTACGACCGTTGTACGCTTCCGGCCACCAGCCATCGAGCACCGAACAATTGGGTGCTCCGTTGAGGCTCGCTTTCATCCCGCTGGTACCACTCGCCTCGTATGGCCGCCGCGGGTTGTTCAGCCAGACATCAACTCCCTGCACCAGAGCACGTCCAACCGCTATATCGTACTCTTCGAGGAAAACGATCCGCCCGGCCAGCCCCGGCTGCATTGCCATACGATACACGTCCTGAATAAAGTGCTTGCCCGGATCATCCTTTGGGTGAGCCTTCCCGGCAAAGATGATCTGGATTGGCTTGCCGGGTCGGTTGAGAATGTACTTCAGCCGCTCAACATCTTTGAACAGCAGGGTTGCACGCTTGTACGTCGCAAACCGCCGGGCAAAACCGATGGTCAAAATGTTTTCTTCGAGCACTGGCCAGACCGGCGCCGGAATACCCAGCCGCATATAATGCTGTTGGAGACGCTGCCGACTGAAAGCGATCAGATCGCTCTTCAGTTTCTGGCGAGTACGCCAGAAGGTCTCGTCAGGAATCTGGTACACCTTCCGCCAGATCTGTGGATCATCGAGATTGTCTTCCCAATTTTTGCCGAGGTACGAATTGTAGAGCGTGCGCATTTCGGGCGCCAGCCAGGTCGCAGTATGCACACCATTGGTGATCGAGGTAATCGGCACCTCATCCTGGCTGCGACCGGGGTAGAGCCATTGCCACATCCCACGCGCAACGTGACCGTGGAGTTTGCTCACCCCATTGTGGAAGGCCGAAAACCGCAAGGCCAGCGCAGTCATCGCAAACGTCGGCCCCCACTGCTGCTCTTGCAACGCCAGACTCATAAACTCATCACGAGTCAGGTTCAACTGCGGCCAGAAGCTCCAGAAGAACTTCTCAATCATCGGCAAGGGGAAGGCGTCATTACCGGCAGGTACCGGCGTGTGGGTGGTAAAGACACAATGCGCCTTTACCTGCTCCATCGCCTGCTCGAAGCTATAGCCCTGCGCCACCAGCTCGCGGCACAACTCGAGCACCAGAAACGCCGAATGGCCTTCGTTCATGTGCCAGACGGTCGGTTTGTAACCGAGCCGGCGTAACGCACGCACCCCACCGACACCCAACACCAGCTCTTGCGAGATGCGCATCTCTTGATCGCCACCGTAAAGCCGGGCCGAAAGCTCCCGGTCTTGCGGACTGTTAGGATGGATGTCGGTATCCATCAACAACAGCTCAGTGCGTCCCACCTGAAACTTGTAGACCTTCGCGTAGATGGTACGTCCTGGCAACTCAACCTCGACCACCACTTCCCGGCCTTCTGGGTCAAGCGCCGGGAGTGCCGGAACATCGGCGAAATTGAGCTTGTTGTATTCAGCAAACTGCCAGCCGCTCTGATCGAGGCGCTGGCGGAAATAACCTTGTGGATAGATAAACCCAACCCCGACCAGCGGAATACCCATATCGCTGGCCTCTTTGATGTGATCACCCGACAGAATCCCCAGGCCACCTGAATAGATGGGCAGACTCTCATGCAGACCAAACTCGGCACTGAAATACGCAATCAGGGTATCTTTGGCATCGGGATAGTTTTTGCTAAACCAGGTCTTCTTCGCGCCCATGTAGCTATCGAAGCTCTTGAGCACTGCGTCGTACCGCTTCAAATAGGCCGGATCATTTGCTGCTGCCTCCAGCTTACGCTGACGTACATCGCGCAAAAATTCGACCGGATTGTGGTACACCAGCTCCCATAGCTCTGGATCGATGGAGCGATAGAGGTCTTGCGCTTCGGGATGCCATGTCCACCAGAGGTTGTAGGCAAGTTCGCGCAGGCGCGCAATGCGTTCCGGGCAAGGCGTGAACAGGATCTCATGTTCAAACCGTAGCATGATACCCCCACATCATCATATTGATGAACAATGTCCGCTTGTACTGGTATGATACCAGGAACTCTGTTATCACCGCCATGTTGTCTGACACTTTTCCATGTGCTGCGCAGCGGGAAATGACGGCTGAGTGCAATTGTAGCCGCTTACGGCAAATTTGTCCACTATGCAACTAATTTTTGGTCGCATGAGTGAGGGAGGGGATAGGAGATAGGAGATAGGAGATAGGAGATAGGAGATAGGAAATAGGAAATAGGAGATAGGAAATAGGAGATAAGAGATAGGAGGTATTGTCGGTCGCTTCACGGTATTCTGCTGTATCAGATCAAATCTGGCGTAATAGCGTTCATAAACCGTGTTCCAACGATCACGCTGGCACCACCCCTGAGTGCGGACGTACAGAACCAGTCTTGCCGTAACACAGTGAGATCACGTTTCGGAGAGGATACCATTTCCGTATAGGATTACCCGTCTCGCATCGTTTGGAGTGCGGCAGCCATGCTGCCGCGCCAGCCGTGCTCACAATCCGGTGCGCGGTTCAGCGGCTTCTTTACCAGTCAGATCACATCTGGTTTCCTCAACATCATCGCTCGTGCGCACACCATCACGCTGCCAGTGACCACGGACACAGAGAACTGCGTTTCTGCTGGCCTCACCGTCGTATGACGTGCCGGCATAGATACCGTCTCCAGCCTGGATTACCCGTCTCGCATCGTTTGGCGTGCGGCAGCCATGCTGCCGCGCCAGCCGTGCTCTCGATCCGAGGAGATAGGAAATAGGAGATAGAAGGTATTGTCAGTTGCTTCACGATGTTCTGCTTCATCACCAGTGATCCACAGGTGCGTGTCGGAACGCGGGCCGGGCAGAGCGACACTCCATCTGCACACCGCAGGTGGTACGCAAGCAATCGCATATCAGAACATCCCATTCGTTTAAAAATGTTATGTCAACTTTAATCCTAAACCAGGATAACCGGCGACAAAACCACCACGCACGTGCTACGCTGAACGACCTGGCGGTAAACGAATGTCGCGTGATCTCGGCTCTAACCGAACTGACGTTATAATAGCGACAAACAACGCAATGAACTGGTGAACGCTCACCGGATACGTATGAAACATATTCTCTCACCAGGCTGGGTCATCGAACTCCCCAGCGACCATCCAACGGCCCAATTCGCCGCCCATGAATTACGCCAGGCCATCCAACGAATGGGTGGCCCGCCACTCCCACTTGTTGGTCAGGCGCACGACCACCGGATCAGCCTGCGTCACGGTGCTGCCGGCGATGGCTTCGTTCGCTTCGCCGACGAACATGGCCTCGTGTTAGTCGGCGAAGGCCCAACCGGATTGCTCTACGCCGTGTACCATCTGCTCGAAAGCTGGGGATGGCTGTGGGTCGGCCCTGGCGTTATCAACGAGCGAGTACCTTGCCCTGATCAGATTGCCTTACCAGAAGCAACATTCGCCGGGCAACCGGCATTCACCCGCCGTGGTCTGGTCATCGGTCACGACATCTTTCTGGCTCAGGCCGAAGCGTGGATTGAGTGGGCAGCACGTGCCCGCCTCAACACCATCTTCATTCACACCATCGGTGATCAGGGGATGCCGCTCGGTGCCTGCCGTCTACGCTCATGGCAACAACAGCGCAACCGCCTCTGGCCATTGATCCGCGAACGGGGGCTACGGCTGGAAATCGGTGGTCACCACCTCACCGACGCCATTCCACGTAAACGTTTTCGCCGCCAACCGGAACTCTTCCGCTTCAACGGTCGTCGTCGCGTATCTGATGGCAACCCCTGTCCGACCAACCCTACCACCCAGGCACTGGTTCGTGAATGGGCACGATCCTTTTTTCTGGCCGAACCCGATGCGGCTGTGTACCATCTCTGGCCGGTTGATCGTCTGAGCGGCGGCTGGTGCCTGTGCCCACAATGTGCCCAGCTCAGCCCTGCCGATCAGTCGCTGTTGCTGGTGAACGTGATGGCCGACGAACTGGCCGCGATCAATCCAACCGCCCGGATCAGCTTTCTGGCCTACCACGACACCATGGTGCGACCACAACAGATTGTCCCGGCAGCGAACGTAGAAGCCCTCATTGCGCCCCGCATGCGCTCGTATGCTGCCGGCATTGGCACCTCCACCCACCCAATTAATGGCCCGCTTGCCGAACAAATTGCGGCCATCCGCGAACTATTTCCCGCAGGAGTCAGCGTCTTCGAGTACTACCTCGATGGTATTCTGTTCAAATCAGCCCTGCCACCTCTTGGCAACACCATTGCTGCCGATCTCCGCACCTATCGCGACTGGGGCGTAACCGGCGTCCATGCCCTGCTCACCGGCGACCGACCCTGGCTGGCTCCCGGCCCCAACCCGCACACCTTCGCTGCCCTCGCCTGGAATCCCCGGCAAGACCCGTCAGCACTTCGTCATCAATACGCGGCGATCCGCTCTCCGGCCAACCCAACCCGGCTCGATCAAGTGTATACAGCGCTTGAAGAAGCCTGGCAACAGGTACTCGACATCACCCCGGCAGAAGTTCAACGCCAGCACCCCGGTCGGCGGCGTGACCCGATTTCACAACCACCCCGTGACGTTCTCGACGGCTACGACATTCCATCGCCGTACTGCGAACAGCGCCTCTCGATCCTGCATACCGCGCTGGATTGTATCGCTACCGGCGAAACCTTGCTGACACCCAACAGTGCCACGCCTGAGTCCTCGGCACTCGCCGCCGACCTGGCCGAATGGACACACAGCAGACTGTTACTACGGTTCCTCGCTGCCCGGCAAGAAGTCGCCGTCCTCCAGGCCCGGCGGGCACCACCGGCTCGCCAGCAGCAGGCGCTGGCCGCAGCACGTGAAGCCCACGCCGATCTACTCGACTGGGCATCGCGCTACGTACCACCGGCGGCGCGATCCGGTCATCGCCTGTTCCGCACCATCCTGAAACTACACCTCGACCATCTTGAGAGCCAGATCGCCCCACCCTGGCGTCAGGCCCAAATGCGCTGGCGTCGTTTGCGGGAACTCACCATCATTTTTGCTCAGCTTTGGCGGGGATGGTTATTACGGTAGCGGATGCAGGTATGACGCTATAGCAAGGCCAGATGCTTCCCACCGGCCTGCCGGTGGAGAGAGTGGTTCACAGCGATGCCAGCAGGATGCGTGTGCGGCAGCCAAAGCCAAAAGTCCGCCCACCCATCGAACGGCGGCGTAGACTCCGGTCGCGATGGGTGACGGAGGATGGATATGACGGTAGCGGATGCAGGTATGCCGCTATAGCAAGGCCAGATGCTTCCCACCGGCCTGCCGGTGGAGAGAGTGGTTCACATCGATACCAGCAGAATGCGCGTGCGACAGCCAGAGCCAAAAGTCCGCCCACCTACCAAACGGCAGCGTAGACTCCGGTGGTAATAGGTGACGGAGGATGGGTATTACGCTAGCGGATGCAGGTATACCGCTATAGCAAGGCCAGATGCTTCCCACCGGCATGCAAGTGGAGAGAGTATCTATCGTCGATGCAAGTATAGTGAACAAGCGCCGGTATCCCCTGGGAAAGCCGGGAGCACGCCTCCGGCGCGTCCATCACCTCCGCACTGGGAGCGCGCGCCTCCGGCGCGCCTAACCGGCCCACGACAGCGGGAGCCATCCGCCACCGCCAGTTCCCGCCCCCAGCGGGGACGAGGTAGGGTGGAGGCGCGTCTGTATACCCTGCGAGCACACACCTCCGCCACACCCATCACCTGCGCCCTGGGAGCGCGCGCCTCCGGCGCGCCTAACCGGCCCACGACAGCGAGAGCCATCCGCCACTGCCAGTTCCCGCCCCCAGCGGGGGCGGGGTAGGGTGGGGGCGTGTCTGCATGCCCTGCAGCACACCCCTCCAGCACACCCATCACCTGCGCGCTGGGAGCGCGCGCCTCCGGCGCGCTCACCAGCCTGCCTGCACAAATGCCTCCCGCCCCCGGCGGGGGCGGGCTGGGGTGGGGGCATGTCACCAATCACCGATGGGAGCAGCGCAAGCATAACCCGCTCTCCTATCATCTCTCTGCTACCGCACCTGAGTGCGCAGCGCAGCATCGTTTCCGTCCGTGCCCTTTTGCATCACCAACAGCACAATGCTACATTCCACGAACAACACCCCTCGTAGCCCCTTGACTCTGCCTGATACACGTTATATAGTTCGATTATCGGTAGCAATCCTCTCCATACAACTGACGTTTCAGACTGTACAAACGCGCCTGGCGCGACACCGGTACTGAGTGTCTGTTTAAAAACGCATCCCAACTTATCAACCGTATCAGACAGCGTAGTCTGCAAAAGGAGGTTCGCATGGTCACCTGGCGTCCAGACCCTACGTTCTATCCATCACCACGGATGGCGGTTAAGGCTCCAGCCGAGAAGCTGGCCTATGTGGTTCGCCTCAACCCAACCGCCAACGGTAAGCCCGATGCGATGTGTGTCGTGGATGTCGATAGCCAGTCGAGTACGTTTGGTCGAGTCGTTGGGGTCACCGACATGCCCTACACTGGTGGTGAACTCCACCATTTTGGCTGGAATGCGTGCAGCTCAATGCTCTGCCCAAATGCACCACATCCCCACGTCGAACGCCGGTATCTGGTTGTGCCGGATATTCGCAGCTCGCATATTACCATTCTCGACACGAAGCCCGACCCCACCCAACCGAAAGTAGTGAAAGTGATCGATCCAAATGAACTCGCCGAACGCACCGGGTATGCTCGTCCGCATACCGTTCACTGTGGGCCAGACGGCATCTACATCTCGGCATTGGGTTCACCAGAGGGGGAAGGCCCCGGCGGGATTTTCATCCTCGATCACGACAACCTGGAAGTGCTTGGTCGTTGGGAAATCGACCGTGGCGATCAGTATTTGCATTACGACTTTTGGTGGCACCTCGGTTATGACGCCCTGCTGACCAGTGAATGGGGTACCCCACGCATGGTCGAAAGCGGCGTTCTCGGCGACGAGCTATTAGCCGGCAAGTACGGCCATCGCCTCCACGTATGGGACCTCTACCGCCGCCGTCATTTGCAGACCCTCGACCTGGGTGCTGAATATCAAATGGCGCTGGAATTGCGCCCGGCCCACGACCCGACCAAAGCCTACGGCTTCATGAACTGTGTGGTGAGCCTGAAAGACCTTTCGGCATCCATCTGGCTGTGGTATCGCGACAACGGTTCCTGGCACCTGAAGAAGGTGATCGACATTCCCGCCGAACCGGCGTCCGAAGACCAGCTTCCTGCGATTCTGCAACCGTTTAAGGCAGTACCACCACTGGTTACCGACATAAATCTGAGTGTCGATGACCGCTTCCTGTACGTCTCGTGTTGGGGAACAGGTGAACTTCGCCAGTACGATGTGTCTGATCCGTTCAACCCCCGCCTGACCGGCACAGTGCAGATCGGTGGCATTGTTCGGCGGGCCGGGCACCCGGCGACAGCAGCCGAACTCAACGGTGGGCCGCAGATGGTGGAAATCAGCCGCGATGGCCGCCGGGTCTACTTCACCAATTCGCTGTACCGGGCGTGGGACGAGCAATTTTATCCAGACGGGATCAAGGGCTGGATGGTCAAGGTAGATGTCAACCCCGACGGTGGCATGCAATTCGATCCCAATTTCTTCGTCGATTTCGGTGATCAGCGGGTACACCAAATCCGGCTTCAGGGTGGTGACGCATCGAGCGATTCGTACTGCTTCCCATGATCTGGCTGAAGTGGTAGGAATGCGATCATCAACGTCATCGTGAGGGTTTGATTGTGGCGCAGGCGTGCCGGAGCAATGCTGCGGCACGCCCAACGAGCAATTCAACAACTGGTTTGTAGCACCATCCCGTAAAGACATATCAGCATAAGGACTCTGCCGGTGGATCAGACAACGACCTTGATCTGGATGTCGCTATTTGCGCTGGGCCTGTTTCACGGCATAAACCCCGCGATGGGCTGGTTGTTTGCCGTCGGATTGGGATTACAAGAGCAGCGTTTACAGGCTGTGCTGTACGCCTTCGGCCCGATTGCCCTCGGTCATGCAGCGGCCATTGGCGTGGCGGCGATTGTCGTTGCCCTTCTGGGGCAAACGCTGCCCACCGACCTCTTGCTGGTGTTGACCGGAGTAGCGCTCTTGTTGTTCAGCGGATGGCGGCTGCTGGTACGTTTTCGCCATCCACGAACCCGTTTCCGGGCCAATTGGTGGCAGCTCGTCTCATGGTCGTTCCTGATGGCAACTGCCCATGGTGCCGGCCTGATGGTCGCGCCATTTCTGGCAATGATGACACCGACCTCACATGCGCTACACGCCGGTCACGCTCATCATAGCCCGGCCCTGAGCGAGTCGCTGGGAGTAGCCTTGCTGGCGACAGGTGTTCATACGGCCGGTATGTTTCTTGCTATGGTTGCGGCGGCACTGGCTGTGTACTGGATCATGGGGCTTGAAGTACTCCGCCGGGCCTGGATCAATACCGATCTGATTTGGATTGCCGTTCTCACCATTACCGGTGGCATCACGCTCGGATGGGGATTGTGGGAGATATGGCTGGTGTAGAGGCTGCCTAACCTGGCGGTTTAACGTAAACTGGCGAGTTAAAACCCCGCCTCAAGTCGTCAAAGCCCCTGCGGGGCTGGTATGCCGACATGGGTGGGTGTGTTGTTCAGAACTTATTTCATAAAAGCTGTGCTGTCGTGATCCCAGACAGCCGTACAGGTGCGCATGAACGCTTGCCAATCGCGCTGGATTGGTTGCCTTGCCTGCTCGTCATGCGCGTGTCGTGCGGTATGGAGTGCGGCAGCCACGCTACCTCACCAGCCGTGATTCGTGCCAGGCGCATGTTACGCTGTTGATCCTGCTGGTCGCTGGAATGCCGTTATCCACCACAGAGGCACAGAGAACACAGAGAATGGGTATAATCCGAGGTTTCCCCTTAAGGCGTGAAGTAGCGCGTCCACAGGTACCGGCTGCTATCCAAATGATTCAGACAGTTACGCTGCCCGGTGCTATGCGCAGCCTTGTGCTGTTCATCCTGGCAGTCAGCCTCTGTGGCTTACTCACAGCATAGGTGGCAATTTGGGTTAAGATACAATGAATGACACGCACGGCAATGCCCACCATTCCACTACCGATGCGTTCTCCCGTCTTCCTCTTGTGCGTAACGTCAGGCGACGGAAAACCAACCCTGCCAGCACCTCCGCATGTCTCCGCCAGCCCCGCGTCCATCCGTGTCCCGTCACGATAACCACGAATACGTAGTGGTGCGGAGCGTCAGGTGACGGATCACCAACCCTGCCAGCACATCCGCGTGTATCCGCCAGACCCGCGTCCATTCGTGTCCCGTCACGATAACCACGAATACGTAGTGATGCGGAGCGTCAGGTTACATATCACCCACCCTGCCAGCACCTCCGCGTGTATCCGCCAGACCCGCGTCCATCCGTGTCCCTCACGATAACCACGAATACGTAGTGATGCGGAGTGTCAGGTGACGGATCACCAACCCTGCCAGCAATCCGCGTGTATCCGCCAGACCCGCGTCCATCCGTGTCCCTCACGATAACCACGAATACGTAGTGGTGCGGAGCGTCAGGTGACGGATCACCAACCCTTACAGAACATCCGCGTGTCTCCGCCAGCCCCGCGTCCATCCGTGTCCCTCACGATAACCACGAATACGTAGTGGTGCGGAGCGTCAGGTTACATATCACCCACCCTGCCAGCACCTCCGCGTGTCTCCGCCAGCCCCGCGTCCATCCGTGTCCCGTTCTGTCGCACGACCGAATCAACACCTCACGCCCTGCCCACAATCTTGCCCATCCCGTGTATACTAATGCCGATTGCAACGAGTACTCGGATCATTCGGGTAAGATGCGATGATGAATAACAACTTCTTCTCTTTTCAGTACCACGCGCTCAAGCCACTGGCCCAGTGGGGGCTTGGGAGTGTTATCGGCGGCGCGATTCTGGCGCTCGTTCCCGGTTTCTGGCGACACTTTGGACTTCAGGCCATAAGCTGGGGCGCAATTGATTGGCTGCTGGCCGTTGCCGGACGCCGACAGGCACTGCTCAAGGCCGAAGACCTCGCGCTCGGTGATATTGACGAAAACGAAGCCCACGCCGCTGCCGAACGGTTACGGAATATCTTGCTGATCAACGCTGGTCTCGATCTCCTCTACATCGGGAGTGGTCTGTGGCTCATCCGACAGGCAGGTGAACGCACCGACCGTCGGGGTATGGGAGCCGGCATTCTGGTTCAAGGTCTCTTTCTCTTGCTCTTCGATAGCATCCTTGCCGCCGAAATTCAACGGCGCTGGATTCCACCATCACCATGATCAACCAACGTATCTTTTCACTGTTACAATGCCCAACCTGCCGGGTACGTCCATTGGTGGTTGAAGCCAACGGTGTACGTTGCCCGCGCTGCCAGACGCTCTACCCGTTCTGCGATGGCTATATCGATTTGATGCCACGAGGGGCAGAGTTCGATTACGTATCAAAGTATGTCAGCGACGAAGAGCAACTGGCTGCCGAACTGGATTACCGGGAACTGGCGCCACCTCTGCTGGCTGCCGGTGTGCGTGATCGCACGCTGCGCCGACTAATGCGCTGGCAGAAGAACGATATTGTGCTCGATAACGGGTGTGGCACAGCCAAACATGCGGTCTGGAACGCGAAGTACGTCGGGTTGATGGTCGGTTCCGATCCGGCCACGCTCTTCGCCGATGAGGCGGTGCGTACCGTCACCCTGGCAAAGGCCGACTCGCGACTGTTACCGTTCGCCGACAACAGTTTCGATAAGGTGTTTGCAATTGATATTCTCGAACACTTTCCGTTACCGGTCATCGATGCCTATCTGGCCGAAACGGCCCGTGTGCTGCGTCCGGGTGGGCGGATGCTGGCCTTCTCGAACACCCGCGAGCGATCCCCGATCCAACCGCTGATTGATGTCAGCCGCTTTCTGGGTCGTCTCTTTGTCAAAGCAGGCGTGTACGACTTCGAGCGCGAGAAGCTCCGCAAGTCAGACCATATCAAAGCCCTGGAAACCTGGGAAGATGTGCTGGCGGCGTTTGAACGTGCCGGCCTGCGACCTGTAAAGGTCATCTTCTGGAATAGCCTGTTCACGACCTTCGTTGAACACGTCCTGATGAAGCTGGGAGAAGCCCTGATTGGACGCAGCCGGGGCCGTTCGGCGTCTGAGTCGGTTCCTTCACGAGTCAGCGCCGGTGCAGCGCGTGAAATTCGGGCTCGTCAGCGGATGCGCAGTCGGCTACGCAAGAAGGGGCCGGTCTACTATGCGTTACTGGCCGTAACCCTCTTGATGGAACTCGACCTCTGGCTGTTTGGCTGGATGCGGTGTGGTAGTTATTTCATTCTGGTTGAAAAGCCACGCTCATGATTGACTATCGCGTACTCTCGCCGGCAGAATTCGAGCAATTCTGGGCGCTGGACAGTTATGCGTTCGCCCGCCAGTATCACCGTGGTCGCTACACCCCGGCAGTCATTGCCCAACTGCGCGGCCTGTTTGTTGATGGCGAACCTGTCGCGCAGTTGCAGATCATGCCGTTTCAGATGCAGGCCGGGTACGGAGAGCTGGCGGTTGGCGCGATTGGCAGTGTAGCGACCTGGCCGCAACATCGCCGACGTGGCTACGCCGAACAATTGCTGCGCTACGCCTGTGCTGAACTGCGCGAACGCGGAGCTGTGCTGGCGCTCCTCTATCCCTTCCGTCACACGTTCTACCAGCGCCTGGGCTGGGCACTGGCCGGTGAACGCCGGCTGGTTCAGGCGTCGCCTGATCTTCTGCAATCGTTTGCTGCCACCCCCGGTACATACGTTGCTGCAACCGCTGCCCATATCGCCGAACTCGATACCATCTACCGCGGTGCGCTACGTGGACGGTATGGCCCACTGGTGCGCGATCACGACTGGTGGCAGGTGGATGTGCTGCACACCTGGAGCGGTGATCCGTACCACGCCTTTATCTGGCGCGACGAACAGGGACGTGGCCGCTCATACCTGATCTATCGTCTGGAACGGAACGAGCAGGGTGATCGGTTGGTGTGTCGGGACATTGTGGCCCTCGATCCGGTCGCCCGCGCCCAGCTCTTCGTCTTCATCGCCCGGCATGCCGATCAGATTGTGGCGGCTGAGATACCAACGCCTATCGATGCCCCACTGAATGCGCTGCTGCCGGCACCAGCCCCTACGTCTGTTGTCCCACTCTTCATGCAGCGCGTGCTCGATACCGCACGCCTGTTGAGCGACTATCCCTTCGCACCGGTTGGCAACGGGCGTCTAACCATCCAGATTAGCGATGACTGGCTTCCCGACAATGCCGGACGCTATCAGATCGCATTGGATAATGGGCGGGCAGAAGTTACCCGACTGGGGGCCGGTGAGGCCGATCTCGCCTGTACCAGTGCCACCCTCAGCCAGCTTCTCAGCCGCTATCTCCGCCCACGCACAGCGGCTGCGTTCGGTCTCCTCGCCGCACCGAACCGGCAGGCATTGACGCTGCTCGAACAGGCACTCGATGGCCTGCCACCATTCTGCGGTGACTACTGGTGAACTGTGTCAACCTGAAATAGCGCTGAGCGCGCAAAAGCTGAGAATTGTCAGTATGCTACGACCTCTCTACATCTCGCCATTGGGCCGGGGCGGTGTTGATTTCGGCATTCAGAACATCACCCGTGCCACCCGTCGCGCCGGCCTGGCCTCTGAACTGCTACGGCTGCCTGAGCTGTACAATTTTCTGCCGATGTTAATTCCCAATATACTGCCCGCCGATGTGGTGCGACGGTTTGATGTCGTCCAGGGCCGATCCCGCATAGCCTTCAGTCTACGCGGGTACGACCGACCGGTGGTCACCACCGTGCATCACCTGACCACCGATCCCGATCTGCAACCGTACAGTTCATTTGCCCAGCGCCTCTTCTACCGCCTGGTCGAGTCGCGCTACGACGGGCTTTCCATCGCCTACGCCGATGCAGTGGTTTGCGTCAGCCGTTTTACCCAACGTATGGTCGAAGCGACCTATGGCCGGCGCGATACCGTTCTCATCTACGATGGCATTGACACCGATGTCTTTGTGCCGCCGCCGGGTATGCAGCGCCGCGACGATGGCCTGCCGCCGGCAAATGGCCGGATTCGCCTGCTCTTCGTCGGCAATCGTACCCGTCGTAAAGGCTTTGATCTGCTGCCACGGATTATGGATCGGCTGCCTGAAGACTATGTACTGTATTACACTGGTGGCTTTCAGGGACGCGATACCGGGCCACCCCATCCCCGCATGATCCCAATCGGTTCACCGGATCGGGATGGTCTGGTGGCCGCCTACCAGAGCTGCGACATTCTACTCTTTCCATCACGGCTAGAGGGTTTTGGGATTGCACCGGCAGAAGCGCTGGCCTGTGGGCGCCCGGTCGTCACCACCAACGTCGCTGCGTTACCCGAAGTGGTTGACGATGGCGAGAATGGGTTTCTGGTAGCCCGTGATGATGTGGCGGGTTATGCCGAAAAGGTACAGATTCTCGGTGAAGATGCGGCCCTGCGCCGCCGTTTTGGCGAGCATGGCCGGGCGAAGGTCGTCACTCATTTCGGCTACCGTCCACTCGGTGAAGGCTTTCGACAGTTGTACGAGCGATTGTGCGGCAAGGGCTAGAATAACGCATGTAATTCCGTGCACCGAATACCCTCACCTCTGGCCCTTGCCCACAGTGCGCTATGCATTACCCACATATCACGCTGCGTTAGGCCAGACTGCCAGCGCTACTCGTGGCGTGGGCTTCCAGCTCGTGTGGAGACATCCCCACTACCGCCGGCAGGTGCTGGCCGTGACCGCTGGTGCGCAGGCTTGACGCCTGCGCCACGGGTTGATACAACGGCTACCCCCGCTGCTCCCATCCGCTTCCCGTTCGTGACGTGAGACCCACACAACAGCGTGCAACACGATAGTGCCCAAGATCGCGCACGATGAGATAGACGCTGCTGGTGAGCGAAGAAGTTGACCACCCGGTTATGGGTAAGGCATAGCGCCGTGCGGGAGAGGTGAGCGTGGAGGCTGAGATCACATCTGAAAAACTATCCATTGCACGCGATACAAGACATTCCCATTTACTGCCTCCCTTGGATGGTCAGGTGAATGGCACAGGCACCGTCCGTAGGGGCGGGTTGAGAACCCGCCCCTACGGAACCCGCCTCTACCCACCACCGGAAACAGCACGCTGTGGGGCAGGCTGCCTACCTGCGTTCCGCCATCCCCATCATCAGGGCACGTAGGCGACAGGCGCACGATAGCACAGCGTAATGACATCAGCTCAAGCACCCTGCCCCACGGTTCGGCACGATGTCTCCCGCTGCAATCATTCCGCATTCCGTCCCTGATGCGCACCGCTCACGGTACGACTGTTCCCTGGCATGTTGCTCAAGATAGCGCATGGTTGACACCGTGCGTTATAGTTATGGGTAATGCATAGCGCAGTGCGGGAGAGAGGAGAGCAGAAGTGCGATCTGTACCTTTCTGATGAGGTAAATTGTTCTGTCCGTCCCCGGAACTACAAGGAGCAAGAGAATGCTGATACCGAATGTCTCCCACTGTCGTGCGCCGGTTCGCTGTGGCAATACCTCGCGTGACGCAGGCACTGTGTGTTGGTGGAGCCAGGGAATGCGCCGGAGTCTCTCACTCCCGGAGGGTACCAGTGCTTATCCACCACAATGGAGCACTCAAAGACACAGCATGCGGGTGACAGTAGATAGCACACGATGACGCGAAACCAGACTCGACATCACACCCGATCTACACCTCACCCAACTCCCCACTTTCTCCCCTCGCTCCTCTCTTCTCGCCCCTCGCTTCTCTCTTCTCGCCCCTCGCTCCTCTCTTCTCTCCCCTCGCTCCTCTCTTCTCTCCCCTCGCTCCTCTCTTCTCTCCCCTCGCTCCTCTCTTCTCTCCCCTCGCTCCTCTCTTCTCTCCCCTCGCTCCTATCTCCTATCTCCTATCTCCTCTATCTCCTATCTCCTCTCCCCTACCCCTCCTGCGCCGCCTCAACCTGCGCCCCGGTAGACGACCCGGCAAAGGGGCGGCGATGGTTCAGGTAGAGGAGGAATGCACACAGCACAATTGTCGTCACGCTGACCAGTTGCGCAACCCGAACACTCCCCTCACATTCGCCACCGATCCCATTTGCACACAGACTATCGGTACGCAAACCTTCAACCCAGAACCGCCCAATCGAATAGATGATACCGTACAAAAACAACAAATCGCCCGGATTCAGCCGACGCTGTACAGGTGGCGCCAAACGACCGAACCGCCGGTCGAGCCAGAGCAGAACCCCCACGCCGACCAGATTCCAAACCGACTCGTACAGAAAGGTAGGATGAAAGAGGGTTGTTATCGGGTACGTAGACAGATCGTTGTAGGGTGGTAAGCGATATTGCGGATCGATCCGCAACCCGAAGGGCAGATCCGTTGGTCGTCCATACGCTTCCTGGTTGAAAAAGTTTCCCCAGCGCCCGATGCTTTGCGCCAGCAGAAAACCGGGCACACAGACATCGAGCCAGTCCCAGTACGGCAATTTAGCATAGCGCGTGTAGATCACGGTTGAGAGCAATGCGCCGATAATCGCCCCGTGAATGGCGATTCCGCCAGTTGTCAGGTTCAGCGCACTCCACGGATCTGGTGCGAAACGTTCCCACTCAAAGATCACGTAGTAAATGCGTGCTCCTGCGATGCCAAGGATCAACCCCAGCATCAACTGGTTCCAGACGTGATCGGGATGGTAGCCACGGGCAACGGCACGGCGCGAAGCCAGCATTGCCGCGATCAGAGCACCGGTCATAATGATGGCACCGTACCAGCGCACCACAATCGGCATACCAAACAAGGTAAAGCTAATCAGAAACGGATCGTCAGGCGGATAGAGAACCATACTGCACTCTGCTTTCTCTCAGGTTGAATTGCAATCCAGGGCAGGTATAACATACGCCCGGTTGCCATTGTGTTTGATGAAAAAGATCAATACCCACCGCTAAGGGTGGCTTTCCAGCAGCAAGACGTGCTACCTGCACGCTACAGCGACGCGGCGTAGCGCACGGCATTGCGAAAAATCTGCAACCCATCGCCCTCACGTCGGGCCGGTTCGCGTGTCCAGCGTGGATGCTGGTAGGGCAACACAGCATTTTCGGGATGCGGCATCAATCCCAGGACATTGCCCTGTGCATTGCACAGACCGGCAATCGCGTGCGGTGATCCGTTCGGATTCGCCGGATACCCCTCGCCAACATAGCGGAGTGCTACCAGCCCATTCGCTTCTAATTCGGCCAGGGTTGCCTCATCCCGCACGGCAATGCGTCCTTCACCATGGGCAACCGGCACTTCAATGGGCTGCTCGATACCCTGCGTAAACCGGCACCGGCTATGCGCCACTGCTTCGAGTCGTACCCAGCGACATTCAAACTGCTGCGATTCGTTTGTCGTCAGGGTTACCCGCGGTGGCTGCCGCAGCGGGCCGGGCAGTAAGCCGGCTTTCACCAACACTTGAAAGCCGTTACAGATACCAATCACAGGCCGGCCATCGGCAACAAAGCGTTCAAGTTCTTCGCCCAGGCGATGGATCAAATCAACTGCCAGCAAGCGACCGGCACCCAGGTGATCGCCATACGAGAAACCACCCGGAATAATCAGCATGGCATAGTCGGTCAATCGAATTGAGCGCTCGATCAACCGATTGACGTGAATTCGTTCAGGCTGGGCACCGGCCAACTCACAGGCCAGCGCCGCATCTGCATCCCGATTAATACCGGGAGCGCGGAGAATGAGTGCTTTCAGTTCCACCGAAACTCCATCTCTACCTCACCGATCTTGATCCGATCACCAGCTTGCAGACGCTGCGGCACGTTGGGCAAAATTTGCTTACCGTTAATCTCCGTCCCATTAGTGCTCTTCTGATCAGTGAGAATATAGTGATCGCCACGTCGTTCGATAATTGCATG